>ERZ772872.2735-NODE-2735-length-13845-cov-12.956418_pt1 | contig 13845 bp, 8 predicted proteins | sample MGYA00512132_ERZ772872 | MGnify/ENA primary metagenome ERZ772872 (study PRJEB29015, sample SAMEA2737724) | human gut metagenome | biome: human gut; feature: human-associated habitat; material: faeces | place: China | collected 2012 ...
AGCCGAACCATGCTGCGAGAAAGCACTTCTACGCAGGGAGACGGTGATTATACAACTGCGCAAGATACCAGCTCGGTGGTAACCGATACATCCTATTCGGTCATCAAGCAAAACACAGATTTCACCGTGCAGCAGGGACGCAAGATTGCCCGCAAACAGATAGGAAAATACCGGGAACGCCGTTCCGTCGAGCAAGCCGAAACCACCTGCGTCCACACCGCCAATGAGCGCGGTGTCAGCCCGAAACAAGCCGAGTGCGACACGCTGCCCGATGCGGCGCAACGCCCGCGCCGTGGGGCAGATTTGCCCCGACAGCGGGCGAAAGAAAAAGCCGTTACCGCCAAGACCGCGCCGCGCGATATTCGCGGTGTGACCCAAAGTCAGCGCCGGACACGCACCGCCGCAAATGAAACCGCGCGCAGCGTAACACCCCAAGCACAGATGCAGACCCATGCGCCAAAAATACGGCTTGCCGCGAAAAAGGTTGCGGGCGGTACAGGCAGAATGGCTGTGGCGGTGCGCTCGGCAATACGGAACATCCTTGCTGAATTGCACAGCCTTACAGCGGTTCTTGCAGCGGGCGCAGGTGCGGCGCTGGGCATTGTTATCGTCATCAGCCTTGTGGCATTTGTCTCCGGCTCGGCCTACGGCATCTTCTTCGCCGCCGATGCCCCCAACGCAGCGTCCGTCACTGTGCGTGAAGCCGTAGAAACCCTGACGGCAGAATACCGCGACAGACTGGAAGAAATCTCCGACACCGTACAGCACGACCGCCAAGACATTACAGCCAACGATGATGTGTACTTCATCCGTTGGCAGGATGTCCTGGCGGTCTTTTCTTCGTATGTTTCAGGAAATGAACAAGGCGCACCTATTGCGGCACTGACAGAGGAGCAGGTAGATAAACTGCGGGAAACTATGTGGGCAATGAACGCAGTGGACTACGCTACCCGTGCGGAAACCGCTGTTATAGAAACGACGGACAAGAACGGAAAAGCGACCGCAACAGAGATAACCGAAACCGTCCTCGTAATCGAACTGACCCACAAAACCCCCGACGAGATGGCGGCAGATTATCATTTTACCGCCCGCCAGAACACCTACCTGCAACTGTTGCAAGACCCGCAGTATGAGGAACTGTGGGCAGAATTGCTCGGCGGTTTTGCACAGGGCGGTGGAGAACTTATGAACCCGGACAGCACCCGCACTCCAACAGGCACGCTGCAATGGCCGCTGCCGGTTGCAGGTACGATTACCTCACAGTTCGGCTATCGTGTTGATCCCATCACTGGCGCAGTCAGTTCCCATACCGGCACCGACATTGCCTGTGCCGAGGGCACGCCGATCCTCGCCGCCGCAGATGGAACTGTCACCGTTGCCAATGGTCTTGACAGCTGGGGCGGCAGCTACGGCTATTACATCCAAATCGACCACGGCGGCGGGCTGGAAACACTGTACGCCCACTGTTCGTCTATCTGCGTCACCACCGGTCAGCAAGTACAAGCGGGGCAGGTCATCGGCTATGTCGGCCAGACCGGACGGGTAACAGGTAGTCACTTGCATCTGGAGGTACGAATTAATGGAAATAGGGCGGATGGAATGTCTTTCTTTAGTCATTAGATTATACAAGAAATAGCTACGGCTAATGTTGTCGCTTGATCAAGTACAATAAAAAATTAGTATCCTCCATTTTCAGAATGGATGATATCCTTCATATATAACCGCTATTATTACATATAATGATATACTACCACAAAATTTGACGCGTTTCAACACATTTCTGCATATTTTGATAGAAGAAGTCATCAAAGTTCATTACAATTGCAGTGTTAATGTGTTGTGATTTATGTTAATGATGTTTTATATGATTACTTATTCAAGGAAAATCATTCAAGAGAAAGGAAAAAACAATGTCAAGACGCGGAGAGAACATTCGAAAGCGTAAAGATGGTCGCTGGGAGGGTCGTTACATCAAAGGAAGAAAGACTGACAAAAGTGCTATTTGGGGATATGTCTACGGGCGAACTTATGTAGCGGTAAAGAAAGAACTAGCGGCACGTAAGATGGAATCACAAATCCACATATTAACACCTACCAATTTGACTTTTGCAGAACTTTCTCGAAAGTGGGAAAGTTCCATTTCTTTAGGGGTCAAAGTGTCTACGATTGCGCATTACCATTATACGCTACAGCATTACATTTTGCCTGTGCTTGGCAATTGTCATGTAAAGGAACTCACAGAAGCAACGCTTGAGCAGGGATTGGCTCAAATTATATCTCCTCAAAATCATTGCCATAAAATCTTGGCTCATAGTATGGCACGTGAATGCTTACTTCTGGTACGCCGCATTTGCCGTTATGCCACTCATTTACATCTACTGAGACCTCTTGAAATTCAAATGAAACTACCAAAGCATGTCGAAAAACCTATAGTGATACTTAGCGATTCCGAACAAAATCGAATTAAAAATTTTGCAATAACTACACCGACATCACGCAAGGTGGGTTTGCTTTTGATGATGCAGATGGGACTGCGTATTGGAGAAGTTTGCGGATTACAGTGGGGAGACTTCAATTTGGCTTGCGGTGTGCTTTCAATAACGCGCACGGTTAAGCGTGTATATGTAGAAAAAAGAAAAACTAAAGTTGTGGTGCAATCACCAAAAACGCAAAGCTCCACGCGGCAAATTCCGATACCTTCAGGCATCTTAAAAATTTTGCATCAACTGCACGATGGTCATAGCGAGGGTGAATGGTTTTTGCCAGGTAGTAGCAAAAAACCTGTAGAGCCTCGTTGCTATTATAAGAGCCTTCGTGGATATTTAAGTCGGGCTAATGTACCTTTAGTGTATCCACATGCATTGCGCCATACATTTGCCACGACTTGTTTACAGGCCGGATGCAATGTGAAGACATTAAGTGAACTTATGGGCCATGCAAGTTCAGATGTTACTATGAAGCGGTATGTACATACTTGCTGGGAGTGGAAGTGCTCAGAAATCAATCGGATTTTTGGGTAATAAGTGGTCAAATCGAGTGTCAAAAGTCAACAAAAACACGAAGGCTAGATATTTTAATGTGATTCTTTTTCCATTCTGAAAATGGATGATACTTCTGGAATTGATACAAATGCTGCTTATAAAGCGTGAGATGGTTTGTCAATTCAAGAAAATGGTATGCAGTCTGTATCTTTATGTGAATTGCGATTGAAATGAGGGAGCCCATACGACTAGAGAACAAAATCTCCAAAATGCTCAGAAAATGCGAAGAATTTTGTCCCACCCAGTTATCGAATTAAATGAAAGCCAGTTGCGCTATATGAAAACCAAAAGATTATTTGACATTATAATTGCATCATTGGTATTGCTTCTACTCGCAATACCAATGTTTGTCATAATGGTGCTGAAATTGATTCTTGATCATGGAGAACCTATTTTCTTTACGCAAATCCGCATTGGCCAAAATGGAAAAAGCTTTAGAATCTTTAAGTTTCGAACGATGCGGTCTTCGGCTCCTAAAAATCTTCCCACGGGGTGTGTATCTACAGAATACATAACGCCGCTGGGATATTGGTTGCGTAGACTTAGCTGGGACGAATTGCCGCAGTTGTATAATGTGCTCCGTAGAGAAATGAGCATTATAGGTCCACGTCCGTTATTATGGAATGAAAACGAGGTGAGATTTCTGCGTAAATATTACGGCGTATATGCGGTTAAACCGGGCATTACCGGCTGGGCGCAAATCAATGGGCGAGATTTGGTAGATACACTGGAAAAGGTGCGACTGGACAGCGAATATGTGAAGAATGTTTCATTTCTATTTGATTGCAAGATATTTTTAGAGTCCGTTCTATATGTATTAAGACAAAAAGATGTTGTAGATGGAAACGGAGAAAGATGAACCAGAAAAAAGCAGGTGTTGTGCTTTCTTATGTCGGGATTGCGGCCAATACGCTGATTCAGCTGCTGTATACGCCAGTTATGCTACGGCTGTTGGGGCAGCAAGAATATGGGATTTATAATTTAGCATACTCTACAGTTGGTTACCTTGGACTTCTAGGGTTTGGCTTTTCCAGCGCTTATGTGCGCTATTATGCTAGATATAAGGAAGCAAATAAAGAGGAAGAAATTGCGCATTTAAATGGGTTGTTTCTAAAAGTGCTGCTGCTTGTTGGCACAATCGCGCTGCTGGCAGGGAGTGTACTAATAAAGAAATTGCCGATGTTTTGCACACAGAGCCTTTCCTCAGAGGAACTGAAAGAAACGCAACTGGTAATGGCAGTACTTATTGTCAATTTGGCGATAGGCTTTCCGTTGAGTCTTTTCGATAGCTATATCGTTGCACATGACTGTTTTGTTGCACAAAAAGTCATTTACCTTATCCGGACAATTCTAAATCCGTTTCTGGCGTTGCCGTTGCTTTTGATGGGGTATAAGTCGGTGAGCTTGGCAGTTGTTATGACGGCACTGACAGTTTTAGCACTGATTATGAATGTGGTGTATTGTGAGAGCAAACTCCATATTCAATTCCGCGTGAAGTCTTCTGATTGGACACTGTTTAAAGAAATATTTTCGTTCTGCTTCTTTATATTTCTCAATCAAGTTGTCAATCAACTGAACTGGTCAACGGATCAGGTGTTACTGGGTATGTACTGCAGCAGTGCAGCTGTTGCAGTATATGCGGTGGCCAGCACATTAAACAACATCTATATGCAGTTCTCTACCAGCATATCTAATGTATATATCCCGCAGGTAAACCGTATGGTTGCAAAAAATTGTGGAGAACAAGAACTAACGAACCTTTTTACACATGTAGGGCGGCTTCAGTTTCTTGTTATGGGATTAATATGCAGCGGACTGATTTTTTTCGGAAGACCATTTCTGAATTTTTACGCAGGCAGTGAATATGGTGAAAGCTATGTGGCAGCACTATTGCTTATATTGCCGGCATTTATTCCTCTTATTCAAAATTTGGGTATAGAGATACAGCGGGCAAAAAATATGCACCATTTTCGCTCTATAATATACCTTTTGATTGCGGCATCTAATGTATGCATCAGTATTCCACTGACTCGGCGTTGGGGACCAACGGGAGCGGCCTGTGGCACAGCAATTTCGATGTTATTGGGCAACGGCATAATCATGAATTTGTATTATCACTATGCGCTGAAACTGAACATGACTTATTTCTGGAAAGAAATCATGCATATGGCGCGGGGGCTGGTACTGCCAGTGATAATGGGAATCGCTGTCATCAACAGGCTATGGTTGTATCATCTGCCGTGTCTGGGCATATTCATTATGGCTTATTGTGCACTATATGGAATCTCAATGTGGTTTTTGGGGATGAATAGCAGTGAAAAGAATCAATGCAAGAAAATAATGCGGCGTTTTTCAATGAAGAACTCTGCGCATAACTGATGAACGAAAAGAGTGTGACACCTGTGGCAGAAACAAGAGAAAAAAATCAATGCTGTGGTTGTGCAGCTTGTTCAGATGTGTGCCCGACAGGCTGTATCAGCATGCAAGCAGATGAAGAAGGTTTTTGCTATCCGCAGAAGAATGATGCCCAATGCATTCAGTGCGGACGATGTGAGACTGTATGTCCGATGAAGAACGATAATTCAGAAATGGCAGATTCGATTGGAATATCTGCTTATGCGGTGCGTACAAAGGACGAAAGCCTTCGGATAAGTAGTTCTTCTGGAGGCGCGTTTGGTATGCTGGCAGAAAAGATTCTGGAGGAAGGCGGACTGGTATTTGGCGCGGCATTTACAGATGATTTAAGTGTAAAGCATATTGCGGTTGATGATAAAAAGAATCTTAAAAAACTCCTTGGCAGCAAGTATGTACAAAGCGATGCCGAGGGGTGCTACTGTGCTGTAAAAACAGCACTCTCTGAAGGGGAAAAAGTGCTATTTTCCGGTACGCCATGTCAGAATGCAGCCCTACTGCAATTTCTGCAGGGGCGACCGGAAAATTTGTTATGTGTAGATTTGATTTGCCATGGAGTACCTTCTCCTGACGTTTGGCAGGACTATTTGCAGTATCGAAGTAGCTGCGCAGGAAGCTGGCCAATCAGAGGTTCTTTTCGAGATAAAACAGAAGGATGGCGCGATTTTTCCCTGAGTCTGACCTTTGAAAATGGAACAATCTATCGGCAACCGCTTACAAAGGATGCATATCTTAGGCTGTTTTTAGGAGATATAACATTACGGCCTGCTTGTTATGCCTGTCATTTTAAAGGCGAAAAATTTAGCAGCGATTTAACGCTGGCAGATTTTTGGGGAATACGGCGTTTTTCCCACAAGCTGAATGACAACACGGGAGTATCGCTGGTTTTGACACACAACTGCAAAGGAAAGAATGCGCTTGACAAGCTAGAGTTAAGCGCGGATATACTGCCAGTGTCCTATAAGAAAGCTGCTAAAACGGCAACTGCGCTTCGTGAATCAGCACACTGGCCAGAACAGCGGCAGCAATATTTTGCGATGAGGAAAAAACTGTCACCTGATCAAGCGGCGGAATTGTATGTGCATGATGCGGCAGGTAAAAAGTGGAAACGAGTTATTCAAAAAGTTATGCAAATGCTGAGAAAATGAGGAATTATCAGATGGCACAACCTTTTTTTAGTGTAATTATCCCTGCTTATAATGCGGAGAATAGTATTTCAATTTGTCTTAAATCTATGGAAGAACAGGCGTTTTCTGATATAGAAGTTATTGTGGTGGATGACGGCTCCCAAGATTATACAGCAGAAAAAGCGGAAGCGTTTCAAAAATGTTTTCGGGAACTTCAAATTATCCGCAGTGCAAATCGTGGTCCGGCGGAGGCCCGGAATTTGGGTATTGACTGTGCCAAGGGTAAATATTTGCTTTTTCTGGACAGTGATGATAAGTGGCTTCCGGATAGTTTGCAGAAAATAGCAACGCATCTGGAAGAAGACAGACCAGATATGCTTATCTTTGGATTTGAAATGGTTATGAAAGAAACAGATACAACCTTTCACGGATACTGTGCACCTGAAAAAGTAAGTGCCGCGTCACCGGAACAACTCGAAATTGGTCGGTATTACTCTCGCAATATATTGAATCAAGTCTGGAACAAGGCTTACAGGAGTGATTTCATTCGAGAAAATCATATTCGCTTTCAGAATTATCGGTATGGAGAAGACCGATTATTTGTTCTGGACTGCCTACGCACGGCCCATACCGTGTCGGTAGTGCCATATGAATATTACAGCTATATCATATCCAACAAAGGAAGTTTGATTCACGCATATCATCCAGATAAGTTTGAGGTATGCTGTAAAATACAAAAAGAAATCTCACAGCTATGTCAAAACAGATCAGTTGAAGAATTTGAAATCATAAATTATATGTTTTTGAAAAGCGTGTTTTCCTGCCTGTGTGATATTTGCGGCAAACAGGCAAATTTAAAATACGAAGTGCGCAAAAACGAAGTCCACGCTATCCTAAATAATGAACTCGTAAAACAAGCGCTGGCATCATATCACTGTCCAAACATTGTATTTCGTCTGCTATGTTGCGTAATACGCACACAGAATGTGACGGTAAACATTGCTATGGCAAAATGCGCGGCAGTAGCAATGAACGGGTTCCCGAATTTGACAGTCCGATTGAAGCACCAGAAATGAGGCCCACTGTGAAATACGCATTCTTTCAATATGATTTTGGAATCGGCGGCATTCAGCGTGCGCTGATAAACCTTCTGGGAAGTGGTATTTTTGCGAAAGATCAAGTGGATGTATTTTACTGTGAGAAAGGCGAACTCTTCTCTGAAATTCAGAAAATAAAAGGAATTCATTTAAGGCAAATAGAACCCTTTTCGAGACTGGCACGTTTTGTGCCGTTTAATATACTCTATCATACAAAAAAAGCTGTATCAGGACAGGATAAACTATATGATGCAGCAATAGATTTTAACAGTTATCAACCCGAATGTGCAGTAGGAGTTCTGAACTGTTTGGCACGGCAGCACATTATATGGATACATAACGATGTGGAAAAGGTATATGAAAATGAACCGAAATTTCGTGTCCTTTGGAATTTCGGGAAAGGAAAGTATAAATATTTTGATCGGTTTGTCGGCGTTTCGGATGGCGTAATCAAACCTTTTTGCAGGATGAGTGGTTGCGATGAAGCAGACTGCACAGTAATCCCAAACTGGTTGGATGCTTTTTCCATACAGGAAAAGGCGGATGAAAAAATTCAGTGGGATGCCCCTGCTGATAAAGTGAATCTGGTCATGGTTGGACGCTTATGTAAGCAAAAGGGGATAGAACTACTTTTGATGGATTTGGCTGGTGCAGTCCTAAAAGCGTCCCATTTACATCTGTGGATTATTGGGGATGGCCCTTTGCGGGGAAAGCTGGAAAAAAAGACGGAGCAGCTTGGCTTAAAAAAGCATGTTACCTTTTTGGGAAACATTACAAACCCCTATCCCTATATAAAGAGGATGGATGCAATGGTGTTAGAGTCTCTTTATGAGGGACAGGGAATCGTGCTTTGGGAAGCAAAGGCATTGGGAGTGCCCACTATTTTTCCGAAACGATTAGAGGCTTATAACCGTGGATTAACCGGCACAGATAACATGGTGGAAGCAATGAGGCAAGTTGCCAAGAATACTCCTGCTCCCGATAATCTCGAAGGCTACTGCGGAGAAATAAGGAAGGGACTGAAAAAACTTTTTGCTAAAAGTGGAAATACCGCATAAAGCATATGAGGTTTCCTATTTGAAAGTGATTTCTCTTATGCTGAAATATAGCCCTGTTGTAGATGTAATCACAGGTGCAATGCTTTTGTATGGCTTATCATCAAGCGGGATCAGTGCCCTTTACAAGGGACTCATACTAATCCTCTGCATTGCTAGGCTTTGCCGAAAAACATCAAGAAGAACAGCCATCTTTCTTCTTGCAGGTGCTTTCCTGAGTGTGATTGCACTGACCGGCTCAGGAGAGGCTGCTGCAAATGTATCTTTGCTGTATGATATAAATTTATTGATAAAACTGTTCACGCCAATCGTTCTGATACTCACATACAAAGAGATGATTTCGACTTCCCCACATCAGGCAAACAAAGAAACCAAAAAAGTAATACAATTTTACAAAGTTTTCTTCCCATTATCAATTATCGTTCCCAAAATACTCGGAATTGGATTCTCAACATATTCCTATGGAGCTGGATTCAAAGGACTGTACTTTGCGGGAAATGATATCAGCATCGTTATGGCTGTTGTCACTACATGGAATATTGATGATTGTATCAAAAATATGCGAAAAAAAGACATTGTTCTTGCAGGCGCATCGCTTTTATCATTGCTTTTACTTGGTACGAAAACCAGTATTTTGATGACAGTATTGGGTGTTATGATTTGCTTGCTAAAAAGTAAGCGGATTAACGCAACTTTAATGGTTTCGCTTTTTGCAGTTCTTGGTATCCTACTTGCGGTGACGGTTTTTGCGGACGAACTTCAACTTGTACTGAATAGTTTTAAATTCTTTTATAAAAAGAACCATTATGCAGGAAGAAACATCGTAAGTTTCCTACTGTCTCAACGGGATGTCACGCTAAAAAAAGCGTTTGCAGCGGCTTATCAGGATAACTCAATCCGGACATTTCTATTTGGAAACGGACCCTATCGACAGGTTGTATTGAGTCCATCAGATGCTGGGCTGATTGAAATGGATTTGTTTGATATGTTTTTGTGGTTTGGCGCACCGTTTTCCATATATGTATGTGCCTTTTACAGCAGCTACTACAGAAGTTGTAGACCGTTCGCAAATTACTTGCAGAAATTCTGCTGGTTATCGGTCATAGCATTCAGCTTTATGGCTGGGCATGTATTGTTCACACCACTCGCAAACTTTATGCTTGCAGTTCTAATGATAGATATGCAGGCAAAAAAAGCAGAAATTTTGGCAGAAAAGAGAACATCAAATGGCTGAAAACAAGATACTTTTATACGAATATACGGGAAGCAGAAACCACGGCTGCGAAGCAATTGTGCGAACAACTGCGGCCGCACTGCCAGAAGAAAAATTGCGCCTGTATTCTGCGGACACGGCCGGGGATAGAGCTTACGAGATTCAGAATGTTGTAGATGAAATTTATGCCGCTAAGCGTTGCCGCACCTTATCGCTTGTTTGGATTTTGCGCCAACTGGAAAAGCGTGCGCACTTTCGTTTTCCGAATCAGCTTTCGGCGGATAGAAATATCTGTTCTGCCGCTGCGGGGATACAGGCAGCCTTTGCAATTGGTGGAGATGTTTATTGCTATTTTCAGGGTCAAGATCAGTGGGCTACTGATGAGTGGCTAAAAAAGCAGGGAATTCCTATAGTTTTGTGGGGATGCTCACTTGAACCATCGGACATTGCGGGGCGACTGGGTGAGCACTTACAGTGCTTCGACTTAATTGTCGCAAGAGAGTCCGTTACATGGAATGCTCTGCAGTTGCACCCAAAGCTTGCTCCAAAATCAATCTTGTGTCCGGATCCTGCTTTCTATTTGGAATCGCAGCCTTGGAAGCTTCCAGACAGTTTTAGCCCCGGCAGGATGATAGGACTTAATATCAGCCCGCTTGTGCGTAATAAGGAGATGACACCCGGCATACTGCTGCAGAATTACAAGGTGCTTATCACAGAAATATTAGAACATACGCCATATGGTGTGGCATTGATTCCGCATGTTACTGAACCAGGCAATGACGACAGAGATTGTCTGCGTGAATTGTACAAGCCTTATATGCATGACCCGCGAGTCTGCATGATAGAGGATATGAGTTGCACAAAGCTGAAGTATGTTATAGGTAAATGCCGCATGCTGATTGCAGCAAGAACACATGCCTCGATTGCTGCGTATTCCCAACATATTCCGACTTTAGTTATTGGATATTCAGTGAAATCTCGTGGGCTGGCGATGGACATTTTTGGCACGACGGACCCATATGTTTTGCCGATACAACAGATACAGCGGCCAGATGCTCTCATAAATGCGTACCGACAAATTGATGCTCGCTATGATGATAGCCGCGCTGCTATGAAGCGATATACGGACACACTGCAGACACAGCGGGCAGAATGCCTGCATAGACTTTCTAAATTGATTAAGAGGTAAATTACAATGAAAAGTAAAGGCAAATGCATTACTGCACTTATGATTGCTGTTATATGGAGTTTTATGCTCGGAACAACGGTCTTCGCACAGGAGAGAGAAGAACTTCAGATTCAGGGACAGTTGGAAGCAACGCCGGAGGCGGCACAGCTTTCAATGACTACAGCAGAAAACCTTCCTGAATTGGAAGAAACTTACATCAACCCGCTTTATAGCGACATTGTGACAGAAGCCGACCTGTTGCAGCCCGGGGATGGACCGGTAGCAATTGCGGAAGATAATCCGACGTACTGGAACACACAAGATGAAGCGGGCTTACAACTGCGCAGCGAAATGGTTGAACGCCATACAACGGTGCAAGTATGCCTGATTTCAGATGTTTTTGATAAAAGTGTAATATCAGGCGTTTTCTCGCATGTGCTGGATCATACCGGCAATCCGGTAGAGGGAGACTATCTGCGCTGGGAGTACGGCGGGTGGAAAGCAACAGCAGGCGGTTATGTACAGAACGGTCAATATTATCTCTGCTTGACCTACACCATTACCTACTATACAACGGCTGAGCAGGAACAAGCCGTTACGGATAAGTTGAACAACCTAATGCCAACATTGACAGATGGCAGCATGACGGATTATCAGAAAATCAAGTCGATTTATGACTACATCTGTGCAAATACTACCTATGACTATACCAACCTTGATAATGACGCGTATAAACTCAAATACACAGCTTATGGCGCACTGATTAATGGAACTTCTGTTTGTCAGGGGTATGCAGTATTGCTGTACCGCATGTCGTTGATGGCAGATGTGGATTGCCGTTTGATTTCAGGCACCGGTAACGGTGGGCGGCATGCATGGAATATTATTAAGGTGGGAAACAAGTATTACAATTTAGATTCGACTTGGGATGCGGTAAGCTATCCGAATTACAAGTATTTCTTAAAAACAGACGACAATTTCGAAGAACATGTTCGCGATAACGAATGGCAGAGTGATGAAATCAACCAACAGTATCCAATGAGTGAGACGGACTATACAGAGCAAACGGAAAATCTAACTTGTACATACGAACTTGACGATTCTGGAAATGCGGTCATTACCGGCTGCACAGGAACAGGAACAATCTTGGGAATTCCCGATACGATTGACGGATATACAGTGACAGCGATTGCGGATCACGCTTTTTGGAATCATAGTGAACTCACCTCTGTGAAATTACCAAAAGACTTGACAACTATTGGAGAACAGACTTTCTATGGTTGCTCGCAGATTACGAAACTGGAGTTTCCGGAATCCCTAAAGGAAGTTGGCTGGCAGGCCTTCCAAGATTGCAGCAACCTTCGAGAAATCAATGTTCCCAAGAACTTAAAAGTTATCAATGCTGCCTTTGGTGGCTGTGATAATTTGAAAACAATATATTTTGATGAAGAAATCACATCTATACCAATCGGTCTTTTGCTTGGATGTGGCGGTGTGGAAGAACTTACAATTCCAGATGGAGTTACAGCGATTGGAGGGCAGGCATTCCAGAGCATGGCTCACCTGCGAAAGGTTCATTTACCGGATGGACTTACAACGATAGACAGTTATGCTTTCCAGAACTGCCCAGAACTTGAAGAAATCAATCTGCCGGATTCACTGCGGTACATAAGCTCGTGGGTTTTCCAAAACGATACATCTTTAAGGAAAATCCGAATTCCTAAGCGTATACAGTATATTGGCACGGATGTATTTGCAGGATGTACATCTTTGACGAGTATCTCTATCCCTGCTGCTGTTCGCACGATTGAGACAACCTTTGACAATAAAGAAACACTGACGATTTACGGTTATCAGGGCAGTGCTGCACAGCAGTACGCAGCTGAAAATGGCATCAAATTTCTGCCATGCACAGATACCGGTTTACTATATGATGTCAGCGAATTGGAACTTTCGGTAGGGTATGTGGGCAAGTACAGCGGTAAAACTGTTGAACCGGATGTTTTGGTACGCCTTGCCGGCTATGATTTGAAAAAAGGTGTACAGTATACTTTAATATACAGAAACAACACCGCTGCTGGAACAGGCAGTGCAGCTGTAACCGGAAACCCCGAAGGCGGTTTCGTTGGCACAGCTGAAATTCCGTTTGAAATTGATGGAACACATGTCACTTTCGATGCGAATGGCGGTACAGTGGAACTGACGAGTAAAATTGTATCATATGGTGAACCTTATGGTGAGCTGCCGATACCTGTCCGGGAAGGATATGAGTTTACCGGATGGACAGAGAAAAACGGAAGGTCCATCAATGCGGACACCGCTGTGATGACCACAAAAGACATTACACTATATGCCGGGTGGGATAAAACAGAAATTGGAATTTCTAGCCAGCCTGTCAATGTCACAGCCAAGGAAAATACCAACGCTGTGTTTTCCGTTGAAGCTACTGGCAGCAACCTGACCTATCAGTGGCAGTTGGCCTACGCAGGCTCTGACAACTGGCAGAATGTCCCGGCTTCGTTTGAAGGCGGCAAGACTGATACCCTGACCGTCACTGCTACCAAAGGGCGCAATGGTTACAAGTTCCGCTGCATCGTTAAGGACGATAAAAACAACAGCGTAACAAGCAGCGCAGCAACCCTGACCGTGGAAGCTGCAAACCAGCCGCTGAAGATTCTCTCTCTGACGGCTGATAAGACGACGGCGGACTCCGGCGACCGCATCACGATCAC
>ERZ772872.2737-NODE-2737-length-13842-cov-4.877711_pt1 | contig 13842 bp, 10 predicted proteins | sample MGYA00512132_ERZ772872 | MGnify/ENA primary metagenome ERZ772872 (study PRJEB29015, sample SAMEA2737724) | human gut metagenome | biome: human gut; feature: human-associated habitat; material: faeces | place: China | collected 2012 ...
GGGCGATTTCGTGCACACGCGCCTCCCCACGCACTTGATTGATGGTGGTGGCGATCGATCCGTCATCCGTTTCACCTTTGGCGACCACATACTGTTCGTCCGCCCAGGATGCGACCTGTGGTAGGTGCGTGACGACCAACACCTGCGCGGATTGGGCAAGCTTGGCCAATCGCGCGCCTAATTCCACAGCCGCCTTGCCGCCCACACCCGCATCGACTTCGTCGAAAATGAACGTCATCGGCGGCACGGTTCCTCCGGCCACGACATGCTTTTCGGCGGCGACCAGTTCAAGCGCGAGCATCAGACGGCTCAATTCGCCGCCGGACGCGCTTTTGCCCATCGGCAGCTGCGGGGAGCCGGGAAACGGGGTGAAGAGGAATTCGATGTCGTCCGCTCCGGTGGCGTCCAACTGTTCGCGTTCCGCCACGCGGATCTCCAGTTTCGAAGTGCCCATGGCCAGCGAATCAAGTTCCGCGGTGACTTTGGACGCGAGTTCCTTCGCCGCGGCTCTACGCCGTTTGCTCACAGCCTGCGCGGCTTTTTTCGCAGCCTCAAGCAGTTGGGCGCGTTCGGCTTCCAGCTGTTCGACCTTTTCCGGCGAGGCGTCCAAATCCTCCAAATCGTATACGGCCTTGTCCCTCCACGTGATCACGTCGGACAATTCCGGCCCCCACCGGCGGGTCAGCTCGTCCAACTCGTGGATGCGCCCGTTGATGGCATCCAGATCCTCCACGCTCGCCTCATTGTCCACTTCGCCGGACAGGCTGAACACCACGTCGGACAAATCGGTGCTGATGGAGTCGAGCCGGTCGGCGAGTTCGGAGAACACGCCTTCCACGTGAATGGCGCGCAATGCCTGCGAGGCACGGTCGATCAAATCGGCGGCGCTGGCCGATTCAACGTCATCCGCCACTTGCGAAGCGTCCAACGCACCCAATGCGCGGGTCACGCCTTCGGCGATTTCGGCGGCGTTTTCGATGCGGTCCCGCCGTGCGCGCAATTCGTCCATCTCCCCCGGCTGCGGGTCGACCCGGTTGATGCGTTCGATTGACTCACGCAGGTAATCCGCCTGTTGGCGCATGGACGATTCCTGGCTGCTAAGCCTTTCCAAACGCTCGTCCATTGCGCGCAGCGCGTTCCACGTCTTGCCGTAGGCGGCCAACGCCACTTCATCCCCCGCGTAGCGGTCCAGGAATTCACGCTGCCGCGAAACGGTCGCGATACGTAACTGGTCGGCCTGGCCGTGGATCGTCACCAATTCGGCGGCGACGGAAGCAAGCACGGAACGCGGCACGCTACGTCCCGACAACATGCTGCGGGATCGTCCGGAAGCGGGCACTTTACGCGACAGAAACAGCTCGCCATCCTCCGGTTCGAAGCCGGCTTCCCGTGCCGCGGCCACCGCGGCCGGCGACGAGGCGACTTCGAACACACCCTGCGCCCACGCCTCCTGAGCGCCGACGGAAACACGGCCTCCATCGGACGGACCGCCGGAAATCAGTCGGATCGCACTGAGCAGCATCGATTTGCCGGCACCCGTCTCGCCGGTGATCGCCGTCATACCGCCTGCCGGGGCGATCAGAGCGGAACGAATCGGACCGAGATTGTGAATCTCAAGCTCTTCCAGCATGCCCTGTCACTTCCCGCTTTCCGGTTCGCCGTTTCCAGGGAACGACCGTCCATGATGCGTGCCGCCGGTCTTGCGCGCCTGCTCTCGCCAGCCGACGACAGGCAGGTCGAATTTGGTGACGAGACGGTTCGTGAACGGCACTCCGGACAGTCGCGCCAATCGCAAAGTGCATTTCGATTCGCGCACTTCGATGCGTGTGCCTTTCGGCAGTGCGCGTTGGCGACGACCGTCGCAGCAGATCCAACCGTCCGACGTGGAATCCTCAAGAATGTCAATGGCGAACGTGGAGCCGGAACCGATGATGAGCGGACGTGCGAACAACGCATGCGCGGCCAACGGCACCAATTGCAATGCCTTCACATTCGGCCACATGATCGGCCCGCCCGCGGAAAACGCGTAGGCGGTGGAACCGGTCGGCGTGGATACGATCACGCCATCGCAACCGAAGGAGCTCATCTCCACGTCGTCGACACGGATGGACAGTTCCACCATTTTGCCACGGTCGGCGCGTTCCAGCGTGATGTCGTTCAACGCCCAGTCCTCGATGGGTTCCGTCGCGCCCGGCAGCCATACGTCGACGTGGGCGATCATACGTTCGTCGATGGAATAGTCATGGTCGGCGATCCGGCGAATGGCCTCGCTCATCTGGAAGCTTTCAAATTCGGCAAGAAAGCCGACGTGGCCCAGGTTCACACCGAGAATGGGCACTTCGGTGGCATGCACCAGTTCGGCTGCGCGCAGGATGGTACCGTCTCCTCCGAGCACCACCACGATTTCCGTGTTCTTCGGCACGGCGGGCGTCCTGCTGCCGAACTCGGGCGCTTCGATATTGTCGATGATCGTCACTTCGAAATTGGCGCGTCTCAACTGCTCGACGGCTTCTTCGACCACCGTGCCGCTTTCACGCAGACGCGTATGCGTCACCACCACCGCATGTCGGGTACCGATCATCGCAAGCCCTTTCGTATAACGGGCGCCCCATGCGAGGTGCCACTACCCGCCAGTGTAGTCGAACAAATGAACGAATGACGGCAGCGGGTGTCCAGAACACGCCGCAGACGTCCGAAGAGTCCCACGGAGCCACCGCGGAACCGTCGAACGGTACGTCCATGGCCCATTCGTCACACTACCGTCTACAATAGCTCAAGGAAACGAAGACCGTTTATACAGACAAGGAGCGAGGAACAGCATGTCCAACCTCGTCTTCGACGAGTCCTCCTCCAATCGCGAGGCCTCACATGGCTATGCCTGGTGGTTCTCCGGGGACACGTTCGAGAAGGCCATGGCGGAGGAGCGCAAGCCGCGCAAGCGCAGCCTAATGCACAGACTCACCACACATCCCGGACGTCTGACCATCCTGTACTTCATGATGTTGGGCGCATTGTCCACGCTGCTCCTGCTCACGCCCACCGCCACGCCGAAAGGCGAGCAAACGACATTCACCACCGCGTTCTTCACCGCGATCTCCGCGATTTCGACGTGTGGCATCTCCATCGTCAATTCGACGACGCATTGGTCCGCTTTCGGCCAGGCCGTGCTCATCTTCTCCGTGCAGATGGGCGGCTTGGGTGTCATGACGTTCGCTTCACTCATCGCCTTGGCCGTGAACCACCATCTCAAGGCCACGCAAAAGCTGCTGACGGCCAACGAGCTGGGCACCACGAAACTCGGCGAGATCAAGGGCGTGCTCACCGTGGTCATCGCCACCGCGTTCACCATCGAAGGCATCACGTTCGTGGCGCTGTTCCCCGGCCTGTACAAAGTCAATCATGGCAATGTGCGGCACACGCTGTGGGAATCGTTGTTCTTCGCGGTCATGGCATACAACAACGCCGGCTTCACCCCTGACGGCGCCGGCCTGCATGTCAACAATTGGGCTGTCGGCCTGCCTATCCTCGTCAGCGCGTTCTGCGGCACGCTCGGCTTTCCCGTCCTGCTTAACCTCATGCGCTCATGGCGCAACCATCGTCCGCCGAAGCGTTGGAGCCTGCATACCAAGCTCACGCTGACCACCACGTTCTGCATCGTGCTCGCCTCGTTCACCTGGTTCCTCCTCATGGAATGGAACAACAAACTGCTGTTCGCCGCCGAAGGTGTGGAACCGCGGTTGTGGCATGCGATGGTGGCGGCCGTCATGCCCCGCAGTTCCGGCTTCGACCTGTCATGGATGCCGGGCGTGAGCGACGCGACGAAGGTGTTCCTGTCCATCGTCATGTTCATCGGCGGCGGCAGCACTTCGACCGCAGGCGGCATCCGCGTCACCACATTCGCCGTGATTCTGTTGACCTGCCGTGCCGCGTTCACCGGACGCCATGACGTCAACGCGTTCCATCGTCGCATCCATTCGCAAGCCGTCATGACCGCTGTGGCCGTCACCACGTCATGTCTGATGCTTGTCACCGTGGTGTCCATGGCGTTGATGGCCATCACCGGCTGCTCGTTGAGCAACGCGCTGTTCGACACCTGCTCGGCGTTCGGTCTGGGAGGCTATTCGGTCGGCGTGGCCAGCGCTTCTAGTCCAGCGGTCCTGTACATTCTCGCCGCGACCATGTTCATCGGCAGGCTCGGTCCGCTTACCATCGCCTACGCGATCTCCAGACCGCGCAATGTGGAGCCGGTCCGCTATCCCACCGAGCAGATCGTGGTCGGCTGAGCGGATTCGTCGATACGGTTTCTATACCCGCAACTTCCTATACTTGAATCCGGAACAGAACATCGAAAGGTACGCGAACAATCATGGCTAACAACACCAGAAGCGTTCTTGTGGTAGGACTCGGCCGTTTCGGCAGTTCCGTAGCCACCACATTGGATGCGATGGGACAGGATGTGCTCGCCGTCGACAAGGACGGCGAACTGGTGAACCGCTGGTCGTCGCAGATTCCCACCGTGCAGGCCGACATGACCGATGTGATGGCGTTGGAGCAGATCAACGCCTCCGATTTCGATACGGCGGTCGTTGCCATCGGCGACAGCGTCGAAGCGTCCGTCATCACCGCCGGCAATCTGTTGGACGCGGGCATCTCCGATATTTGGGCGAAGTCGGTGTCCAAGGAGCATGCGCGCATTCTGCAGCGTATCGGCGCACGGCACATCATCAACGCGGAGACCGATGCCGGCAAACGCGTAGGGCACTTGGTGTCCGGCAACTATCTGGACTACATCGAGCTTGAAGGCGCGTACAGCGTGGTGAAGATCCACACTCCCCCGCATGTCGTCGGTTACTCCATCGAGGATGCGCGCGTGCATGAACGGTTCGGCATCACCGTGGTCGGTGTCAAATCGCCGGGCAAGGAATTCGAATACGGTTCGAAAGAGCTGATTATGCACCGTAACGACGAGCTCATCATCATGGGCAAGCAGGATCAGATCGACAAGTTTTTGAGGGGCTAGGCCCACGGAACATGCAAAAGGCCGGCGGTCCATATGGGATTTTTCATATGGGCTGCCGGCCTTTCATTTTTACGCTATCGATTGGCGGAGAACGGTTTACGCCACTGCATACAGCAGATACTCGATGTTGCCGTGCGTGCCTTCGATCGGCGAGACCGCCGTGGCGCGTACATCCAGTCCGTTGGCTTTCGCGCAGGCGGTGACGGTGTCGAGCGCCTGTTTGCGTAAGGTTTCGCTTTCCACGATGCCGTTTTTGCCGAGGTTGCCTTTGCCGACTTCGAACTGCGGTTTGACCAGAAGCACGACGTGTGCGCCGGGCGCGGCGATGCGCGCGATGACGGGAATCACGTATGTCAACGAGATGAATGACACGTCGGATACGATCATGCTTGGCCGGTACGGCAGATCATCCGCTTCGATGTCGCGGATGTTGACGCCGCTCATTTCGATGATGCGCTCGTTGTCTGCGATGCGCGGGTCAAGCTGGCCGTGCCCCACGTCGAGCGCGATCACATGCGCGGCACCGCGTCGCAGAAGCACGTCGCAGAAACCGCCGGTGGACGCGCCGATGTCGAGGCAATCGAATCCTTCCGCGGAACGCAGGCCCGTCTGGGAGAACATGTCGAACGCGCCGACCAACTTGTAGGCTCCACGGGAGACGTAATCGTCTCCCAGATCGGCATCAAGCGTGTCGGCGGCCGTGACTTTGAGCGACGCTTTGGATGCGACGGTGCCGTTCACCCGGACCTTGCCGGATTCGATCAGCCGTTGTGCTTTGGAGCGACTATCCGTGACGCCACGCTCCACCAGCGCGATGTCGAGTCGGACGACGGCACCGGAATCGTCATTCATGTTGCGCATACGCACGTGCGGCAATCAGGCGATTCGGAATTCCGGCACGATCATGCCGTCGACGTTGTGGCCACGATCCGCCGCATCCCACATGGCGGCGCAGGCCGCACGAAGACCGTCGACGCTGGTGATGTCGGTGACGTAAAGACGATCGCCGTCGACGCGCGCCTGCACGCCGCGGCAGCTCCAAGCGCCAGCCTCATGCACGACTTCGGGGGCCGGCTCGTTAAGTCCGGTCAGGTCCTTGGCGATGTAGGTCGGACGCAGATGCTCCGGAGCGAACATCAGCTCATGCGGATTGGTGACGCCGGTCAGCACGGCCAGGGAATCATAGCCGCCACGGTTGCCGGCTTCGATATCGGTATCGAGGCGGTCGCCGATGGCGAGGCATGCTTCCTTGGCCACTGGTTCGGCACCATCATGCGCGGCAAGCAGTCGGGCTTCGTCGTACATGGCGGATTCCGGCTTGCCTGCGGACGAAACCGGTTCCACACCAGTGGCGTTGATGACGGCCATGATCATGGAACCGCAACCGGGGGCTATGCCCAGCTCACGCGGAATGGTCAGGTCGCGGTTGGTCACGAAATACGTGGCGCCCTGTTCTACGGCGTAGGCGATTTGCGCCATCTGGTTCCAAGACATGTCCGGGTACCAGCCTTGGATGGCCGCGACCGGCTTGTCTTCGGCGGAATCAACCACTTCAAGACCCTGCTTGGCGACTTCCTCACGCAGATGCTGTGCTCCGAGCACGAACACTTTCGCACCTTGCGGCACCGCACGGGCCACCATGCGGGCAGCCACCACGGACGAGGTGATGACCTGCCATGGTTCGACTTCAAGGTCGAAGCCTTTAAGCTGGTCGGCCACCACGGATTGCAGTCGGGAGGAATTGTTGGTGGTGTATTCCACCGTCATGCCGAGGCCTTCGGCCTTGCGGATGCTCTCTGCAGCATGTTCCACCGGATTCTTGCCACGGTAGACCACGCCGTCAAGATCAAGCAGCGCCAGCTGGTAGGCTTCGCTCAGCGGACGGGTTGTGGATTTCAGCATTGTTTTGCCGCACCTCACTCGTTGTCGGAATCGGCTGCGGATTCGACCTCATCCTCAGTCTGGTCGTCTTCGGAGTCGCCCGCGTTTTCGCCGTCACCGGCAGGCTCGTCGTCGGACTCGGCGCCTTCCTTGGCCGCTTCGGCATCAAGCTGGGTCTCATCGTTGGTCTCGCCGTTCTCGTCGACGGCCTCGGAATCGTCCTCATCCTCGTCTTCCGGCGCATACTGGGCGTCATCTTCGGAAATGCCGAGCTTGTCCATAAGCTCGTCGTTCAATTCCTGCATGTCGTATTCGATGACCAGATCGTCGGAGGTCTCGTCCTCTTCGGCATCGGCGTACTGCAGCTCAAGCTTGTCAAGCAGCTGGTCGAGGGCCACGGCCTCATCGGAGCGTCCGGCCTGCTCGAGGAAGTACTGTTCGGCCTGCACCGCACGCATACGGTATTCGCCGGCCAGGCCCTTGGAACGGCCCAGCGTATGCACGATCTCAATGGCCTTATCCCACAGCTCGAGGTCGCCCAGCGCGCCCGCGTACACGAGGAACATCTCGGCCTTGGATTCGCCGCGCAGATACTTCGCGTCATCGCTCATGGCGGTTTCGATGGCCTTCTTCGGCTCGCCCATACCACGCTCGCAGTCGGCGATGAACGGCAGATAGTCAAGGAAACCGTTCATGCGGAACGCGGTGCGGAACTCACGCAGGGCAAGTTTGTAATCGCCCTGACGGTAGGCCACGAACGCAAGGGTCTCACGCGCGAAATCAATACGGGAAGCCTGATGCGCCACCCACTTGGCGTGTTCGAGCGCCAGCTCCGGATCCCTTTCCTCAAGCGTGTAGGCGGCGAGGATGTGCAGGCCGATGTTCTCCGCATGTTCCTTGGACAGGCCACGCAGACGCTCACGGTCATCGGTGGACAGCATGCTCCACTCGATGCCCTTCGGCATCTTCGGCTCGCCCGGGCGACGATGCGTGTACGGGTTTTGCGACGGGAAGCTCATCGTGCCGTCGGAATTGCGACGCGGCTTCGACAGGTATTCACCACGCTTCGCCTCGCGGTACTCCATCTTCTCTTCACGGGTGAATTCGCGGCGCTCCTCGCCTTCCGGACGCTGGTCGCGATCCTTGTGGAAGTCACGACGCTGGTTGTCACGGCGGAAATCCCTGCGGCCGCCGTCACGACGATCATCACGACGGAAATTACGACGCTCGCCATCACGGCGCTCCCCGCGGCGGTCATCGCGGCGGAAGTCTCTGCGATCGCCGTCCTTGTGGAAGTTGCGGCCGCCACGACGCTCACCATCGTCACGGCGGAAGTCACGACGGTCACCGTCATGACGGAAATTGCGACGCTCGCCATCGCGACGGTCATCATGGCGGAAACCGGAACGCTCGCCATCACGCTGGTAGCGCGGATTGTCGCCGCGATTGCCACGATAGCCGCCGCGGCGGTCGTCACGACGCTCGCCATCGCGATGGAAATCGCGCGGACCGTTGTGGAAACGACGCTCCTGACCTTCGCCTTCGCCATCGCGATGGAAATCGCGGTCGCCACGACGGTATCCGCCGCCATTGCCCTTACGATATCCGCCCTTACGGTCATCGTTGTGGAAGCCGCCGGACTTGTGTCCGTAGGACTTGCCGCCGTTGCCGCGCGGCTTGAATCCCTTGCCACCGCGGTTACCCGGTCTGCCCGAGCCGTAAGACTTGTGGTTGCCGTAGGACTTGCCGCGCGATCCGCGCTGTTCTTCTGCCATGCTGTTCCTTATTGGTCTTGAGATACTTGCGATTATTTACTTACGATTGCCTATGCGTCTCACGCCTGTTCGACGACGCCGAGCGCCTTCTTGCCGCGGCGGATGAGCACGAAACGACCATGCAGGAAGTCACCTTCCTGCAACGTCTGTTCCTCATCCTCCACGCGCGTGTTGTTGAGGTACACGCCACCGGACTTGATGGTCTTGCGCGCCTCGGAAATCGACTTGAACAGGCCTGCCTTCATACCAGCCTCGGCCACACGGTCGCCGGCTGCGACCTTGGCGAATTCCCCATCGACCTTCATGCCGTCGATAGCGGCCTCAAGCGTGGACTCGTCGATGTCCGCCAGATCGCCGCCACGTCCGAACAACGCGCCGGCAGCTTCGATGGCCTGGCGAGTGGCTTCCTCGCCATGCACGAAGCTGGTGACCTCCCATGCGAGGGTGCGCTGCGCCTCACGCGCGCCCGGATTGGTCTTGCTTTCCTCGATAAGCCGTTCGATTTCGGCCTTTGGCAGGAAGGTGAACGCCTTGAGCAGGTTCTCCATCTCGCTGTCGGGACGGTTGAACCAGAACTGGTAGAACTTGTAGGGGCTGAGCATCGTGCCATCCAACCAGACGGCGTTGCCTTCGGACTTGCCGAACTTCTTGCCCTGCGCGTCGGTGATGATCGGGCTGGTGAACACGTTCACGTCCACGCCGCGCACCTTGTGGATCAGATCCAGACCGGAGGTGAGGTTGCCCCACTGGTCGGAGCCGCCGATCTCCAGCACGCAATGGTACTCGTCGAACAGGTGCAGGAAGTCGTTGCCCTGAAGCACTTGGTAGCTGAACTCGGTGAAGGAGATGCCTTCCTCGGAGTTGAGGCGACGGGCCACGGTGTCCTTGGCGAGCATGGTGCCCATACGGAAATTCTTGCCGACGTCACGCAGGAAGTCGATGACGTTCATCGAAGCGGTCCAATCGTAGTTGGACACGAAACGCACCGGATTGCTGCCTTCGGTCTCGAGGATGCCGCCGATCTGCTTCTTCAGACGATCGGCCCAGCCGGCCACGACGTCCTTCGGGTTGAGCGTGCGTTCGCCCGACTGGCGCGGATCTCCGATCAGGCCGGTGGCGCCGCCGACCAACGCGATCGGATGGTGTCCTGCGGCCTGCAGGTGGCGCATGTTGATGAGCTGAACGAGGTTGCCGATGTGCAGGGAGGCGGCGGTCGGATCGAAGCCGCAATAATAGGTGATGGGCTCTCCGTTCAACGCTTCGGCGAGTCGATCCCTGTCAGTGGACTGGGAAATCAACCCGCGCCATTCCAGTTCATCGAGGACGGAATCGAAACCGGCCTCCTTGAAATCGATGACGTGAGCCATAACTGTGCTTTCTCCCTATCGAATTGTGGACATTACCGCGTTTTACGCACCCTACAGTTTCGCAGAAGACACAGACAGCCGCGTGTGCCGTTTTCCATGTTTTTATCAAAGCGATCACGGAACATGCCGGTTAAAATCGAAAATGGAATCTCATCGACGAGAAGAAGGGAGGTCTGCATGGATCGCAAAGGCATGAAGGCCAATGCAAGGAAAGCCTATAAGAGACACTATTGGATGATAGTCGTCATCTGCCTGTTCGCTTCGGTGTTCGGTGTCGCCTACAGTTCTTCGACATGGTCGGTGAACGCCAGTTCCCCGTCCGCAACCGTGCAGGAGGATGGCACAGCGCAATCCGACAACGTGTCGAAAGTGTTGGAGAACCTGCTTGTCGGCGATGAAAGCCAGGCACGCAGGCAAGTGGAGCACAATCAGGAACAGATCGTGCAAAACGACACCAATGCCATGATGGGGCGTAAACGCGGCGTGTTCGCGTCTCTGCTCAACTCGTTCTCATCGGGTTCGGTCATTCTGTCGATGGCCGATGCGGCCAATTCCATCGTGCATAATGACGGCGTCGCCGTGGCCGTACCGATCGTCGTGTCCCTGGCCGTTTACCTTTTCGTATGGCTGTTCGTCCAGCAGACATACCGGGTGGTCATGATGCGCATGCTGCTTGAGGGGCGGACCTACGACAAACTTCCCGTGAGCCGTTTCCTCTACCCGATCACCACGCGCAAATGGTTGTCGATGGCGAAGGTGATGCTGCTCGAGAACGTGTTCCTGTTCCTGTGGACGTTCACCATCATCGGCGCGTTCATCAAACCGTATTCCTACCGTATGGTGCCCTACATCGTCGCCGAAAATCCGAATATCGGGGCACGGGAGGCCATCAGCCTGTCCAGGCGCATGATGAAGGGTCACAAGTGGGAGTGTTTCGTGGCCGACCTGTCGTTCCTTGGCTGGTGGCTGCTCAATCTGTTCACGCTCGGCTTGAGCGGCATCTTCTATTCCAACGGCTATAACGCGGCGTTTTTCGTAGAATATTACGTGCATGTGCGCGGATTGTCCAAGGATTCGGGATTGGAGGGAAGCGAGCTGCTCAGCGACGAATACCTGCACAGCAAGGCCTCCGCTGAGACATTGCATGCCGCGTATGGTGATGTTGCCGAAACGGTGGAGCAGCTGTCCAGCAATCTTGTTCCGGTGGACAAGCCGAACGGTTTCGTCGGGTTCCTGTCCGAATGGTTGGGCGTGCGTATCCTGCATGCGCGGTCGGTGACCAAGTATGAGGAGTATCGCGAGCAACTGCACCAGATCGATACCGGCAGGGAGATTCTGGACGGCGCTATCTATCCTGGTCGTCTGGCTCCGGCGCCGATGGCGTTCCGGTTCCGCGAATCCCGCACCGTCAGCTCCGATCGCAGCTATTCGTTGGTCAATCTGGTCATGATGTTCTTCATCTTCTGTTTCGTGGGATGGGTATGGGAGGTGAGCCTCGCCTTCATTTCCGAAGGAACGTTCGTGAATCGTGGCACGCTGCATGGGCCATGGCTGCCGATCTATGGCACCGGCGGAGTGATTATCCTTATTCTGCTGAAGAAGTTGAGGAAGAAGCCCTTGTTCGAGTTCCTGGCCGCCATGGTCTTGTGTGGCGGGTTGGAGTACTTCTCGTCCTGGTATCTGGAGAAGACCCACGGAGGACAACGCTGGTGGGATTACACCGGTTATTTTCTCAATCTCAATGGTCGTATCTGTGCCGAGGGTCTGCTGACGTTTGGTTTGGGCGGTTTGGCGATCGTGTATCTGCTGGCTCCTGCATTGGACAACTTGCTGAGTCGTATCGATACAAGAAAGCTCACCGTTGTGGCCGTCGTGCTTCTGGCGTTCTACTGTGTGGACCAGGCGTATTCGGCGCAGCATCCGAACATTGGTGCCGGCATCACCGATTACAAGGGGTCGGCCACATCGCAAGTATCGTAGCCCCTATCCGATGTGATGCATAAAGGGATTTTGCCCGTCAGCGTGCGCAACGCAGGTTGGCGGGGCAAATCGTTTTTGGACACATGCTATACGACACGTGTGACCGGTGGAAACTTACTTTCGGCGCAGCATCTCACGCACGGTTTCCATGATCTTGCTGTATTTGGTGGAGTCCGTGGAACGCATGCGTGGGAAGGAGCGGATCATACGACGTTGCTGCCAATTCAACGCGGAAGAGACAAGCTGACGCATATTGGCAACACGTTCCTGCGACGATTCCGACAAATCATGCATCTTCTCGCGGAATTCCTCTTTGCCCCACTGCCAGGAGTCTCCGGCCTTCTCCGCACGCTCCTGCACCGCTTCGCTGAATTTGGCGAGACGCTCGGACAGGCCGACGATGCCCACCACGGTGACGATGGTGTCGATGATAACGACGATGGCGGCGACCGCGCATATCACGTGCACGGCAAGCAGCGGAATCATGGCGGTGAGCCGTTCGACCTGCGGCTGGACCACATCGATGATCAATACTCCGCCGAATCCGAATACGATTGCGCCGAGCAGACAGATGCGGCCTTGGATGTTGAATCGGTAATGGCTGTAATCCCACCATCTGGCGTGGAACAGCTTTTCCATGCCCCAAGAGGTGATGTATTCGAGTATGCTCGCGCCGAATGAGGAGATAAGGAAAATCTCGATGGGATTCGTGAAGTCATGCAACAGCACGATCGCAAGCACCGCGCCGCATCCGTAAATTGGGCACAACGGCCCGTTGAGGAAACCACGGTTGACCCATCGACGTTCCGAAACGGACACGAGAACCGACTCGTACACCCATCCGATGAAAGCGTATAACAGGAACCAAAGGAACAAATATTCGAGTGTGAGCGCCACAGCCATCAGCTCCTGTCCGTCGGTTGTTCGGATGCGGGTTTGTCGAAACGATCGAAAGAGAGCGTTTCCTTCGTGGCGCTGATTTTGTCGGCCGCGGTGACAAGGTATCCTTCGATGTACTTCGGCGGATAGGGAGTCAATGGGAACATGTGATGTTCGATGCTGTCCCGTTCGATCTGGTTGAGTTTGAAATCCCGTATGGCGTTGCGCATGGCCGTTTCACCATGTGTGAATCCGTGTAGCCGATGGGTGCCGTTGTCCCAGTCATGCCAATCGTAAAGGAAGTAATCATGGAGCAAAGCGGCGCGAATCAACGAACGTAGATCAACCCTATTCCACAGGTGCAGTCTGTCTGCCAGCCAGACGGACAGACAAGCCACACGAATGGAATGGGCGAATGTGGTGACCACGCCATGCTGGTAGCAGACCCTTTCGATGGCCATGTGGTCATGTTCCAGAATCTCCCGGCCGTGCGCGTAGACCAGCCGTCGTATCTGCGTGCGCGTCAACAGCACCGCTTTTTGCTCCTTGCTTAATAGGGATTACTTGAGCAGGGATTCGGGCGACTTGTATGCGGAACCGTCGGACACGGAGTTGGCGAAGGCGCGTAGCTGCTCGATGGTGGTCTTGGCGGAAACGATCTGTTCGCGCACGCGCAGCGGGGAGGTGCCTCCCTTGCCGTTGCGGGCGGAGACGGAGCCTTCGGTGGACAGCACTTCACGCACCTGCGGGGCCTTGTCCGCCGGCAGGAAGTCCTTGAACACGTTGATGAAGTCCTCGTCGGTCAAATCCCACAGCTCCTGGCCGCGGTCTTCGGCAATCTTGACGCATGCGCCGGAAAGCTCGTGCGCGTGACGGAACGGCACACCGTTCTTGACGAGCCATTCGGCGATGTCGGTGGCGAGGGCGAAACCGGTCGGGG
>ERZ772872.2745-NODE-2745-length-13816-cov-4.535717_pt1 | contig 13816 bp, 9 predicted proteins | sample MGYA00512132_ERZ772872 | MGnify/ENA primary metagenome ERZ772872 (study PRJEB29015, sample SAMEA2737724) | human gut metagenome | biome: human gut; feature: human-associated habitat; material: faeces | place: China | collected 2012 ...
GAAAAGAAAAAAATGGTCCGGCCCGCCCCTTGGGGCGGGTTCCGTGCGGGGGAATCGTGCCGTGTCCGCGGCGTGGACGCGGACGGGATGCGATGATGGCCCCCTTTGGGGGCCTGGCATCCCGGGAGCGGACATGCCGGCGGCGCGGCTCCTTCGTCTGATAGGGCTTCGCCCGTTTCGCCGTCGTCCCGCCTGGCGGGGCGCGGCGTCTGGGTGGGGTCCGGCGGCGTGGGCCGGCCGGGGTTTGCAAAGGGGCGGTGTGAGCCCCTTTGCCCGCCGGGGGCCGTCCCCGTCCGCCTGCCTGATGCGGGCGGGGACTCTTTCGGATGACGGGCCTGCCGTCGGCGTTTTCCTTCTCCGTCATGTGAGGGGGTGGCGGCTGGCGTCCCGGTTCATGAGGTCGCGCAGGTCGTCGAGCGTGTCGAGGCATTGGCGGCGGGTGTTCTCCGGTGTTTCGATGCCGTGGTTGGCGGCGTGGTGGTGCCAGAGGACGGTTTGGGCGAGGCTGGAGGCCTTGTGCGCCACGTCGTCGAGCATTTCGTCGAGCGCTTCGGCCGTCCATTGCTCCCAGTGGGGGTCGTCGTCCGGCGGGTCGGACAGCGCGGCGTCGAGCCGGTCGAGCATGGTTTGTATGGCTTTGGCGTCTTCGAGGAGTTCCGCGATGGTGCCGGGTTGTCCTTTCATCGGGCTCCTGACGAGGGCTCGCACGTGTTCGTCGGGGTCGAATTGTTCGGCGTGTTCGTGCACCGTTTCGGGGATGGGCCGGCCCGAAGGCACGTCTATGATGAGGTCTTCCCCGGCGGGGCTGCTGGTTTCGAGCCATTGCCCGCCGGCGAATCCGGTGTGGAGCGTCCAGCCCTGTTGATTGGCGGTGGTTTCGATGGTGTTCGCGTGCATGGTGTCGTGTCCTTTCCGTCGTGGCGTCCGATGGCGTGTGCCGTCGGACGCCACGGCTGTTTTCTGTCGGTCAGCGCAGGTATGCGGGGTATCGGCCGGATGCGGCCATGGCGGCGACCATGATGGCGAGGCTGGTTTCCGGGTCGTCGTCCAGTGCGGCGAGGGCGGCGAGGGTGGCGGCCTTCCCGTCGCCGTCCCACCATGCGAGGTAGGCGGCGAGGGCGTAGGGTTGGGCGACGGGCCCGCCGTGCTTCCTGGCGCGGTCGGCCATCGCGCACGCCTCCCGCACCGCGCGGGCGAGGCGGGTCTCGTTGGGGCGGATGTGGGGGTCGTCGAACGCGGCGTTGAGCGTTTCGGTCAGCAGCGTCTTGATGTTGAACGAGTGGGGCCGGGCGGCCATGTCGATGACGGTCGCCGTGTCGAGCTTGGGTTCGACGGCGGCGATGAGTGCGGCGTCCCTGATGGACAGACGGGCCGTCATGAGCGTGGCGAGGTCGTCGAGCCGTTCCGGGTCCGCATCCTTGCCGTCGAGGGCTCGCATCCATGTCTCGAGCGCGGGGCCGGCGATGGTGCGGACGGCTTCGCCCGCCCCCTGTTCGGTTGCGGCCCGCCTGAGTTCCTCGATGATGTTCCGGGTTGTGGTGGTCATGGTGTTTTCTCCTTTTTGCGTCTTTTGTTTTTTGACCTTCTTCGGTCAGCGGATGCGTACCCCGCGTAAGGCGGTTCCGTCATGAGGCGACGCCCCGCCGTCCGGCGGCGTGTGCGGCGGCGTTCTTGGTGCTGCTCATTGTGTGATATGAAAAAAGCAGTCGATCATAAATGAAAGACTGCTTTAAATCATATCCTTTATTGCTTTGTGTGGAGATTTAACTGATTGTCTATGTCCCGTCCGGCATACATTACTCTAAGTATTGTTACAACCTTTTTATCGCTATCTGGAATATAAAGTACCACATAATTGTCTACTGGTAATACACGAAGTCCACGACTTTTCCACGGTTCTTTTTCATATTTTCGATAACGCTCCGGCATCGTATCCAGACTTAATATCTGTTCTTCCAGACGGTCAAGTTGTCCGCTTGCATTTTCCGGCGATTGTAATTCAAAAGCAATATATTCAAAAATTCCTCTCAAATCACTGTCAGCCTGTTCGGATACTTCTACTTCATATATCATAAGCCATAATCCTTGCGAATGTCAGCAAATGCTTTCTTCGCATTTTTTGTCCGTCCAGCCTGCATATCCGCATATCCTTTCTCCAATTCTTCATTGAACTCTGCTTCTGATAATGTGCCAATGTCAACAGGTCTGGCAGATGGTATTTTTACTTCAAACGGAAGTCCTCTCTGTAAGATAATCTGTTTATAAAACATATTAATAGCACTGGAAGCAGGGATACCAAGTGTAGACAGGATACTTTCAGCTTTTTCTTTGACATCCGGTTCAATCCTTGCATATAAATTTGCTGATTTTGCAGCCATATAAAGCATCTCCTTTCGTGAGTAGTGTTTCCATCTATCTTTATTATATGCAAATGTCCGTACAATAGCAATACCGTTTTTACGTTTCAATAATCTTATTGAATAACTGTAACAATACTTCTTTTACGCCGGACGCATTGAATACAACAATCGCCATCAGCGCAAGACTCTGTACCAGTCTGAATTTAATAAAGAAAATCCCACAGGTCGTCATTTCGCAGCCTGTGGGATTTTTCACTCAACTAATATGTGTGTTTTTTATGCTTTGATGAAACTTCCTGCTCACCTTCCATATGGTTTGCAGTTGCATTCACCTTCTGTACAACTTTCTTCTTTTTTAATGGATGTTTTGGATTCTTATCCATAACAATCGCTTCCTTTCATATTCATTCATTTATGTTGAGCAGCTTCATATGAAACTGTATCAGCCTTTAATTGTAAAACATCTGCTGTTTTCAACTTACTTTGCTTTCTCTTTTGTTCTATCTGTACTATAGCACCTATTATTAGTACTGTCAATACCGGAGTGCCAATTTTTTTAAAAATGGAGCAGTTCCATATTGGATTTCTGCTCCATTCCCATGATTTTATTATATTTTACTGGCAAAACCGCTATTTACCATATACCATTGTCCGCCATCATTATAGCTTCCTGTGTACTCAAAAGCGATTCTCCCGTCCTTAAAGAACCAGTCACCGTATTCATTACTGCCAATACCGGTAAATCCTAAATCCAGCTGTCCATTCTTAAAATACCACCAGCCGTACTCATTTAAAGCCATTCCGGTATAGTTAAAATCCAGTGTGCCATTGTTAAAGTACCACCAGCCATATTCATTTAATGCCATTCCGGTATAAGTGTCACTGATATATCCATCTGTAACATATACCCATGTACCACCATTTAATGTCATACCGGTAAATCCCGTATTTAAAATACCGTTCGTAAACAGCCATGTACCATATTCATTTGCGGCAAAACCGTTATAGCCAAAATCAATCTGTCCGTTGTTAAAATACCACCAGCCGTATTCATTTGCCGCCATCCCGATATATGCAAAATCAATTCTGCCATTTTTAAAGTACCACCAGCCGTAGTCGTTTAATGCCATTCCGGTATAATCTGTCAGTACCTGTCCGTTCTGAACATAGAGCCACTCGTCATCCGGAATAATCATCCCTGTAAAACCGAAATTTAACTGTCCGTCCGTATAGAACCATGTTCCATATTCATTATTTGCAAGACCGTAAAATGTCGTATCCAGCTGTCCGTTGTTGAAGTACCACCATCCGTACTCATTGCATGCCATACCTGTATATGTAAAGTCTACATCACCATTCTTGATATACCACCAGCCGTATTCATTTACTGCCATACCACAGTAATCCGCTGCAATGGTATCATTTGCATAGTAATGCCAGTTACCATCTGCATCCTGACGCATTTCATAAATGACCTTTTCATCTGTTTCCGGCTTCTGTGTCGGGGCTTCTGTCGGCGCTTCCGTCGGTTTCGTTACTTCTGTCGGCGCTTCCGTCGGCTTTGTTACCTCTGTCGGCGCTTCCGTTGGTTTCTGCGTTGGCTTTGGCGCTTCTGTTGTACTTTCCGTTGGCTTTGGTGCTTCCGTTGTACTTTCGGTTGTTGGCTGTGTTGCGTGTACAATTGTAACGCTTACCTGTGTACGGTTTCCGGCTTTATCAACGGCTGTGATTGTATGCGCTCCTTCAACATCTGTGACCGTATAACCTCCGTTTTCACGACCTGCTAAAACACCGTCAATCTCCACATAATCCAGATTGTCATCGTTTACCGTAAACTGAACACTGCCGCCGTATGTTTCATTATGCTTTACGCCGCTAATAACCGGTGAAGAACCGTCAAATACCAGTCCGTCTGTAGACAGATAGGCTGTATTACCGCCCTTATCTGTAATTTTAACATAAACAATACATTTTTTATCCGGATCAATTGCAAAACGCTGTTCGTAAACCGTCCAGTCTGAAGCCTGAATATTTTGCACTTCTTCCAACGTCTTTGCTTCCTCTGAAATCAGATAAAAAACCTTATCGATACCCAGCCCCAGATCATCTGCATGAATACCGACTTCCTGTCTTTCCTTGAAAAACTTTCCAAATGTCACTGCATTGCAGAATACGTTCCACTTATTTGTCGATACGGTAATCTCTCCTGTCGGAGCCGAAATGTCTTTATATTCTGCATTAATTTCGACATCACCGTCCGGCATGATAAATACAGCTGTCGCTGAATGGCTGTCCGTGTTCTCTGTAAAATCAAGTGCAGTATTGCCTGCCCACCGGTCAAATGCCATACCCTGTGCCGCACCTGCCGCAGTTATAGTGACAATGTCGCCTGCTGCATATTCTCCCGAACCGGTTCCATTGCCTACAATCACCTGATGCTTCTGCACCGGTTCAATATCTTTATCGATAAATTCCACCGTACATTCTGCAAATATCTTATCTTTCTGGGCTTTTACCGCGCCGACTGTTTCAATATCGCCTTCATCATATCCGTTCGGGAAAAATAAAAAAGTATATGTTCCCGTCTTTGCCCCCGGATATGCTTCTAAAAAATAACGGTTTGGATAATTCTCTCCGTCCGTTACCAGCGCGACAGCTTCGCCCCAATTGGTTTCATTCAGACTTTCCGCATCTTCACTTTCCCAAAGTGACGTTTTCATAACCAAAACACTGCTTCCAAGCCAGTCGGTCACATCAGCACCGTCCATTAATACTCCCTGACTGTTATAACAGTCAATATCAAAATACACCGTGTCATCAGGAATTGAGCCGTCTTCCTTTTGGAAAATGCGGTTGATATTTACCGTTTGCGGTGCAGACTGAATCACCAGTCTGCCAACAGATAAGTCTTCTTCCTCCGGCTGCTTTGTCGTTGCTGTCCAGTTCGACTGTGTATCCACGGTATATTTAAAAAACCAGCCTGCTTTTGCCGGTGCAAAGCTTTCCTTAGCTGCCTTGCCCTGCGCCGTTATATAAGTATAACCTTCCGTGAAAACGGATGGAAACAGCTTATTACCGACTGCCGCCTTCGTTGTACCTGTTACATCCTTATCAATAATGACCTGATTATCCTTTTTTAATACAATATAGCCGTCTGCGATATTGTCTGACGTCTGATTTCCGGTGAAATTTCCTTTAATTTCAACGAAGATACTTTCATCATACTCTGTCAGATTTAAAGAGGCTTTATTTTTTACCTCTATATTTTTTAAACTGCCGGATACCAGGCACAGTTCCGCTTCATCATCCAATATAACATTTTCAACATTCTGGATATTGCCGTCTACAGAACATTTCTGCAAGGTCAGACTGGTGTTTTCATTGCCGTAAAAATCTTTTATTTTCGCACTGGCAATAATACTCTCTCCCATGCCTTTCAGCGTAATATCTGCACAGCTGTTATTTTCTGTATGAATTCCTTCACGAATAACCGTTTTTGCATCTGCATAAACTTCTGCGCTGCCTGTATATGCGGTTTTCCCATCACTCCCGGAATCATGGCTCATGTAAACGGCCTGAATCTTTGTATTTTCAACCGCATTGGTAACAGTCAATGATGCATTTTGTCCGACAACCGTATTTTTAAATCCGCCTGCATAGACTGTTGGGAGCAGTTCTTCTTCTGTTCCCCCAAAACCTCCCAGTCCGGAACCTGCACCACCTTTAACATACGTATCCACACTATCCAGTACCAGACTGTGTCCAGCCAGAAAAATCTCTCTATGTACGACGCTTTGTAAAGCATTCGTGGAAATAAAATGCAATTTTACATTTTGAATCGTAACATGATCACCGGTAAGCTGTACTGCACCTCTGATAATCAGTTCACTGTTGCTGTCCGCCCCTGTTATCGTCACATTTCCCGGTATCATAAGAGGTGTTCCCGCAGCATCCTCTGCAACCGTAATACTCCCACTGACAACAATTAAACTGCTGCCCGCCTGCAATGCCTGACGAAGCTGGCTTTCACTTGTAACAGTAACTGCCCCTGCACGTATATTCGCTGTATCTGCGTATGCATAAGTCATAAATGGAACAACTGTATTGGTTGTCATACACACTGCTGTCACTACGGCTGCTGCCGCAAAAATTCTTTTTCCTCTTGTAATGTTTTTTCTCAATAGCGCCTGCCTTTCCATACATTATTGTACATGTTTTATTCTTTCGTTTTTATAGTAGCAATTTAATATACCATATCTATTGATTGGTGTCTATAAAAAATTATTATTTTTTATCCTTATTTTTTATCCTGAAACATATTTTGCTATCGTTTCTATCAGCTTATCCGCATCCAGCGGCTTTGACACATGCTCATTCATTCCCGCCGCTTTGCAGTCTGCCACATCATCCGAAAAAGCATTGGCCGTCATTGCTATGATTGGTATCGTCTTTGCATCCGGCCGCTGAAGCGCCCGGATATTTTTTGCCGTTTCAAGTCCGCTCATAACCGGCATCATCAAATCCATCAATATAATATCAAATGTGCCGGGTTCAGCCTGTTCAAACAACTCCAATGCTTCTTTTCCGTTCCATGCTTTTGTAACAATCATGCCTTCATTCTCACAGATAAAATCTGCAATTTCCATGTTAAGCACATTATCTTCCGCAAGCAGAACTTTCATGCCGTCAAGTACCACAGTTTTTGCCTCTTCATCCTGTACTGTATACTGTTCCTTCTTATCCACCTGAAACGGCAGTCTTATTACAAATGTTGTGCCTTTCTCTTTTTCACTGGTATAATCAATTGTTCCCTGCATTACCTCTACAATTTTTTTGACAATCGGAAGTCCCAGTCCCGTGCCGCTGTAAACGGTCTGCATCATCTCTTTTTCCTGAGCGAACGGTTCAAACATATGCTCCTGGAAATCTTTACTCATACCAATTCCTGTATCCTGACATATGAATTCCAGCATGACTCTGTTAAAATCAGATGTACTCTCCGTTTCTGTCACAGATGTCGTCACCGAACCACCTTCTTTATTATACTTAATGGCATTTCCCATAATATTTAAAAGAATCTGCCGCAGATGTAACGGACTGCCGATTAAATGCCAGTGCATGAGCTGTGTCTGTATCGGATAAAAACAGACATTTTTCTTTTTTGCCTGTACCGTTAAAATAGACATTACTTCATTTAAAATATCCTGCAAATCAAAAGAATCTTCTGAAAGCTGGATTTGTCCGGATTCGAGTTTATTCATATCCAGAACATCATTGACCAGATCCAGCAGAAAGCCGGAAGCCTCCCAGACTTTTTCACGACAATCGCTCTGTTTTTCCAAATCATCCTTATAATACCTTCCGATTTCTACCATACCCCTGATTCCGTTAATCGGTGTACGGATATCGTGGCTCATTCTGCGTAGAAAATCTGTCTTTGCTATATTAGCACGGACTGCTTCTTCCATGGATTGCTTTAATTTTAACTGATATTCCACCTCTTTTTTCTGCTGTGCTTCAATAATCTTTAGCTGCTCATTTAATTCCCGCATATGAACCCGCCCGGATTTATTTCTTGCCACCGTTGCAGCTGCCCAGATAAGCATGGAAATACATAATGCCAAAAGAACTGTCCTGCGTGTTGCCGCAAACACTTCTTTCTGTGGATAATATACGTATAAATTATAATCCCTGTATCGTCCTTTTCCGCCACAATAACGGTGTCCGTCACTTGTAAAATATACCAGATTATCTGAGCGTTCTATGGAACGTAATTCCTGTATAACCGGAATTTCCGTGGTTTGACAATTCTCGTATTGCGCATCATTTGTTCCGTAAATTTTATCATCAGCTGCTATAAAAAGGGTACCATTCATATTCATGGCATATCCGGCAAGCAGATTATTGACTGCCGCATAACTGTCTGTCAGACGGTCTGTATCCTGATAACAGTAGCAAAATACAACTCCCGGACTGTCTGTTCTGGATATTGCTGCCAGATCATACCATTTTTTGTTTTTCTGAATCCGTTCTGCATAGATTTTTTTAGAATATTTTGTAATCTCGCTGATTTTTTTATCCTGAATCAGTTCCTTCCATGCATCATAATCCAATCCGACATTGCTGTATTGACATTCCGGCTGCATATCTTCATCTAAAATGATAATTCCTGCCATCCGCTGTGCCTCTGTATAGTTCTTTAAATATACTGAATCAATTAACTCAGAATCCCTATGGATATCCGCTCCTACTTCAACTGCCTGTTCTGTCAGCCGTACCAGGCTCTTAATTTTATCTGCCTGTACGACCTCATCGTAGCTTAAGCACTGACTTTTTAAATAAGTCAGTGTATTGTCAAAGGTCTTCTCAATATTTTTTTTATCCGAGCGGACCGCCAGTATCAGAACGACAATAACCACTATAATGACAACCACGAGGAGTCCTTCGTATAACTGCACCTTCATTTTAGACTGTCCTGATTTTTTCATGGTGTAATCCCCCCTGCTGCCACCCGGTCTTCCATCCCATATTTTTCCAGAATACACTGAACCGTTCCGTCTTCAAGCATCTCCGCCATCGCCTGACGAAGCTGTTCTGCCTTCTGGGTGTCTTTATTTTTTGAAAAAGCCACACCCAGTTTTGAATCAATGATTTCCTCATCTAAAATGCGGTATTTCTGACCCGACTGCCTTAAATATTCCTGCATCACAATCTCATGTCCCGCACAGGCATCGACGTATCCCTTGCGCAGTGCAGCAAATAATTCATTCATCTCTACAAAGGAATACACATTTTTCACCTTGGGAATTATATCGTAACCCTGCCCTAAAAAAATCCGTTCAGGCTGTGTACTGGACTGTACCGCAACATTTTTCCCAGCTAAGTCATCCAGCTTATAAATATCACTGTCCGTCCGCACCATCACAACTTCCCTGCTGTACATATAAGGTCCGACCCAGATATAATCATCTTCCCTGCCATCCATTGAGAAACTGCCCCACGCACAGTCAACTTCACCGTTTTCTAAATAAATATCTTTATCATCCCACTGAATCTGTTTAAAGACCGGTGTATAGCCTATCCGGCGGCACGCTTCTTTTGCCAGCTCCACATCAACACCTGCATAATCGCCATTCTCATCCTGATAATTATACGGCTCATAGTCATCGCTTCCGATAACCAGTTCGGGCTGTACCGTTACAGCTTCCTTTTTCTCCCTGCCACAGCCAAACAGTGCCATACTCATCAGACATACAATACCAAAAGGCAGTACACTCCTTTTTATCCAATATTTCATTATTATCCATCCCCCTCATATTTACACTTGAACTGTTTTTATCATACTATATTTTTTATAAAAAATCAACATTCTGACAAAATCCGTTTTCCATAAATGGACACGAAAATGTACCTTTTATACATTTCCGTGTCTTAGCTGCATTCCGCCCTATATTTTAATCTTCATGCAGCAGATGCGGAATGATAAATTTTTCCCGAATATGAACTTTTTATAAACTCCTAAAGAAAAAGTTGACATTTAAAAATCTTCTCCCTATAATATCAAAAGTTAGGTTGCTAACCATTTCTTTAGAAAGGAGTGTGATTGGATTGCAGAATTTTGATGAAAAATCCGCTAACATGCACATGGGACGACTGATTCAGATGCTTTCCCACCAGATGAAACGAAAAAACTGCATTGTCACTATGATTGACGGTGACAGTCTGACCGTTATGCAGAAGCACATTCTTAAGTTCATTCTTTTGGAAACACTGCATCGGGAAATTTATCAAAAGGATATTGAAGAAGAGTTTCAGATCCGCAAGTCTACTGTAACCGGCATTTTACAGCTGATGGAAAAAAACGGATTTATCTACCGCGAAAGTGTTGAAAAAGATGCCAGACTCAAACGGATTGTGCCTACCAAAAAGGCAGAGGCGCTTCGTCCCAGTATCCTGTACCACATCAATGAATCAGAAGCCCAGATGACCCAGGGCATTTCCAAAAAAGATGTGGCAGTCTGCAAGCAGGTGCTCCTGCAAATGTTACAAAACCTTTCTGAAAATAAACTATAAAATTAAGGAGAATCAAACCATGAACAAAACACTGTTAAAGTCCGTGCGTGAATATAAAAAGCAGTCCTTTCTGACACCGTTTTTTGTTATTCTTGAAGTTTTTATGGAAGTTCTGATTCCGCTTGAAATGGCTAAAATTATTGATGTGGGCATTGCAAACGGAAATTTAAACTACATTATCCAGCGCGGTATTATTTTAGTTGCAATGGCAATGCTTGCCCTGTTTTTCGGTGTGACTGCCGGTAATATGGCGGCCGTTGCGGCGGCAGGTTATTCCAAAAATCTGCGCCACGATATTTTTTATAAAATCCAGCAGTTTTCATTTAAAAATATCGACCACTTTTCTACTTCCGGTCTGGTAACCCGTATGACAACGGATATTACCAACGTACAGATGGCATATATGATGAGTATCCGTCTTCTTGCCAGAGCGCCGATTATGATTATTTTATCATGGGTTATGACACTCGTTTTAAATAAAACGGTTGCTATGCTGTTTTTAATCGTTATCCCATTGCTTGGCGGAACACTGATATTTATTGCCAAAAAGGCGCACCCGCATTTTATCAAGGTATTTGATGAATATGATGTTTTAAATAATTCCGTACAGGAAAATGTCAATGCTTCCCGTGTGGTAAAGGCATTTGTCCGTGAAGATTACGAAATTGACAAATTCCACATCATTTCCAAATATGTATACAGCCTGTTTACAAAGGCGGAAAAAATCGTTGCATGGAACTCTCCTGTCATGCAGTTTACCATGTACGTTGTTATTTTAGTCATTGTTGCGATTGGCGGAAACAGCATTGTTACCGGTACAATGCAAACCGGTGAACTGACCAGTATCATCGTCTACTCACTTCAGATTCTGATGTCCCTGATGATGGTAACTTTCGTATTCGTTATGATTATGATTGCGGAAGCTTCTACCGACCGTATCGCAGAAGTTTTAAATGAAGAACCTGAAATGCAGGATTCTGACGATGCTGTAAAGGATGTTGCAAACGGAGAAATCATTTTCGACCATGTAAACTTCAGCTATGCAGGTAAAGACGGTACTCTTTCTTTAAAAGATGTCTGCCTTCACATTCAATCCGGTCAGACAATCGGTATCATCGGTGGAACGGGAAGTGCCAAATCCACACTCGTACAGCTCATTCCAAGACTGTATGACGTAACCGGCGGCGCTGTCAAAGTCGGCGGTGTCGATGTACGCAATTACAATCTGGAAGCCCTGCGTGACCAGGTTTCCATGGTTTTACAAAAAAATGTTCTTTTCTCCGGTACTATTTATGAAAATATCCGCTGGGGAAATGAAAGTGCAACCGACGAAGAAGTACAGAATGTATGTAAACTGGCACAGGCTGACGGCTTTGTCCAGGAATTTCCAAACGGCTACAATACACAGATTGTCCAGGGCGGTAACAATGTATCCGGCGGTCAGAAACAACGCCTTTGTATTGCAAGAGCGTTGCTTAAAAAACCGAAAATCCTGATTCTGGACGATTCGACAAGTGCAGTTGATACAAAAACCGATGCGCTAATCCGTAAAGCATTCCGTGAAGAAATTCCGGATACCACAAAAATCATTATTGCACAGCGTGTTTCTTCGATTGAAGATGCCGACCAGATTATCGTGCTTGATGACGGTAAAATCACGGGTATCGGTACTTCTAAAGAACTGTTAAAGACCAATGAAATTTACAGAGAAGTTTATGAATCACAGGTAAAGGGAGGTGCTGAAAATGAGTAATGAAAAGAAAACAAAAAAGCCGTCCCGGCTTTCAAAAAATACACTCAAAACAGCCAAAAGACTGCTCAAATACGTAACCGAAACGTATAAGTTGCGTTTTGTGCTGGTATTTGTGTGCATTTTAATCAGCTCCGTTGCTTCTATTTCTGTGTCCTTGTCACTGAAATATATGCTCGATGATTTCATTATTCCGTTAATCGGACAGGAATCACCGGATTTCACAAGATTTTATCAGGCACTGGCTGTTTTAGGCTGTGTCTTTTTAATGGGTGTACTTTCTACATTTATTTATACACGAATGATGGTATACATCGGTCAGGGAGTGTTAAAGCGTGTGCGTGATGATATGTTTGAGCATATGCAGACACTGCCAATCCGCTACTTTGACCAGAATACCAACGGTTCTATCATGAGCCTTTATACGAACGATACGGATACCCTGCGCCAGATGATCAGCCAGTCGATTCCGCAGGCGCTGATGTCCTTTTTTACAATTATTGTAACGTTTATTGCCATGCTGGTGTTAAGCCCTCTGCTGACACTGCTTGCAGTTGCCGTTATCGGCATCTTAATTCTTGTAACAAAAGCTATCGGCGGAAACAGCGGTAAATACTTCGTGCGCCAGCAGGTAGCACTTGCCGACGTTACCGGATTTGTCGAAGAACGCATGAACGGTCAGCGTGTGGTAAAGGTTTTCAACCACGAAAGAAAGTCCGAAGAAGAATTTGACGCATTAAACGAAGCTTTATTTGAAAGCGCCGCAAATGCCAATAAGTACGCCAATATCATGGGACCTGTTATCGGTAACATCGGTAATCTCCAGTTCGTATTAACCGCAGTTTTAGGCGGTACGCTCTCCGTTATGGGTGTCGGCGGCATTACACTGGGTGTTATGGCTTCTTATTTACAGTTTACAAAAAGCTTTACACAGCCTTTCATGCAGGTCGCACAGCAGTTTAACTCTATCGTTATGGCGCTTGCCGGTGCAGAACGTATTTTTGCGCTGATTGATGAAACTCCGGAAGCGGATGAAGGAACGGTTACACTTGTCAATGCCACAAAGGACGACAACGGCATTCTTCATGAATGTAAGGAAAGAACCGGTATCTGGGCATGGAAGCAGACGGCTTCTGACGACACGGCTTCTTATACCGAATTAACAGGGGATGTCCGTTTTAAGGATGTGACCTTCGGTTACAACCCGGATAAGATTATTTTAAAGGATATCAGTCTTTTTGCAAAACCGGGTCAGAAGCTTGCCTTTGTAGGTTCTACCGGTGCCGGAAAAACAACGATTACCAACCTGATTAACCGTTTTTACGATATTCAGAACGGTGAAATCCGCTATGACGGCATTGATATTACAAAGATTAAAAAAGATGACTTACGCCGTTCACTCGGTATTGTTCTTCAGGATACGCACCTCTTTACCGGTACGATTAAGGACAATATCCGCTACGGTAATCTTGATGCAACCGATGAACAGATTTACAATGCGGCAAAGCTGGCTCACGCAGACCAGTTTATCAATATGCTTCCGCACGGCTATGATACGCTGTTAAGCGGTGACGGCGAAGAATTGTCACAGGGACAGCGCCAGCTCATTTCCATTGCCCGTGCCGCTGTTGCC
>ERZ772872.2773-NODE-2773-length-13689-cov-13.411691_pt1 | contig 13689 bp, 18 predicted proteins | sample MGYA00512132_ERZ772872 | MGnify/ENA primary metagenome ERZ772872 (study PRJEB29015, sample SAMEA2737724) | human gut metagenome | biome: human gut; feature: human-associated habitat; material: faeces | place: China | collected 2012 ...
CGCCGTTGTCGCACATGGTGCAGTTCTCAGTAAAGCGGCAGGCGCACTGGATGAACTCCAACTCGTTGTAGCGCTTCCAGGCCAGAATATCCTCTTCATGGATGCAGTACATGGGCCGGATGAGGGTCATGCCGGGGAAGCTGGTGCTGTGCAGTTTGGGCGGCATGGCCTGCAGCTGAGAACCGTAGAACATGCTCATGATGGTGGTCTCGATCACATCGTTGAAGTGATGCCCCAGCGCGATCTTGTTGCAGCCCAGCTCCTTGGCCTTGCTGTACAGGTGGCCGCGGCGCATCCGGGCGCAGAGGTAGCAGGGGTTCTTGTCAGTGTTGTTGGCCACGGAAAAGATGTTGCTCTCGAAAATGGTCACCGGGATGTGCAGCAGCTCGGCGTTGGATTCGATCTTCTGGCGATTGATCTCGTTGTAGCCGGGGTCCATGACCAGAAACACCAGCTCAAAGGGCACGTCGCTGTGGCGCTGCAGCTCCTGCATGAGCTTGGCCATCAGCATGGAGTCCTTGCCGCCGGAAATGCACACGGCAATGCGGTCACCGGCCTGCACCAACTCGTAGCGCTTGACCGCCACGATGAAGGGAGTCCACAGTTCTTTGCGATATTTTTTGATGATGCTGCGTTCGATCAGCTGATAGGGTTCCAGAGTTTTTTTCATGGGTTACCTCGTTTTACGGTTGGGTCAGAGTGCGGTAGCAGGCATCGAAAGCCTGTAAAAATCCGGTGATCTCCTCATCGGTGGTCCGGTGGCTCAGGCTGATGCGCCAGGAGGAAAGAGCGTTGCGGCGGTCGCGGCTCACGGCGAACACGGCCCGGGAGGGCAGGCCGTCGGACGAGCAGGCCGATTTGACCGAGACGCACACGCCATGCGCGTCCAGCTCCCGCTGGAACACGGTGCCCTTTACGTCCTTCACGCTCAGGTTCAAAATCTGCGGCACGGCGGCTTCTGGGCTGTTGATGCGCACTTTGGGGTAGTTTGCCAGTTCGGTGCGCAGGCGGGCGTTCAGGCTGCGCACCCGCTCCACCCGCTCCGGCAGCTCGGTCATGGCCTTGTCCAGTGCAAGTGCCAGCGAGCAGGCCAGCGCCACGGTGGGGGTGCCGCTGCGGTAGATGGTGGTGCTCTCGCCGCCGTGGATGAGCGGTTCCAGCGCGAGGCCCCGCCGCTTGACCAGCACACCGATGCCGTTCAGCCCGTAGAATTTGTGGGCGGTCAGGCTCAGGGTGTCGATGCCCTCAAAAGAGGGAAGCGGCAGTTTGCCCACGGCTTGGGTGGCGTCTACATGCAGGTGGCAGTGGGGATAGTCCTTTAAAAGTGCGGCGATCTCAGTCACCGGCTGCACCACGCCCAGTTCGCTGTCCACGGCGGTGACGGCCACCAGAATGGTGTCCGGCCGCAGCAACTCCCGCAGGTGGGCAAGGTCCACCGTGCCGTCCTGTTTGATGTCCACAAGGTCGATCTCGTACCCCTGCTCCTGCAGGGCAGTCAGCGTGCCGCTGACCGAGGAGTGCTCCAGCGGGGTGGAAATGATGTGTTTGCCGTGGTGACGCTCCAGCCGGGCGATGCTCTTCAGCGCAAAATTGTTGGCCTCGCTGGCACCGGATGTATAAATGATCTCCGCCGGCTGCACATGAAGGCTGCGGGCAATGCTCTGCGTGGCCTCGTCGATGGCGGCTTTGGCAGCGGCACCGGCCTGATGGCGGGAGTTCGCGTTGCCGGGGCAGCTGCGCTCCACCGCACAGAAGCGTTCCAGCACGGCCTCGTCCACCGGCGTGTTGGCAGAATAGTCCAGATAGATCATAGATCCTCCTGATCTTGTTCGGTATACAGATTATAATAGTAGGTAATATTATAGTGCGCCTTGGACCGGAATGCAAGAAAATTGGCAAAAAAGGTTGCGGGGCAGGCAAAAGTCTGCTATACTATCCAGTAAAGCCTGCCCGGCGGCCCGGTTTCTGCGGTGCGGGCGGGCAGGCTTTTGGCCGGAGCGGTTCCGGCGGTTTGGAAAAACTCGGACGAAAGGGGAGAACAGTATGCCGGAGATCCTTCGACTGCGCTGTTCCGTTTCCATTTCTTCCGGGCACAATCATCGTTCCCAATTCAGGAGGCACTGCCGTTGACCACGGCAATGCCTCTTTTTTTGGGCTGACGCAGGAGGTATACAAATCCATGAGTGAAAAGATCGATTACTCCAAGGGCGTATACGACGCTCGACAGCTGGGCACCGGACGGATGCTGATCCTGGGTGTGCAGCACATGTTTGCTATGTTTGGTGCCACGGTGCTGGTGCCGCTGCTCACCGGCCTGAGCGTTTCCACCACGCTGCTGTGCGCTGGTCTGGGCACGCTGCTGTTCCATCTGATCACCAAAAAGAAGGTCCCGGCTTTCCTGGGCTCCTCCTTTGCTTACCTGGGCGGCTTTTCCATCGTGGCCCCCATGCTGGCAGACGCTGACGGCAACCTGACCGTGGTCAACACCAAGATGCTGCCCTACGCCTGCGCCGCCGTTGCCTTCTCCGGCCTGGTGTACCTGGTGGCCAGCCTGCTGATCTCCACCTTCGGCATCCGCCGCATCATGAAGTTCTTCCCGCCGGTGGTCACCGGCCCCATCATCATCTCCATCGGTTTGATCCTGGCTCCCTCTGCCATCACCAACTGCCAAGCCAACTGGCTGCTGGCCTTTGTGGCGCTGGGCGTGGTCATTATCTGCAACATCTGGGGTAAGGGCATGGTCAAGATCCTGCCCATCCTGATCGGTGTGCTGGTGTCCTACGCGGTGGCTCTGGTCACCGGTGCCGTGGACTTCCAGAAGATCGCCGACGCGGCCTGGTTCGGCATCCCCCTGCACAAGGAGGCCATGGGTCTGTTCGCCATCGACGGCAGCCCGGAATTCATCAGCGCTCTGTTCACCATCATCCCCATCGCACTGGCTACCATGATGGAGCATGTGGGCGATATCGCCGCCATCAGCGCTACCGTCGGCCACAACTATATCAATGACCCCGGCCTGAACCGCACCCTGCTGGGCGACGGTCTGGCCACCACCATGGCCGGCCTGCTGGGCGGCCCGGCCAACACCACTTACGGCGAGAACACCGGCGTGCTGGCCCTGAGCAAGATCTACGACCCGCTGGTCATCCGCATTGCCGCTGTGCTGGCCATCATCCTGAGCTTCAGCCCCAAGTTTGAGGCCGTCATCAACACCATCCCCACCGGCATCATCGGCGGCATCAGCTTTGTGCTGTACGGCATGATCTCCGCCATCGGTGTGCGCAACGTGGTGGAAAACCATGTGGACTTTACCAACAGCCGCAACCTGATCGTGGCCGCTGTCATTCTGGTGTGCGCCCTGGGCTTCAACTCGGTGGGCGGCGTCAGCTTTGCCATCGCAGGCGTTAACATCAACCTGTCCGGTCTGGCCATCGCTGCCATTGCCGGCATTCTGCTCAACGCCATCCTGCCCGGCAACGACTACGAGTTTGACGCTGCCGATGGCTCCGAGGCTGCTTCCAGCAGCAACCTGCAGGTCTGATCTCCCTACAATAAAATAGATGCGTCCGAGGAAACCCGGCAAAGCGCATAGTTTTCTGGCAAGGTTTTTAGTGACCTTGCCAGTTTTTTGTAATTGAGAATAATTCTTGAAATTATGCTTGACTAACTAGGAACTATTCGCTATAATAGAGCCATGAGAAGGGCTGGTGAGTACCAACACCTGCACTTCGATTTCAAAATGAATCAATCAGAGAATGATGGAGGTCTGTTCTTATGAAGAAATATGTTTGCACCGTTTGTGGTTACATTGCTGAAGGTGAGATCCCGGCTCAGTGCCCTGTCTGCAAGGCTCCGGCCTCCGCTTTTGTGGAAAAGACCGGCAACACCTATGTGACCGAGCATGTGGTGGGCATCGGCAAGGCTGAGGGTGTGCCCCAGGAGATCGTGGACGGTCTGCGCGCCAACTTTGAGGGTGAGTGCAGCGAGGTCGGCATGTACCTGGCCATGGCCCGTGTGGCTGAGCGCGAGGGCTACCCCGAGATCGCTGAGGCTTACAAGCGCTATGCCTACGAAGAGGCTGACCACGCATCCCGTTTCGCCGAGCTGCTGGGTGAGGTCGTGACCGACAGCACCAAGAAGAACCTGATGATGCGTGCTGAGGCTGAGTGCGGCGCATGCTCCGGCAAGATGGACCTGGCCAAGAAGGCAAAGGCCCTGAACCTGGATGCGATCCACGATACCGTCCATGAGATGGCAAAGGACGAGGCTCGCCATGGCCGCGGCTTCGAGGGCCTGCTGAAGCGCTACTTCAACGTGGAGCTGTAACGAAAAAAGCTAAAAAATACAATTGTAAAACGCAATAAATCAAGTTGGTCATAGAATAATCTGTTCAAATCTGTTCTTAACTGTTTTTATCGGTTGAGAACAGATTTTTTTGTTTTGTGGGCAAATCGTGGGCAAAGACCTTTGATTTGACCAGTTTTGACCTCTTTTTCAAACCTTGCCCACAAAAAGCCTGAAAGTTGGCTTGTGGCCTAGAAAAATCAGAGGTGGGAAAATTCGCCATTGTGGGCAAATCGTTGACACCAAACATCGGCCATGATAGAATCAAGTCAGATGAATAGACTAAGTGGGCAAAGGAGTGACATCATGGGTACTATTAGAAAAAGAGGCGACAAGTGGTCGTATCGAGTTGACCTTGGTGCTGTCAATGGTAAGCGTGTGCAGAAAGAGAAAGGCGGCTTTGCCACAAAGAAAGAAGCGGCTGCCGCAATGACTCTTGTAGAAAATGAACTGCTTAAAACAGGTGAATATGTAGAAGCAGAACAAAAAATTACAATGCAACAACTATATGAAGAATTCATTGAAGAGGAGGCTCCGCTGACTCGAAAATATACAACCATCGTTCGCTACAAGTCGCTTTATCGAAATCAAATAGAGCCTGAATTTGCTTCAAACTATCTATATCAAATTACAACTGAACGAATTCAAAAATTCATCAACTATAAAGTTAAAGAAGAGAAAAATAAAATGTCTGGTCATTCTGAACAAGGGCTAAGTGCGGCTTATGTTCGCAGTGTTTATAATTTTCTTCTTGTGTTATTTGCTCTTGCAAAGAAAAAGAAATATATCAAAACCAACCCAATGGACGATGTGACTCCGCCAAAAGACTATCGTGCGTATGGCAAGGAGATAAGATATTATACTCAGCCGCAAATCGAATGGATGGATAAACGATTCCAGTCAACAAATCTATACACTGCTTACCAACTTGGTTTATATCTCGGTGTTCGTGTGGGAGAGTGCTTTGCACTGCGATTCAGCGATATAGACTGGGACAATAAAACTATTCAAGTTGGGTGTCAGCTTCAATTCCAAGATAAAGTATGGAGCCTTGTCTATCCTAAAACACCAAACTCTTTGCGCAGTATAAAAATGAATCAAAAACTAATCGACTATCTGAAAGCCCTTCAAAATAAATATGCAGAAAATAAAGAGCTGTTTGGTGCTGGCTGGAAGGGAAGTAACAAGGTCATGGATCGTCGTCCAGAGTTTTATGGAAAGTCAGCTGTGTTAATTACCGTTGATGATTTTATCAATGTTAAACCAAACGGCGAAATGTATGTGACTAGCTCAGATAAAACTCTTGCTCGCATTTGTAAGAAAGAAGCTGGGTTTGATTTTAAATTCCACTATCTCCGCCATACGCATGCTACCATTCTTGCAAATAAGGGTGTCAATCCCAGATATGTTATGGAACGTTTAGGACATGGCAAGATTGACGTTACTCTTAAATACTATACCCATATTACAGACGAAATGCATGAGCAAGTTGCAGCTATTATGGATACGGTTATGGGAGAACAGGAGGTCTTTGATAGAAATAATAAAATCAAGGACGGAGAAGATATTTCTGAAATGGCAATTCTTCCGGATACAGAAGACAATGATGAAAAGGAATGATTGATTCTATAAGGCGTGGGGCAACATGCGCCTTTTTGTTTGCTATTGGTTACAGCCCGTGATATAATATAATCAAAGAAAAACGGAGGCGAGAACTATGACGAATCCTTCTGTGAACTACGAAGCCAAAAAGAGGATCGTACAGGCCGGCGAAAGCCGTATATGTAACAACTGGGTCGAACACACAGATATCACGCCACAGGACTTCCTAGATGCCTTAGAATGGGTGTGTGAAGATCCGTTTGATGAAGAAGGTCGTATCACTCGCGAAATCGGTCTGGAGCAGAATAGAATCGTTCGCCTTCAAATCTTCAGAGACGATAGTACCGGCCTTATGAGCCTTGTGGATATCGAAGTACTGAAGAAACCATTACCGCATCGTTGGGAAGGCGCATGGTTTGCTGACGGATTCTATCGCAAGATTTTGTTATCTGCAAAAGAACGGGTATGAAATAAATCAGGAGGATATCAACGATGACTATGTGCGAGAAGCTCGGTTTCAAATCTGTAATGCAATACAAAGGTGTCTTCATGAACGTTGATATGGATGCCGTTGTAGAAGAAGCCGAGAGACAAATTAAAAAACAACACGATCGCGACGTAGAACTATCAAAAGGCACCGGCATTGTTGATCCATATTCTCATTATAGCGACGAAATGATGTATCAGCTGGCGTATGAAGCTATCACTTGGAAGATGCTTAGTGCCGAAGCAAAGCGACAGTTTGACACGACTGGTGAATATGACTATATTGATGCCCTTGAACCAATGTCTATGGAAAAAGAAGATGCTATTATTAAAGCGCTTCGAAATCTTCGCAAGCAATATGTCATGTACGAGTTAAATCGTGATACTCCTGAGCACGAACAAAATTATTTTGAATATAAAGCGAGACATGACCATCTTTGTGAGCTAAGAAAACCATTTGTAATGCGGAAAGACCCGAACTGGATATATAAGCTTGGGCCACTACCTGAAGAGGAAAAGTAATATGAAACCAGATGGTGGTCGTCCAGTTAAAACTACAAGATGCGATAAAAAACGTAGCGAATCTATTCTAAAAAAGCGCAGAGAACAATATATCGGCTCTGTCATAAACGGATGGAAGATAACCGACGTTTATAAAAAAGAAGGAGAACGAGATTATTTTTGTACTGGGCTTTGCCCTTTATGTAATCGTCCAGCAGAGATGCGTTTGTCTCAAGTGAAGAAAATCAACAAGTGTATGAAATGCACGAATAATATTGCTAAGCCTGCTGAGACAATTAAAAAGATATCAAACGTAGACGGTTCCAGCTTAACATCTATAAAGGCGCGACTCGAAGGAAAGATAAATCGCAATTCGACTACTGGCGTGACAGGTGTTTGCAAAGATGGTAACAAGTATAAAGCGACCATAACCTTTAAAGGTAGGCGAATCCACCTTGGTATGTATGAAGATATTGACGATGCAATCAAAGCTCGAAAAGAAGCTGAGAAGATGATATACCAAAAATATATTGATCAGCATCCTAATTGGGAACAAGAAATGAAGGAAGCTCTTAAAGCAATGAAAGGTGACGACTCCAATGAACAATCCGGCAATACTTGATATCGCACTTAGTTTCGTTCTACACAAACATAGCAAGGACGAATTCGGTCGTAAAAATAACAAAGCACAAGCCATACACGAACTATCAGACAATGAACTTGCCGTACTTTTAAATGAGCTCGTAGCACAGCAAGATAACTGCCCGCACACAGTAAGCGGCTGGAAAGAGTGGCTGACAGAAGAAATAAAATGATTGAGCTCTAGTAGGAGGATTCTATATGCTGATATTTGAAAAGAACCTGTTTTATGATTGCACTAAAAAAGAACTCAAGAAGATTGTAGATGCCATTAAAGAGGATCAAAGTAACGGAGTGCTTACCTTTGGAATGAAAGTTATGAAAGTCCAGATTGAACGAATCAGAGAGCGTTTTAGTGTTAATGGAAAAGCATTTGATTGCGTTTCTGCTTATAATCTTGCTAAAGAAGAATTATATGATGAGATTGCCGAACGATATTTTCAAATCTGATAAAACAACTTTGTAAAACGCTAAAAAATGGGGTACTGGTCCAATTAAGGATCAATACCCCATTCGTTTTATATCAGCTCAATATCACTCGGCTCTACATAGCCCGACACATTCACTGAGATTGGATACTTGCCGATGCGGCTCTCAAGATTCGTCACTCGATAACGTCCATTTACAAGTTTCCCATCAAAAATATACCATTCACCAGAGCGGCGCATACCGCAGTGTGTTTGGCTGTTTGAAAATAATACTCCGTCTAATTTAATTTTGTCTCCTGCACGAAATGTATTCTGGTTATCTGCCATCAAAACGAACCCCAAGTAGCAGGTCCACAGATGCCATCTGCAACCAGCCCGTGTCCTTTCTGATACTCAATCAGCTTCGCCTTGGTATTCGCGCCAAAGATGCCGTCAGCCTTAACACCAAGATGCCGTTGCAGTACAGTCACAGCATAAGAAGCGCCGTTCGTAGCGTCTTTCGCACCCTGTCTGATAGTCGGCATAAGATTGGACACACTGATATATTTCGTGCCGGATTTACTGATCTAGCGGCTGCGGGTGGTGCGCACATCAACATGAACAAATCCGCTCGTAAGCACAGCACGGCTATAATATCCAATACCGCCACTCTTGGCAAAGTATGGCAGGGAAGATACATACAATGCAATCCGAATCGGGTCAACACCCTTGATCCAGATATCAGCGGCAGTGCCAAGGCAATGCTGGCTACGAGGGCTTCCACCGATGGAGATATTATAGGCAGGAGTACGATACCCAGAGTTGATATGAACAGGAGCACCGAAGTGAGCACGAATCTGTTCCAGTACTTCAATCAGCTGATTATCGACCAGAACTGTATCACTCTTATCGGAGCAGGCGAACTCATAGACGGAAAAATGAGCCGACACCTTTTTGTTCTAGTCCTTCTTCATAGAGTATGTAATAACACCCATTTCATTACACCTTCAATTCTTTTTGAACTCGTCCTTGATTTTATCGTTCTGGATGTCCATCTCTTTGACAGCGGCCTCAATCATGGTCTCAATGGTCGGAGTGATCTTCACACCCAGACGCTCCAGAGCTTCCATAACGTATTTCTTCTTGTCGGCCTTTTCGATAGCGCCGGTTGCGCCCAGCTTCTCTGCGGCACGAACAGCGATCTGCACCAGCTTGTACACGCCGATCTTCTTCAGGTAAGGGATACCATAGGCCATAAAGGCAGTGCCAGCACCAGCAATAACCAGGCGGACGATAACGGAAACCAGCTCATTGATAATATCCATCATAATAAACCTCCAAAATAAAAAGCCCGGGACACGCAGTCTCGGGTTAGTTCATAATATTCTTTGTGTTATTCTGACCATCGATCAAATAGTTCTCAAGTGCAGCCTTGGCCTCCTTCATTGGTTCGATCGCGTTGCCATCGATACCGTGACTGAGGAGTGCAAGCAGAGCCTTCATGGTGACATTGTTGCCTTGCTCACTGTGACTGATACGCTGTTCTGATTCGAGAATTTTGCGGTCATGTACTTCCAGCGTAATACTGTTTTCTTTCTGGTGCTCTTCTAATGAGACCAGCTTGGATTGAAACAGGTCGAGCCTGTCTTTATCTGCACTCAGCTTTCTATTGACTTTCTCAAGCTCTGCATCGTGGGCATTCAATCGCTCGTTCTGCTTGTCATCCGGGGCTTTCGCATGATTGATTGCCTTAATGATAACAGCGATTGCGGCTGAAATAGCAGTGATGCCACCACAGATGCTCAGTAACATTGTCTACAGCTGCTGTATGGTAAAAGAATAGACGTGAGGTGCGGCATTTAAACTTCCTATCATGTCTTTTCACCACCATTCGTACCACTGTCTTTGTTTTTGGCTTTCAGTGTTTCATTGATCTCGGTCAGCTGTGTAACAATAGCGTTCAGTGCTGTCACGATTTCTTTGCCTGTCTCGTCTAATAACAGCGGCTTTAAGATTTCCTGCGCCATAATTCCTCCTTTCAATTGACAAATTCCTATCAACGTGATATAGTGAGAGCAGTACAAACCCTCCATCGGGCTAGTACAACCTCATTTCTATGAGTTGTTGCATGAGTTAGAGTCTCTGTGATGTAGCCATCGTCACAGGGGCTCTTTCTCTTTATGTGCGTTTTCCGCCATCACATACAGTACGCCAGTGATAATGCGGTCGCTCTTCATGGAATAGAACGTAACGCAGCCAGTCATCAACAAAAATACACAGTAGCGCAAGGAAGAACCATAGCACTGTAAACGGCAGGCAAATTTGGCCCAACAGATTGAACGGCAGGGAAGAGTAGTCCTAGATATGCAGGCCAAGCATCAAATTCAGCGGGATACCAACCACAAGCTCCATAGCAGTCACAAAGAGCGCTCCAACACCGGCTTGTTTCCAGAGCGGCATTTCCCAGGGAATATAGTTGTTCAGTCCTCCAATCACAAGAAAACAGATTCCACCGACAACGGCCATCGTCCAATGAGAATGTCCGCGCTACAGAATCTCAATGCAATAATAAAGGCACCCTCCGATCAAAAAGAGGATGCCGCATTTGATTAGTTCACGAAGTTTGTTGCTCATTCGGTCACATCCTTATCTGCGTGAAGATCCAGATATTCTGCCAGTACAGCATCATAACTGATTTCAATAGCGTCTACTTCTGCGCTGGTCGTACATGCCTTGATGCCAATCTCCAATTCCTGCTGATGAGAGACAAAGGGCTTTACATACACACCAATCGCTAGTGCCAGAGCGGCTAGATTGTCATAAGTCCACTCCACACATTCATCGCCGGTAGAATTCCATGTCAGTTTAAAAGGCTGCCCGGCGGCTGTAGAGATCTGATATAGGGCAAGATTGCTTGTAAGAAGAGCTTGCTTCTCGCTGGTGACACTGTAATACTTACCATCTGTCCACTGGATAGGATGTAGAGACAGGAAGGTAGAGAGAGCAATTTTTGACTGGGATATTTTACTCGTTTTGAGAGATTCAAGCTTCATATCCTCTGAAGGAACTGGTTCATGCTGTTGTACTTCATAACAATCATCTAAATCAGCAATCATCCAGTAGTAATCACCAGACACCGCAGTCTCGTTATGTTTTGTCACGGCGGCAACAACAACACTATATACGTCACATTCTGCTTGTGTTTCAACTGGCTTCTTTACCTGATAGCCAATTACAACATCTTCAATAGAGGGAAGAATAGGTGGTTCTTCGACTGGCTTACTAGTTGTTTCGCTTGGTGTTCCTGTCTCCTCATTCTTTTCGATTTCTTTCATTTCATCCATATACATCACCTCTTACTTCCATCGTCCAATTGCAATATATTCCATCGTATTATCTTCACTTCGCAGAGTAACACCAGTGGTTGATTTACCACCAATTGCATAGTTTTCCCAGCTGCTACTTTTCCATTCACTCATACCAATGCGATAATCTGTGTTGGCAAAAGCTGCGCCAAAACTAGAAAATGAGTTATTACCACATGAACCCCAACATATCTGTGTTCCGTCATCGAAACGAACGTAGTTCTAGCCAGAAGCGGAGACGCCATTTCCTAGCCAGCTCCGCACGCCATTTTTCGAAGCAGTATGAATCTTCATATCGGAAGTATAGCCAGCAACATAAGCAAGCGTGTTGGCATCAAGGTCTGCGCCCGACCAACCAATTTTAATTGTATTATTTGCATTATTATAATCACGAACACCAGTGGTAGCGATGGTAGCGTTCCCGTTTATATCTGCTGTAATAGTAGAACGATTTATACTTACACCTGGGTAAGACGTTGTAGGGGAAACACTTTGATCACAATTTGTGTATGTACTTGTTTTTAATTGCCAATTTGCATCCCAATCTGCATAAAGTCTATATTGACCACCACCACGAAGCCAGAATACTGCAACAGAACCCCGTCCCATTTGGCTATATCCTGCCGGATTTGCATTTGATGTTGTCCAACTGTAAAAATTATCAAGACAAATAGAATTGGATGATGTCGTACCCCAACCACCAGCAGTGACCAACAAGTCAAGATTTACAGTAAATCCACCGCCATGTGTACTCCAAGATGGTTTTGAGCCACCATTTAGTTGGACATTACATTTGATATGACGTAATCCTTCGTATGGAATGCTATTCATACTTACAACCGGATACCATGTGTTTTGGTCAAGGTTTGTTAAACTTACCCACTGTGCTTTATTAAATAGTGTTTCAGTTGCATAATCTGCACTTGATGCATTACCCAATAGATTAGCTTTAAGTGTACCATCCCCATTACCGCCGGTTGTCTTATTGAGCAAAATCTGCCCATCGCCATTAGCGACAAATCTCGCATCAAAATCTTCTCCGCTATCTTTTGTGGCGTGAAAATCAATGTACTTGCCTAATTCTGTCAAGCCACTATTGGCGCTGACGGTTGGTATAGTACCCTAGATATCTTTGTCTCCGTCGGTACTTGTAGACAACCCATTTAACTTCATTGCATTCAGCGCATCGCCACCAGGTTCAGTAGAACCAGCGTAATTATGTGTATGTCCTGCAGCAGCATATAACGTATCCGTCATACTTTTGATCCAGTCCCATAAAGCGGCCAGCGGTCTACGGGTGTACTTCATAGTCGCACTGCCATCGTCACTTGTAACTGTAGCGCCAACCATAACAGTATCAGCATCTTCAACAGCGTCAGCACTCGGCTCCAGTGTATCTACCAATTCGCCTAAGTCATGCGTATGATCGACAGGGGAGACACCCTCGGCTTTCAATTCATCCGCTGTCATTTTATCTGCTGTCGCCACATGACCTGTATTATCAACACTGATGCGATATAGTCCAGCCTGTTTTGCTTCGTATACCGGGTGAGTATAATTGTTAGCACCCGCTTCAATACCATCCAGCTTTGCTTTATCAGCCGAGCTCATCAAACCGTTGTTTTCAGTAGTAGCTACATCAGGATCGCTTAAACTAGCAAGCTTCTTTTTTTCTTCTGTTGTATAGTCGTTGCTGGACAGGCCGAATCCTTCGATTTTATCTACTTTTGTACCGAGCATAGCCTCGATCGTTTTCCAGAGGTGAACCGCACCCGCTCTGTCTAGCCAACTTTTCTTTTCATCACTCATCGATATGTGATCGCCTCCTTATAAAACGTTTTATTTGCAATGCGTTTTTTATATCAGTTTGCGGAATTTGAATGTAAATGTGGAAGATGTATCTGTGGCCATAGAACCTTTGATTTGAAGTCTTAAACCAACCCCTTCGGAACGGCCAGAACGAATTGTCCTAAGATAAAAATGTTGTCCGTTTGTAGAATGACCAGAACAATGTAAACCTATATCATCTGCATTACCGCTGTTTGTCTCTTCAGCATACCACTGGGCAACTCCACAAAATACGTCTCCCCAAATATTGCAATACGGGGTCGTATCGGCACAAAACTGCATAACATAAGTTCCAGATGGCAAATCAGTTGAATGGATACCAGTATCTTGCCAATCCGTTGTGATCGTAAGTGCTGAAGTCTTAATTGTCACCACATCTGGAATCACTTCACTTGCTATCTTGCTCTTAATCCAACTCCACAATGCACTTAGTGGCTTGCGGTGATACCAGGCTACACTCGTATTCATCACAACTTCGTCAGAATCTGTGGGGGGGG
>ERZ772872.2778-NODE-2778-length-13667-cov-54.318689_pt1 | contig 13667 bp, 19 predicted proteins | sample MGYA00512132_ERZ772872 | MGnify/ENA primary metagenome ERZ772872 (study PRJEB29015, sample SAMEA2737724) | human gut metagenome | biome: human gut; feature: human-associated habitat; material: faeces | place: China | collected 2012 ...
ATGTGAAAGTGAAATTGACAGCGGCATAAGCTCTTCGGTTTCGTCGCAGGCGTAACCAAACATCATACCCTGATCACCGGCACCGTGAAGATTATAACTGTCATCATACCCTTCTTTCAGCTCGTATGATTTATCTACGCCGAGAGCTATGTCCGGGGACTGCTTGTCAATAGCGATTTGAACTTTACAGGTATGTCCGTCAAAGCCTTTTTCAGGTGAGTCGTAGCCTATCTCACAAACAACATCTCTTGCAATTTTCTCAATATCGATTTTTGCCTTCGTGGTTATTTCACCCATAACCATTATTTGGTCGGTTATACAAGTTGTTTCGCAAGCAACTCTGCCGTCAGGATCTTGTGCGAGAATAGCATCAAGAACGGCATCGGATATATTATCGCATATTTTATCAGGATGTCCTTCTGTAACCGATTCTGATGTGAAAAGATGTTTCGCCATTTTTAAAATTACTCCTTTATGTTTAACAATCAAAAAAAGAACGCCCGTGCTAAATCCGCATAAGGCGTCCCATAGAACTCACCTTATCTCTCAGCACAAAATGCTGCGGGATTTAGCACCTTGCATCTAAGTGCAGGTTGCCGGGCTTCACAGGGCCGATCCCTCCGCCACTCTTTATAAGGATTGTTATTTATTTGATTATATTCTACTATTTTTGTCAACGTTTGTCAATAAAATCAACTCAAATATTCTTGCCTTTTAAAATAGGGGACAGCGGCTTATAAATAAGCGTTGCTATCAGAACATTTACAAGACCTTTAGCAAAAGTGAACGGTAAATTAAATACAAATAAAGCCTGCCAAAGATTTTTAATCGAAGGCAAAATAGAACTGTATGCAGCAATTATAACGTCCATCGGCATAAACTTGGTATAAATCGGATAAACAATATAATAGTTTGAAACCATACTGAATGCTGCCATTATTACGGCTCCGAGAAGTGCGCCGAGAACAGCACTTTTTTTGGTTTTCTTGTGCTTATAAATCAGTCCCGCGGGAAGCACAAATGCACATCCCAAAATAAAGTTGGATAGTTCACCGACTCCGCCGGTTTGTGTACTTAAAAGATTAATCAGATTTTTAATCAGACAAACAATAACACCGCTTAACGGGCCGTATGCAAACGCAGCAATCAGCGCCGGAAGCTCTGAAAAATCCATTTTGATAAAGCTCGGCATAAACGGAACATTAAAGCTCAGAAACATAAGGACGGTTGAAACAGCCGCTAAAATGGCTGTTACAGTCATTTTTCTGATTTGAAATCCCGACATTATTTTTTTCTTTTCATCTTTGTTTTTTTTGTTGTTTGACATGGTATCAGACCTTTCATATTTTTGCTGAAATATGCTGCCAAACAAAATAAAAACCTCGCAGATATAACCTGCGAGGTGAAAGTGTAGCTTAAGTACATCTTCTTTCATCCGGACTGTACCGTCGGTTCGGGAGTTTCACCCGATCAGCCGAAGCTTGTGGACTTTTACCACCGGTGGGGAATTTCACCCCGCCTCGAAGACAGCAATATTTTGCATTAACATTATATGACGGTACAGATATATTGTCAATATGTCATTTTAAAAAGTCATACCCTTGTTTCAATTAAATTTACATTTCCGCATATTTTGAATTCTCCGCTATCGGCACTTATAAAATAACTGTCGCCTTTGCACAACGGAAATGTTTCGTTTTCGCAAATCAAAGAGCCGTTGCCATCGATAACGAGAATGGATACAAACGAATTGCTGTCGGCTACTGAGGAATAGCTTTTGTTTACGGTAATGTCTTTGACCGAGAACAGTTCGCACGAAGTAAGGTGTTTTTCGTCATAGCCATCTTTCTTAACAACAGGTGGCATTACACCGTTATTTTTCGGTGGTTCGCATTTTGTGACGTCGAGGGCTTTTTCGGTGTGTAGTTCTCTTGGCTTTCCGTCAGCTCCCAAGCGGTTGTAATCGTATACGCGATATGTAGTATTGGAATTTTGCTGAATTTCCGCAAGAAGAATTCCTTTTCCGATTGCATGTAGTGTGCCGGATTCGATAAAGAAAAATTCTCCCTTTTTAACCTTCACATGATTTACTATGTCTAAAAATGTATTGTCCTCAATGCGTTTTCTGAATTCTTCATTTGAAATTTTTTTCTTGAATCCGTATATCAGTTCAGCGCCTTCGTCACAATCAATCACATACCAGCATTCGGTTTTTCCGTATTCGCCTTCAACTCGAAGCGCATAATCATCATTTGGATGCACCTGTACGGATAAATTATCTTTAGCGTCAATCAGTTTTATGAGAATGGGGAAAAAGTCATATTTTTGTGCCTTTGTTCCGAGTATATCTTTTCTTGTTTCTTTAATGACTTCGGACAATGTTTTACCGTCAAATTTTCCGCCGTCAATAATATTTTCGCCGTCTTTATGACAAGACAGCATCCAACCCTCAGCGATTTTTTTTAAGTCGCTTTTAAATCCGAAATCATCCCGAAGTTTTGTTCCTCCCCAAATATAATCTTTGAATGCGGGTTTTAATTTGAGTATCATCAAAAGACCTCCTTTATAGATATTTTATCAAATAATGCTTGCAAATTCAATAATTTATATGATTCTGTTTGACAACGCTTTTTGATATCGATTTTGATAATACGTACATTTATTGACTTTTTTAATACATTCTGTTAATATGATAACATGCCGTTACAGTAAACAACGTTTAAAATACAGCTGAACGGGAGTGCAAGCCCCATGCGGTAAAATTTCACGGCTTGATAAAAAACGTGCGGCAAATTAAAAAAACTTTAAATTTACGCACGGATAATATCTATGATATTGTCCGTTTTTTTAGTTTTTGATAATTGTCGGCAACAGAACTTCGACAACAGTCAAGTCTCTCGAAACCGCAAAAGAAACATACACCCGGCAGAGGACATAGAAAGTATAAATAATATGCATATTTGGAGATTAGATACCTGGGAAAAGATTTTGCCGAAAGACGGCTCCGGGCGAACTGGGTTACGGTTTCGATGTGACAAAAATGTTGACCCGGAAGTTAAACGAGCATGCTTACAATTCGGAAAATGGTTACGTGCAGAGTATTACTTTCCGGTAAGTATTGTTGTTTATGTTAAAGAGGCAGAAAGGATTCGAGCAAAAGACGGCGATTATGTAGTTGGAACCTTTTTTGAGCCCTATTCATACTATGATGAACCATATATCAGAATTGCAACAGGCGATTATGAGGAATTGCTAAGCAAGAACGGAAAAGATAATGCCCTTGCTTCAATTCTTATTTCATTGGCTCATGAATTGACTCACTACTATCAGTGGATAAATAATCTTCAACTAACATCATTGGGCAGAGAGCGACAGGCAAGCAGATATGCACGTTATATAATAGATGAGTACGCCACAACCAGAGAGCACCCGTGACAGAATTAAATTGCCAAAAAGACCTTTTAACAAATGGCACAATCGAGCAGTTCGAAGAACTGTTTGACGGTAAAATAGTGAGAATGTCAGACCATAGTTGTTCTTAACAAGGCTGGTGAGGTGGTAACAGCCTATTCATCAAAGTTTTTTGATGCCGCTATGAAAGAAATTATTAGACAATTTTAGGGAAAATAAAATGAATTTTGAGATTATAAAAAAAGTAATTGACAAGTGGGACCCAATAGACTTGTTGGACCATGCTCCGCCGGATGAATATGATATTGAGAGTAGGGAAATTTTATTAAAATTTCAACATAGCATAGAACAAAACGGTATGGTAATCTACGAGGTTTTCTCGAAAGCATTCGGGATGACTTTTACTAAAAGCATAGATGAATGTGTCTCTATAGCAAAAAAAATAATGGAACAGGAATAACTAAAACTGTTATGAAATCTTATTATTTTACTGCCCTAGTAACATTGCCCTTGAGGGGGTAAAGGGAGTGCGCGACTTTGGCGAGTATTACGTGTTGATTTTTCGTGACTCGGGAAATTTTTCGCAAATTATATGCCAAAAAGATCTTTTAACAAATGGCACAATCGAGCAGTTCGAAGAGCTGTTTGACGGTAAAATAGTGAGGAAACAGTCAAACTAAAAACATAAGTGTTTGGAAATGTACGTAACACATACTTTAACGGTCAGGCTGTGACCTATAACGAAATCGGCAATCCCATCACTTTCGGCAGCAAGTCGTTTGAGTGGTGCGGCAGGCAGTTTGAGCGTATAACCGACGGTGACAACACATATGTTTACGCTTACAATACCGACGGCGACAGAGTAAGCAAAACCGTAAACGGCGTAAAGACCGAATATTTCTATAACTGAAACTCAAGCAATAGAGCAGATTCTAATTTCTGCATATACACTTGATAATTTACTCAATGCTAGAAGAGAAATTGCAGTGGGAAATGTTGCTGGTTTTACAGGTAGAATTGATAATGTTATTAGCATCTTTGAAGATGTTGCAGAAGATGAGTTATTAAATTTGATGGGACGGTGATAAAATGGGTACTTGGGGCACCGGTCTGTATTCAAATGATTCTGCTTGCGATATTCGCGGCGATTATATAGACAAACTAAAGCGCGGAAAAACAAATGATGAGGCAACACAAGAACTGATTAACAGCAACCGTGATATTATGGGAGATGTTGAGGAAGAACCGTTATTTTGGTTTGCCTTAGCAGACACGCAATGGAATTACGGAAGACTGCTTCCAAAGGTAAAAGAAAAAGCGTTGTATTTTCTTTCACAAGACAAAGAATTCCAGCGATGGAAAGAATCCGGTGAAAGGCAGCTGACTTCGTGGATAAAAACTCTTGATACGCTGAAAGAAAAACTAGAGTCCCCTCAACCCCCTGAAAAAAAGGTGTACAAATATAGACTTTACCGGTGTAAATGGCATCTTGGAGATGTTTATGCATACCGTTTTTCCGGCAATTACAGCAAAGAAAAAGGCTTCTATGAGAAATATACCGTTTTCAGGAAAGTATCAGAGTATTCTTGGTGGCCCGGACACATTGTTCCTGTTGTTCAGGTTTATAAATGGGTTGGCGACAATGTTCCGTCTTTAGATAAATTGTCAAGCTTTGGTATACTTCCAACCTCATACGACTTGGATTTATCCCCCGAAGAATCGCCTGATGGAATTTTACTGATTTCGGATTCTGACAAGGCTATTCCGAAAGACAATCTTATGTTCCTCGGAAATCTTCCCGGAAACGATTTAATTCCTTTCCGTGGCCATGATTATTGGCTGAATTATATCCCGGTTGGGTGGGAAACAAGCAAATACAACGAAAAATTTGAGCATTACGTGATTGATATGTATCTTGTTTGTTGTAACAACAAATAGCGAAGTTTTTAGCACAGTCAAACGGAACAAAGAGTTATTGGGCAGTATATAATGCGGAAACAATCAAGCAGAAAAACATAAAATGACAGTTTCGGTATAGTGTCCTGCGGTTTTGTTACGTGTCGGGACATTTTAGATGTATATTAACTACAATTGCGCTGATACGTAACACGCTAACCTTTTAACAAGCTTTAACGGTCAGGCTGTGACCTATGACGAAATCGGCAATCCCATCACTTTCGTCAGCAAGTCGTTTGTGCGATTTGAATTGTTGTTTTAGCTACAGATGATGTTACAGGAATCGGTGTTATTGACGATTTCTTGTTTGTAACGTTAGGTACCGGTGTTGGAGAGGGCTTGATTCTGATATTTGGTTAGTATGAGAAAGGAAACATTTATGTGGGAGACAATTCACACCAATGACGAAATATTGAAGTTTATGGAGAGTGTATGCCATTTTCACGATAGTTGTATAAAAGAGATAAGTTATATAAGTGGAGCATATGTTAGTGAAAACCTTTCAATGCATCCATTGAATGTTCGTAGGGTTTTGCGAGTTGTAATTCAACGACAATACGAAAAGGACTCTATGATAGAGATGGAGTTTCAAGGATTAAAACACATGAAACTTTTTCCGGTTGATGAAAGTTATACCTGCGAAATATTAGATTCTACAATGATTATGAAAGACGGAAACTTTTACTGGTGTGACTGTGGTAATGTGTCAGAATCTGATTTGGATGATTATGCGGGTACTTTGATTTGTGCTTCAGGGTTTAGATGGCGTTCTGTCGAGAATCATATGGGGGATATGGCGTTCTATCATTCTGACGTGTAAGGACGAATGAGCATACACCATACAAGCAAGCATCTTCTTTTTGGGGATATTGTTGCTGCCGTGGGCGTTGCACTGTTAACTGTAGGTGCAACAATGGAAGATTGGATATATGCAGGTTCCGGTTCGATTTGGACACAAGCGGTTAAATCGGTTGTCGTTAAATGGGATGGAGGCTATTAAAATGGTAGATATTACAGAAATTATGGATATGCTCGATTGGCATATGCCATCTGAAATTCAATCCAAAGGAATATCCTTAGCAAGAAACACGGAAACAATTATTCCATTTATACAACCGTTAACACCAAGGCATAATAAAAATGTATGGGAAAATTGTGCTGTTATCATTTCGGAAAGAAGCGACGAAGAAATCAAGCCTCACTTACCTGAAATGTTAGAATGGTTGCAAGACATGATTTGGCCGGGGGCTTTTTGCATCTTGAATAGGTTGCAAAAATACTCAGATGAAAATTCTCTCTGTAATGCAATAAATGTTTGCATTAAAAAAGCAAAAAAGTGTAAGGATGAGGTTTGGGAAAGCAACTTGCGTTTGCTTCTGCACAAACAGTAAAGGCAATCCTAAAGAGTAAAGAGTTTATACCAGCAAGCAACGCCTTTTGGGGCAAAAGGCAACCGCTGGGATAATTCCGAGTTTCTAAAGATTCCGGCAGCACTCCTGACAAGTTTTGCCTTTGTGGTATCACAACGGCAACGCTTTCGGTTTCATTTATAACGGCGAAGAATATTACTACATAAAGAATGTACAAAACGATATAGTCGCAATAGCCGATAAAAACGGAGATATAGTTGCAAACTATTACTACGGCGCATTGATTGGTGGCATTGCAGGTGGTGGCTACGGCTATAACAAGGCTGTAAAAAGCAATATTCCAAAAGGGCAGCGTTGGATGTACGTTGTTGTATGTGGTTTGGTTGGTGCAGTTATTGGCGGTGTAATTAAAATATCTGATGCATGGGTGAAAACAAGGTGATAATATGATTTTATACAGCGATGAATATACGCGAAAGCTTGAGCTTGAGGGAAAATGGATCGATTGTGTCCGGTATTCGCGCGAAAAGCTGACAGCAGATAGAAAAAATGTTTCGCTGTTTTTGAAACTATCGGTTAACACTTGGTATACCTTGACTTTAGACGGACCGGTACTTTTATTGAGAAAAGGCGAATATGACACATTGACCGATATGTTGTGTCATTGTTTCAAGTATTTCAATTCTGCATTTTCTGCTAATGAGAACTGCCAATGGCTATTTGGATATATGATGGAAGTTAGACCAGATTTGTTTCTAAATTCCGGAGTGGAGTATACTGCAATAGAACAACAAGGGAAAATTCAAATTGAAAAAGCAAGCAAAAATGGGAACATGTTTGCACAACTACTATTTGCGTTGGATAACCGTTCTGATAAAGAAATTGAAAGGAAACGGAAAAGAGTCAGAGAACATATATCAGAATATTTTGACGAAAGTCAGGATGTGGATAAGTATTTCATTGAAATATTAACGACAAATTTTTAACATTCTACTGGGATAATCACAAGCCCTTAAAGGTTTCAAGGAATTCCTGACAAGTGCCTTGGTATTCGAGCGGCGCTGCTTGCCGGTACATAGCGCTCTTTTCGGCCTAGTAACATTCCGAAAAATCATACCCACCACGGAGGGGACATCCCTCCGGGTACATAACAGAACCCATCCGAGACGGGTTATTACCACCTCAAATCAAGGTACTACAACCCTGAATTGTGCAGGTTTATAAATGCTGATAGTGTTGATGTACTTGATGAAGACCAAAATAATGTTCTTGAGAATAATTTATTTGCATATTGCCTTAATAATCCTGTAAATATGGTTGATTATGATGGAAATAGCGCAATAGCTATAGCAGGAGGTTATGGTTTATATGTATGGGCGTTTGCCGGGGCAAATGCATGGAATATTATTGGTCAAGTAGTACTTGTTGGAATGGCTGTTGTAACTATTGTATTAGCAATAAAAATAGTTTACGATAAAACATCTGGGAAAAAAACTACTAAAAATGGTTCACAGTCTGCCGGACACAGGACTACTAGAAATGGTTCAAAGAGAAAAACTAATGACAAACATACAAGACCAAGACCGGGGCGTCAAAGTGAAAAGAAAAAGATGAAACCGTCTTGGAAAAGAAGGAGGTAAAATAATATGGATATTATAAACAGCATAAAATTTTGTCGAGACAAGCGAAAGGTTGCAAACGTATACCTCGATAAAGAGGACACATGCCATCATCTGACGGGATATATTACCGCCTGTAATGATGACGAGGTGCTGATAGCCCACATTAACACACGAGGCGAATACGACGGATTTGTATATGAATATGCAAGCAATGTTTATCGTGTCGATTATGACGGAGAGTATGAAAATAAAATCAGAACGCTGTATAAATTAAAACATCAAAGTCACCCGCAATTTGAACCTGATGAAGAAAATATTCTCTTCTCATTGCTGAAATTTGCCGAAAACAGCAAACTTTTGGTTTCGTTGGAGGATGAAGAGAACAGCGTAACCGGTTTTTTGAAAAGCTTTTCCGACACCCAAATTGAGCTTGAAACCGTAAATGAGTACGGTAAATACAGCGGTGTTACCGTAATTGATTTGGAAATGGTTGAAACCATTTCCGTTGACACCGATTACGAGCAAGACGTTAAATTGTTGGCAGATAATAATACAGAGAACGGTTCTGGGTGTTGAAAGCCGTGCGAAACAGTTGAAGTGTGTATATTTATTTTATAATACACCGCCTTGGATCAAACGAACCCTCTGCGGTACAGAAGCTACTATTACGACAGCGAGACGGGTTATTACCACCTCAAATCACGCTATTATTCTCCCGAAGTCGGACGGTGGATTAGCCCTGAACCTAATGTTGATTATGGTGAATTTGACGAAGGTTCTGAAATCCTTGGATACAATGTGTATGCTTATTGTTTCAACAATCCCGTTAACAATTTTGACCCCAAGGAGAGTTTGTAATATCTACAGCTGTTCTAATTGGAATTGGTATTGGCGCATTGATTGGTGGCGGTGCAGTAGGCGGCGGAACTACTGAAGTTTTCAAGGATGTCGGCTCAAATGTACTTGGCAAAGTCGGTAAAAAGCTGGTTGAAGACGGCGTTGATATGGGCTTGATCTTACACAGACGGCTACCGAAAACGGTGGATTAACAGGCAAGGATGTTCTGTTCCGTGCTGTAACAAGCTTCGGCGGAGATTTAGGCGGTGCTGCAAAGACCAACTCTACTGCAAGAAATCAGCTTATTGATGGCGCTACAGATAACAGAGCTATTAAAGATGCTGTTGGAGATAGTTTAACTGATAATAAAGCTGTTAAGAATGCTGTTAAAGATAGTACCTCTGAGGCAACAAATGTTGGATTAAAAAATTGTAGTAAACTCAAAACAAACGATGCTTTAGATGCAGCAGAAGACTTTCTCGGAAAAGGATATAAGGATGCAGGAAATGGTCGTTTTATTTCGGCTGATGGTACAAAGGTTGTTAGAATGGGAGATAATGATATTTTGGGAAAACATGGTGGTGGACCACATATGAATTTTGAAACCATGGCACCAAATCCAGCAAAACCGGGAAAAATGCAAGTTATTGATAATATGCATATTTATTTGGAGGATTAATATTTTGAAAACAGAAATTGAAATAATACCATACAATTCTGAAAAAGGAATAGAATTTAATTGGGAATATGGTTTCGAAATTAATACATCATTTGATAAGGAGATATTAATTTCAGCGAATAAGGCTGGTTTGATTTCTTTAGCAAGACATTTATTAACATTAGCACAAGATAGTGTTCCTTCTGGAACTCATATTCATTTTGATGATTTAAATTCTTTAGAAGATGGTTCTATCGGATTAATTATAGAAAAACTTTAAATAAAAAGTAGGAACACAAGGAAACGATTTTATTGTACCAAATATGGCAGAGTGGGCAACCACTCTGCTTTGCAAAATACTCTAAAAATCTTAACAAACCTACAACAAAGTTACTAACTATGTAGGCGGCAAGGTTCAGAAGTTCTACAATGACTATGTACCTCCGAAAATGCAGAAAGCCATCGAAGAGGCTAAGAAGTTTGTCTGTACAACCAAAGACCGTATTGTTAAGGATGCAAAGGAATTCATCCAGAATGTAGACTGGAAGAAGGTAGCAATCGGTGTTGCAGGAACATTAGCCGTTGCGGCTGTTGTCGTTGCAACAGGCGGTGCGGCAGCTCCCGTACTGATAGGAGCGGCAGCCAGTGCAGGTATAAGCACAGGAACGACTGTAGTTTCGGGAGTAATACAGGGCAAATCTCCTGCTGAAATTGCAAAGGATGCATCCGGTGCATTTATGTGGGGTGCAATCGGCGGTGCAGTAGGCGGCGGAACTACTGAAGTTCTCAAGGATGTCGGCTCAAATGTACTTGGCAAAGTCGGTAAAAAGCTGGTTGAAGACGGCGTTGATATGGGCTTGATCTTACACAGACGGCTACCGAAAACGGTGGATTAACAGGCAAGGATGTTCTGTTCCGTGCTGTAACAAGCTTCGGCGGAGATTTAGTCGGTGCTGCAAAGACCAACTCTACTGCAAGAAATCAGCTTATTGATGGCGCTCCGGATAACAGAGCTATTAAAGATGCTGTTGGAGATAGTTTAACTGATAATAATACATCTAAAAAAGCATTAAATAGTTTTGATGATAGAGGATATAAACCAAAACCTGGTGAACGAACATTAGATGGATATGTTAAAAATAGTGTTAGTACAGATGCTGAATTAAGTTTATCAACAAATTCATCTGGATTTAATAATCATGATGGTATTACAGGAGGAGAATTCAAAAGATTTGGTTCGGAAGAACATGCAGGATTATCTCCACATGTCCATCAACCCATTAGAAATGAAGCACCTAATGGTAATATTTACGGAAGTGTTGGTAGTAAAACATCTAATGGTGGCGTTACTTCTCCAACTGAAAAAGATGTAAAGCAATTGTATCAATATTTAAATAATGGTAAGTATCAGTAAGGAGAATGATTATGAATAACGTTCATGAAAAATTATTTAAAGAAATTAAAATGATTCAGGAAGAAGTTGTTTATACAGCATTAATCGAAAATCCTGATTTAAAAGACTTACTTTTTGATATAACATATGATACAATTTTTAAATTACTTGAAGTTTTTGATGGATATAGAAATACTGAATTGAATTTAGACATTATTGATAAGAAAAATAAAAATTCAATAAATATAAATCGTAATTTACACGATTTATGTTCAAAATATCTTCATGACAAAGGTGAATAGAATTTAGTTTGACACAGAAAAACAATTTCTAATGTTAACAAATGAAGCAGAGTGGGCAGCCACACTATTATTCGGGCAATCCTGCGGTGGTGTACAGTGGTGGATATCTGTATTAGGATAGGAGGATAATGTGATGAAGAAAAATAACTTATTTACTCGTTGGTTGACATATTGGATTGCGCGGAAAAAGAAAAAAATGCAATACTTGATGGGAAAGAGTCATTGTGGAATTTAGAACAAATACAAAAAGTCATCGTTCCTGAAATAAGCGAATTGCTATCGTATGCAAATAAAGGTAAAATTTATTTCAAGTATGGAAAGAAACAAAGACTTTTGGAATCATCATATTTGATAACAGATTCACTAAATGATTTGTCTCATACCGCTTTAGGAGAGTGTGTTTTGAGATTGCAAAATCTTTATGACACTTTATGAGATGTTATATCGCATACTTCCATTCCACTCTCCTCATAAAAGTGGTCCTCACCAGCAATGGCACTGGCAACGGAACACATGGAATCCAAAAACAGGTGGAATTACAGGACGTTCAATTCACTGGACACTATTTGGGAGGAGATTTTGATGAAATTTGCATATGATAAAAGTAAGGCACAGCATATCATAAATCATGAAGATATAATGCTTAAAACATATTCTAAGATTATTAGTACCTATACATCATTGTTTGAACAATACGATTGTTCTCTTAAAGTTAGACTTTTTTGGATTGATTTTTCTACCGAGAGGCGTTCTAACCGTCGTTTGCCGTTTCGTATTGGTTATGCGTGTTATGTATGTTGTGAAGTTCAGAGAGACGGCAAAGAAGTACAAGTAAAAAGTGCTGATGGCGAAGCAGATTACTATTCATTATCAGCTACATGGATGGTGTCATCAATAGAAAGGAGCTTTTTAAAAGCAAAAGTATCACTATATTCAGACACCGATGATATTGAAAACGACATGAAAGAATTGTTTCGGTTGTTATCGAATGACCAATAGAATATGCTATTGTATATACTGGAACTACAGAAATTAAGTGGGATGATAAAACCACGGAAACAATATATACCGATGTAGGTTTTAGTGGATATGCGCTTTTAGCCCTTGCCTATTATCTAACCTCAGGTGAGCCAGCCCCAGCTACGGGACCGTTTCCACAACCGGTGCCGGCACAGTAAGAAAGGAGAAAAAAATGTTGTATGGAATGTTCAGATTAGGCATTGGGTTCATAATTGCTATTGTTCTCTTTGTCCTTATTAAATATACTAAAACAATAGATAAGCGTAAATGTTGTATTGCAGCATTTATAGCTGTTTCAATAACTGTCAGCTTGTTGTACCTGATTCCATTTGAAAACGCATTTATTACCTTTTCTACTCCTGAGAAAGCATTTCATTATACAAACTCTTGGGATATAGACAATATAGTCAGCGGAACGGAAACAAGCTTTGTGATTGCAAGCAAAAACAATGTGAATACTTATAAAATTGTCCCTAAAACGCAAAAAGGCTGGAAAATTAGCAGTGCATTGGCAACAAAAGATATGTTTCAGTATTTTTGCAACGGAATATCTATTCATATATACAGATATAAAAACTCATCGGATTATTATATCGCGTTGTTTGATACTGATGGCGGTCAAATCAATATAACTGACAATCGAGGTTCCAACTTCATCTCCGTAATACAGAATCAGTCAGCAGATATTGAACCGGTTTATCATTACTATGCTTGCATAAATAATATGGATAGCGAATATGTTATTACCCTTAATGGCGAAGATATAAAGCTGCCAATAACAAAATATAGCTGATACTTGCGCCTTTGCGGCCAAGCGAATTGTTTTTAACCATGTAAAGCACCCTCTACTTTTTAAATGAAAGTGGAGGGTGCTTTTTGCATTTAAGGGCAAATTAAACGTTTTTTTGTGAAAAGCAATCCGTGTTGTATTTGCTCATGCGAAAACTTTTGCCCTATAAAATACAAGGGTACTTGTAAGATTTGGATAAATCTGAAATCTGCATTATTCGCGGTTGAGGAAGTAAATGAATGATGAGAGAAAGAAGAGGTGTAAAGAATGTCATTTGATATATCAAAAATAGACACGCAAGATGTTGT
>ERZ772872.2780-NODE-2780-length-13665-cov-30.603086_pt1 | contig 13665 bp, 12 predicted proteins | sample MGYA00512132_ERZ772872 | MGnify/ENA primary metagenome ERZ772872 (study PRJEB29015, sample SAMEA2737724) | human gut metagenome | biome: human gut; feature: human-associated habitat; material: faeces | place: China | collected 2012 ...
TTTCTATGACAGTAAGAGAAAAAGCAGAACTGATTGTAAAAGATATAAAGAAAGAACAGGGAACAAATCCGGTTGTTATTTTTAAACAGATAGCAAAGAAGGAATATGTCAGTATTCATGGACCGGAACACCATATATTAGATGGTGCAAGTTTGCTTGTAGCCTACAAAAACGCAGGAGGAGAGATTGACTTAGAACAGGCATTGGACAGGTTGATGGCAGAGGGACTTAGGATGCCGGGGGCAATGTGCGGTTTATGGGGAATATGCGGAGCAATCACATCTATAGGTGCTGCACTTGCAATCATCGACGGAACAGGTCCGCTTTCAACGGATGGAACATGGGGAAATCATATGCAGTTTACCTCGAAAGCAATTGGAGAATTAGGAACCATAAACGGACCAAGATGCTGCAAGAGAGATGCAATGATAGCATTTAAGAATGGTATTGATTATGTGAATGCTCATTATGGAGTAACATTGCAATATGAACAAATGCAATGTGGATTCACAGATTTTAATGAGCAATGTATAAAGGAGAGGTGTCCATTTTATGAGTAATGTAAAAGTAGCTTTTATTTGTGTTCATAATTCATGTAGAAGTCAGATTGCTGAGGCTTTTGGAAGACATCTGGCATCAGATGTGTTTCAAAGTTATTCGGCGGGTACAGAAACAAAACCACAGATTAATCAGGATGCTGTCCGTATTATGAAGGAATTATATAATATAGATATGGAAGCAGAAGGACAGTTCAGTAAGCTGGTTAGTGATATTCCAGATCCGGATATTGCAATATCAATGGGATGTAATGTAGGGTGTCCATTTATAGGCAGACCATTTGATGATAATTGGGGACTTGAAGATCCAACTGGAAAAAGCGATGAGGAATTTAAGATAGTCATTGAACAAATAAAGCATGATATTTTGGAGTTAAAAAGTAGATTGAACCATAATGAGATTAATATAAGTTATTTTAAAAGTATCATAGATCAGGATAGAGCCGCAGTCGTTATATGCAATCTTAATCATGAAATAATATATATGAATCCTGCTGCGGTTGTTAATTATGGAAAGCGTGGCGGAGACAAGCTGATTGGCAGAAGCTTGCTGGAATGTCATAATAAGGAATCACAGGAAAAGATAAGACAGGTGACAGAATGGTTTGCACAGGACGAAAGCCATAATATTGTGTATACATTTCATAATGAGAAGCAGAATAAAGATGTATATATGGTGGCACTTAGAGATAGTGGCAAGCTGATTGGATACTATGAGAAGCATGAATATCGAGATAGAGAAACAATGAAAATGTATGATTTATGGTGAGTTCCACCTAATGAGGAAGTAATAAAAAATATTGTAGACTGCTTTCTGTGCAAAACCAATGTTCATGTCAGATATCAGAGATACCTTGATGACTGCTATTGGCCAGATTCAGGCAGATACGCGCTCTGAATGATCCGGTACTGGCTGGAATCAACATTTTTGCCATGACTGCAAATGCATTTGATGAGGACAGAAAAAAGCACTGGAATGCGGTATGGATGGATTCTTAACCAAACCAATTGTTATTGAGGAATTGATCAGTACATTACAGAAAAAACTGGATTAGTTAAGAAAAAATAAAGTGATGCTAAGAAAACGTACGGTGATAATTGGCAGAATAATGCGGGTGAGGCAGATCATATTGATCCGTTAGCTAATTTTGTTAAATGTCATAAGCGTAATCCATTTATATCAAAAGAAGATTTAAAAGATATAGGAAATAGAGATGATAATATTCAGATATTTTCAATTATATGCGTTATTGTGTTAAAAATATATCGGTCTATATTGCAAAATATACAATAAATTGTATAATACTGCTAAAAAATATTTGAAATGATTATATAAAAATAGCAATTGTACCTAATAAAATAATGTGATACAATCAAGGAAACTAAAACAGAAGAAATAGTTTCCTTGATTTTTTGTTTTATAAGCGTCACTGATACACAACATTAAAAGGAGCATTATGAATAATAAAGAGAAGATTTTACAGGCAACGATACAGGCATTTAATCAAAAAGGCCTTAAATTTACAATGGACGATATTGCATCTATTCTTGCAATGAGTAAGAAGACAATATATACAATTTTTAAAGATAAGAACACTCTGTTTATGGAGATGGTAGATTATCTGTTTGACACGATTAAAGAGAGCGAATCAGAGATAATTGAAGATAATACATTATCAACAATTGAGAAGATAAGACGTATTCTTGGAGTTATGCCTGAGAGTTATAAAGATATTGATTTAAGACAATTATATATGTTAAAGGACAAATTCCCGGAGATATACAGACACGTTGAAGAACGTCTGGAGAATGGATGGGAGACAACGATTAAGCTTTTGGAACAGGGGATTGAGGAAGAAGTGATAAGACCGGTTAATGTATTGATGTTTAAGATGATGATGGAGGCATCAATAGAACAATTTTTCCAAAGAGACATTCTTATAAGGGCAGGAATGACATATACACAGGGACTTGATGAGATTGTGGGAATATTATTAGATGGCGTGGCAGTTAAGGAAAGTCATTGAAAATAAAAAGGAGGAATATATAATGCAGGACAAATCAAAGGTTATATTTAACAATGAAATTGATAGAAAGGCATATAGAAAAGCTATTAATTCAAAAAAAAATACACAAGAAAATATGGTGATGACAGCAATGCCGACTATAAGGTGACAATAAAGAAGAACAAATACATAGGTGATATGCTTGGCGTGTATGATGTGAGGGTTGCAGATAAGCCTGCAAGCGTATCTAACGGTAATAAAGAAGAATTTGATACTGATAAAGGTATTATAGTTGGCAATATAAGAATGGGTTTTGGACATTACAGAATATCAATGGCGATTGCTTCAGCAGCTAATGCACTTGGATATGTTCCTTACTGGATGGATCTTAATTCTTACGATAATACAACCTGTACTAAAGTTATAAGGGCACAGAACGACCTGTATTCGCTTGGTTCAAGGTTATCACAAAAGAGCTGGCTGTTTAACAGACTGGTGTGGGAACCAATGAATTACGAGGGTTTCAGGAAGCTTTCCTATAACGCTTCAGACCAGAAGAATGCAGAGCTTATGGCACCTGTATATAAGAATGTTCCTAAGAATATTCCGGTTATTGCAACTCATGTATGGCCGGCACAGGCGGCAGTACACGCAGGTATGAAAAATGTTGTTAATGCAATACCGGATAACTGGCCAATGGCATTGCATTTGTCAGAAGGAAGTATTCATACAGTCCAGACTCATTATGCTTATCAAGGTTACAGGATACTTAATGGAATGGCCGGCAATAAGGTGTTAAATGAAATGCCAGCAGATAGTCTTGTATACACAGGACATTATATCGACCACGAGCTTGTAGCTAATATTGAGGCTGACTGCAATGCAAGAATAGCAAGAAAACAGAACGGAAAGCCTATGAGATTTCTGCTTACAATTGGTGGCGCAGGTGCACAGAAAGAGATATTTGCCCATATAATTAAATACCTTATTCCTTATATTAAGAAGAATAAGGCAGTGTTATATGTTAATGTTGGTGATTATAAAAATGTATGGGACGAACTTATAAGAGATATCCCACAGATGAGAGAACTGGCAACTGAGCATTTTGACAACTGGAAAGACACCAAGGCATTTGCCACGAAGGCATTATCAGCCAGCCAGATAAACAATTCTGATGTAGTAACAGATAACAATAGAGATGATAATTCTAAGAATATTACAGCAGATAATTCAAGTGAAGACACATCTGATAATATAACAGGTATACATGGCTTTTATCACAAGAATATATTCGAGGCAGTGTATTGTACTAACCTTTTGATGAGGAGTGCAGATGTGCTTGTTACAAAGCCAAGTGAATTAGCATTCTATCCAGTGCCAAAGTTATTTATAAAGCGAGTTGGTGGACACGAACAGTGGGGTGCTGTTCATTCAGCAGAGATAGGTGACGGAACACTTGAGTGCAGGGATATACCTCATACTTTACAGATGATAAAGCTGTTTATGGAAGATGATACATACATTATAGATATGTGTAAGAACATAAAGAAGAATAAACAGATGGGTATATATAATGGTGCATATGAGGCTGTCAAATTAGCAGTGAATATGAAGAAATCAGACATTTAATACGGCGTGCAGTAATCAGACACTTAAAAAATATGAAGAAATCGGACATATAGAAAGAAAAGAGGTAGCGTATGGGGCTTAATAAGAAAGAAATGGCATCTTATGGCATAGGTGCAGTTGGCAAAGATATGGTTTATATGTTTTGTGCAAGTTATATTCTGTATTATTATCAGGATATACTTGGGGTTAGTGCGATAGCAATGGGGATTATACTTCTTGCGGCACGAGTATTTGACGCATTTAACGACCCTATAATGGGTGTAGTTGTTGCAAAGACAAGAACCAGATGGGGAAAGTTCAGACCATGGCTGTTTATTGGAACATTGCTTAATGCTGTTGTATTGTTTCTGATGTTTTCTGCACCACCAACACTTGATGGCGGCGGACTTGTTGCTTATGCCGCAGTAACTTACGTTTTGTGGGGCGTTACTTACACAATGATGGATATTCCTTATTGGTCAATGATACCAGCATTTACAGAGGGCGGCAAGGAAAGAGAGAATATGTCAACTATGGCACGTTCCTGTGCAGGTGTAGGTTCAGCACTTGTTACAATTATTACAATGCAGTGTGTATATATGCTTGGAAAGGGCAATGAATATGCAGGTTTTAAATGGTTTGCACTTATAATATCAATACTGTTCTTTGCTGCAATACTTATTACCTGCCTTAATATTAGGGAAAAATCAACAGTTGATGTTGAAACAGTATCAGTAAAGCAGATGTTCAAGGCACTTTTCCAGAATGATCAGGCTGTTACAGTAGTTATAACAATTGTTCTTATTAATACATCTGTGTACATAACTTCTAACCTTGTCATATATTTCTTTAAATATGATTTTGGCGGTGCAGACTGGTACAACGGCTATACACTATTTAATACATTTGGTGGTGCAATACAGATATTATCAATGATGGTATTGTTTCCGCTTCTTAGAAAGTTTTTGAACACAATAAAGATATTTTATGTAAGCTTTGTTATGGCTATTGCTGGTTATATAGTTTTATTTATTCTTATATTCACATCAATGTCGAGTGTGTTTATTTTATTTATTCCAGCATTTTTCATATTTGCAGCAAATGGAATGTTATTAGTCTTAACGACTATATTTCTGGCGAATACGGTTGACTATGGCGAATTTAAGAATAAGCGAAGAGATGAGAGCGTTATATTTTCAATGCAGACATTTGTTGTAAAGCTTGCTTCAGGTATAGCCGCATTAGTTGTGTCAATATGCCTTTCAGTATGCAGGTTAAGCAGTAATACAGATGTGGTGACAGATGCTGTGGCTGGTGGTTCGGTAGTAGGACTTAGAATGACAATGACAGTAATTCCGGTAATAGGTCTGCTTATTGCAGTATTTTACTTCCACAGAAAGTACATTTTAACAGAGCAGAAAATGGAAGAGATATCGGAAAGAATTAAGGAGAGCCATTAATGATAACGATTAATAATAATATGTATGTGCTTGATACTGACAATACATCTTATGCGTTTGCCGTGCTTGGAAGCGGGCAGTTGGAGCATTTGTATTATGGAAGAAAGTTACACGCCAATGAGGCTGTGATGACAGAGAAGCATACATTTATTCCGGGTAATACTAATGTATACAATAAAGATTATTCGTCTTATTCGCTGGAAGATGTGTGCCTTGAAATGTCATCATTGGGAAAAGGCGATATAAGAGAGCCTTTTATCGAAGTCACATATCCTAATGGAAGCAGTACAACTGATATGGTGTTTGACAGGGCAGAGATTATACAGGGCAAGGAAGAATACGATACGCTTCCGGGGTCTTATGATGATAATGGAGAGGTTGAACAGCTCGTCATCTATCTTAAGGACAGGAATTATAATCTCACATTGGAGCTTCATTATTATGTATATGAAAAATGTGACATTATAACAAGAAGTGCCAAGCTTGTTAATTCAGGAAATGAGAGCGTAAGGCTTGAAAGATTAATGAGTATGCAGCTTGATTTAAACGAGAGTGATTATGAATTGTCTTTTTTTAATGGTGCGTGGGCAAGGGAGATGAATAGAAGCAGAATACCCATTCGTGCCGGTAAGTATGTAAATGAGTCGGTCACAGGAACATCATCAAACAGAGCTAATCCTTTTTTTATGATAGGAAGAAGTTCAACGACAGAAGATTATGGTGAATGTTATGGATTTAATCTTATATACAGCGGCAATCATTATGAAGCGGCACAGGTTAATTCATATGGTAAATTAAGGCTTGTATCGGGAATTAATCCAGCTACATTTTCTTATATTATTGAAGCAGGAAAATGCTTTGAAGCTCCAGAGGCAGTGCTTACCTATTCATACAAAGGCTATAACAGGATGAGTCATAATATGCACGAGTTTGTAAGAAAGCACATTGTGCGTGGAAGCTGGCGTGACAAGGAAAGACCAGTTCTTATTAATAGCTGGGAAGCGGCATACTTTAATATTAATGAAAGAAAGCTTGTGAAGCTTGCAAAGGCGGCTAAGGATACAGGTGTTGAACTGTTCGTTATGGATGATGGCTGGTTTGGCGAGAGAAATGACGACACAAGTTCATTAGGCGACTGGACACCGAATAGCAGAAAGCTTCCAAATGGAATAGCTGGCATCGCTGATAAGATAAAAGAATCCGGGCTTAAATTTGGAATATGGGTTGAGCCTGAGATGGTGAGTGTGAACAGCAGATTATATGAGGCACACCCTGAATGGGTAATTGAAATACCAGATGTAGAACATTCAGAGGGACGGAATCAGAGAATTCTTGATTTGACCTATGAAGCTGTTCAGGACTATATAATTGAGAAGATGAGTGAGGTGTTCTCATCAGCAGATATATCTTATGTAAAATGGGATATGAACAGAATATTCAGTGATTATTATTCTAAAAATCTGCCACCTGACAGGCAGAAGGAAGTATCGCATAGATATGTGTGCGGCTTGTACAGATGTATGAAAGAGCTTACTAATAGATTTCCTGACATATTATTTGAGGGCTGTGCGGCAGGCGGCAACAGATTTGATCTGGGAATGTTATGCTATTTTCCGCAGATATGGGCAAGTGATAATACAGATGCGCTTTGCAGGGCACAGATTCAGTATAATTACAGCTATGGTTATCCGTTATCGTGTATTTCAGCCCACGTATCGGCAAGCCCTAATCATCAGACATTAAGAAATATGCCGTTAGAGAGCAGATTTGCAGTTGCGGCATTTGGGCTTCTTGGCTATGAATGTAATATGTGTGATATGAATAAAGAGGAATTAAATGCTGTGAAATGTCAGATTGAACTGTACAAGAAGTTAAGAAATGTATTCTTTACTGGTACATTTTACAGGACAGAAAGCTTTGAAGAAGAAAATGCAGGTAATGCCAGTGTATTAAATAATGGTAAAGGCAACAGGGCAGAATGGACAGTAGTATCAACGGATAAGAAGAAAGCTGTCGGATTAATTATGCAAAAACACGTTATACCTAACACACAGTATGCCTGTTACAGGGCTAAAGGTCTTGATGAAGCTAAGAAATACCATTTTTACAACAGAAAGCTTCAATATGATATTAAAGAATTCGGTGAGCTTGTTAATATGGTATCGCCAATACATATTAAGCAGGGTTCTATGTTACAGGATATACTATCGAAGCTTAAGAAAATGGATGGTGAAACAGAAGATTACATAGCTTATGGAGATACACTTATGTATTCGGGTGTCAGGTTAAAGCAGGCATTCAGTGCAACAGGCTACAATGAGAATGTCCGATTTTTTCAAGATTTTGCAGCAAGATTATACTTTATGGAAGAGGTAGAAGATGATAAGCAGTGACATAATTAGTTCGGGCGGTATTGATAATATATTAAAGGATCTATATATTGATGAAAGCCAGCTTGAATACCAGAGGAAAAGATATATTAATGCTCTGAACCGCTTCACACAATTATATGGTGAAGGAGATGTGTTTATATTCAGTGCACCGGGAAGAAGTGAGATTGGCGGTAACCACACAGACCACCAGAATGGAAAAGTTCTTGCAGCTTCTGTTAATCTGGATATTATCGCAGTGGTAAGACCAGTGAATTCCAAGGAGAGTGTGTCAGAGGAAGGCAGTTTATCTGGGCATAGTGGTGTTAATGCCGGAATTATAAGAATTGTGTCGGACGATTATCCAATGCTAGAAGTGTCATTATCAGATACGGATATTAATAAGGATGAATACTCAACCACTAAGGCACTTGTTAAAGGTGTGATTGCCGGCTTTAAGAAAAAAGGTTTCAAGACAGGAGCATTTGATGCGTTTATAACAAGTGATGTGCCTATGGGAGCAGGACTTTCATCATCTGCGGCATTTGAAACACTTATAGGAACAATACAGTCACATATATATAATGCTGGAAAAATATCAGCAGAAGATATTGCAGTTATCGGACAGATGGCAGAGAATGAGTATTTTGGCAAGCCTTGTGGACTTATGGATCAGATGGCATGTTCGGTTGGCAATATGGTCTATATTGATTTTAATAATAAGGAAAATCCAGTTGTTAATAAGCTTGATGTGGATATTAAAAAATTCGGATACAGCCTGTGCATAACTGACACTAAAGGTTCACATAAGGATTTGACAGATGATTATGCAGATATCCGCCGTGAGATGAATGCAGTTGCAAGTTACTTCGGACAGGAGGTTCTTCGTGGCATTACATTAAAGGATATACTTGATAATTTTAAAGAGCTACAGGAGAAGTTCGGTGACAGGAGCATACTAAGAGCAGTTCATTTTATAGAGGAAAATGAGAGAGTAGAAAATGAAGTAAATGCTCTTATATCTGGAAATATTGATGAATTCTTAAGGCTGGTATCAAAGTCTGGTGATTCATCTTACAAATATCTTCAAAATATATATTCAACCAAAGATACTGCCAATCAGGGCGTTTCACTTGGACTTATGATGAGTGAAATATTCTTAGGTGATAATGGTTCATATAGTAATGGTGCATACAGTAATGGAGTATGCAGGGTTCACGGAGGTGGATTTGCAGGAACAATACTTGCAATTGTCAAAGATAATGCCGTAGATGAATACAGAAGAAATATGGATAAGATATTTGGTGATGGTGCAAGTATGATATTACAAATCAGACATTGCGGAGGTGTCAGAATAATATGAGAAATTTAGAAGATATGAAGAAATCAGACAATATAATGAGTAGTGATGCCAAGGAAGGTACGGAAAATATTCCAGATATAGACAAGGTTATATCAGAGCTTGTCAATTATGCTTCAGAGAATGAACTGATAGAAGCTGATGATAAGATATTTATAGTAAACAGGTTGCTGGATATTTTTGAAAAAAACGGACTTGCAGAAGATAGTGAGATAATTAAGAATTCAGGTGTGCAGGAGCTGAATAACACAAGACCAATAGCAGATATCCTGTCGGACTGCCTTAAAATAGCAGTTGATAATGGACTTATAGAAGATACGCAGCTTAACAGGGATTTGTTTGATACAAAGGTAATGGGTGCTGTCACACCAATGCCTTCAGTTGTAAGAAAGCATTTTAAGGAGCTTTATAATAATAATCCAAAGCTTGCGACAGACTATTTCTATGAACTTAATAAAGCCTGCAATTATATAAGGTGTGACAGGATTGAGAAAGACCAGAAATGGAAGTACAATTCAGAATATGGAATTATAGATATAACGATTAATCTGTCAAAGCCAGAGAAAGACCCTAAGGATATAATAAAACAAGGAAAGTTTGCAGCAAGCGGATATCCTAAATGCCTTTTGTGTAAGGAAAATGAGGGATATGCGGGAAATCTATCACATCCTGCAAGGCAGAATCTAAGAGTTATACCGCTTGAATTAAGTGGTGAGAAATACTATATGCAATATTCACCCTATGTATATTATAACGAGCATTGCATAGTGTTTAATGATAAGCATATTCCTATGAAGATTAATAAAAGCACATTTAAAAAGCTTATTGAATTCACAGATATGTTTCCGCATTATACATTAGGTTCTAATGCGGATTTACCAATTGTAGGAGGTTCTATATTAAGTCACGACCATTTTCAGGGCGGTGCTTATGAATTTCCTATGGCAAGAGCAGAATATGTGTATACATTCAAGCTGGATAGATTCAGTGATGTTAATGCAGGAATTCTTAACTGGCCTATGTCAGTAATAAGGCTTAGCAGTAATAATAAAGACAGCCTTGTTAATGCCTGTGATTATATATTAGATAAATGGAAGAATTACACTGATGAAAAAGCATTTATATATTGCAATACAGATGGTGAACAGCATAATACGATAACTCCGATATGCAGGCAGAAAGGTGATCATTATGAGATGGATCTGGTATTAAGAAACAATATTACTACAAATGAGTGTCCATGGGGAGTGTATCATCCATCAGCAAATCTTCATCATATAAAGAAAGAGAATATTGGTCTTATTGAGGTTATGGGAATGGCTATACTTCCAGCAAGACTTGATAAGGAAATGGGCATTTTAAAAAACGCTCTGTTAAATAATGAAGATGTCCGCTTAATCAGCGAAATTGAAAAGCACGCACAATGGGTTGATAGCTGGAAAGACAATTATAATATAACTAAAGATAATATTGATGAGATAATCAGATTGGAAATTGGCAAGGTATTTGTGCAGGTGCTTGAATGTGCCGGTGTATACAAGACAGACGATAATGGAAGAGAGGCATTTGTAAGATTTATAAAATATTGTCAATAATATTTACTTTCTTTGATTGATTAATGTAATGGGTAGATTTTAAAAATTCTGAATCAGAATTCATAGATAGTAAATTTATATTTTAATGATTTTATAAAAGTGGTGGTCAATAATAACCCGACCACCACAGATAATCAAAATTAACATAAGTTACCAGACAAATTCTAAAATGTTATGAATTATTCTTGATAGCATTAACAGCTTCTTCTTTAGAAAGTTTATAGTTTTTCATAAGCTTATAAATTGTATCTTCATCGGAAAGATTAACTTCTTTACATAATTTAATAAAAACTTTAATGCCATTGGAGCGTTCCTTGATTTTGCCCTCTGCAAGTCCTAACTGTCGTCCTTCTTCTTTGACTACTTCAAGATGACCTTCCTCATCATACTCATAAATACTCACAGTAATCACTTCCTCTCTGTGATTTCTAAAAAATTCCGACAATACATTCTCAGCGATACATTCATCTACAGCCTCTGTAACAGCAGTGCGGATATCAATTTTTCAATATCGGTCTTTATACGCACCTTATTAACAAATGTCATATAGTCCTTAAGTGTCTCACATTTAGAAAGAAATTCAGAGCTATATGTATACATATTTGTCCTGTTGAAATTATTATTATCCTTTGAATTCCTGCCAGAACCATTACTATACTTTGAATTAATAGTACGAGCCTTATTACCAGCATAATTATCAGTATTGATATTGATAACTCTTACAGTAAGTTCAAGCTCAGGATTGTCGACATTTTTCTCATACATATCTGATAGTCGGAGAGTGCTTTCCGCCTCAAGTGGCTGTTATCCTGAATTAATATCATCAATAGTATGCTGACTTGTATTCGTTGTTGATGACTTTATGTCAGTTCCTGCATTTATAGTGCTGTCTGCTGAATGTCCAGCCTGCCTTGTATTGTCTGTAATATTAGTATTTTCCATAAGTTCTCCAATCTGTGGTAATGATGCCTGACAGCATAGCAGTTATATAAAATAATGACATAGCATTTAAACAGATGTTTGTTGTGATACTGTCATATACATTATCTGACAATATTGGAGAAATAAAAAATATATATCTTTATTACATTCTATCATTGGGAAAATGTTATGACAAGAAGAAAAATGCTGTTAATCCACAGATGATAAATTTCATACAAATCTGTTATTACTGACATTATAAATAAAGCTATGCGTTAAATGAATATAGTTATAAAATGAATTATTATGCGTAAATATATATTATATATAACATATATTAAATAGAAATGCAATAGCAAATGTGCTTAAAAAGTTATAAAGTATATGAAATCAATAAATCCACCGTAATTATATTTCGTGCAAATATTTTATGGGATTTTATTATACCTGAAATATATATTAATTTACATCAATTTTATCAATTTATACTACAATATTTACAGTCCTGTAATAAACTTCAATGACATAAAGAACAGATATAAAAATGTTCTATAACATATTTTAATTGAAAAATGGGAGGAAAATATGCCATCAACATATGCACATTATAGAATGGGGCAGCAGGTACGTTCTATGCTTGACGGTAATGAGAAAAAGATAGTTGAGAAATATCCTCAATTATATCTTATTGGATTACATGGACCAGATATTTTGTTTTATTATAAGCCATTAAAGTCTAATTCAATTAACAGTATTGGGTATGAATTGCACAAACATTCAGGTAAGGAATTTTTTGAAAGAGCAAGAAAAGTAATATCAGAAAAGAAAGACAGAGAGCCATATCTGGCTTACACATACGGTGTTCTTAATCATTTTGCACTTGATGTAAGCAGTCATGGTTATATTGAACAAAAAATAAATGAAAGCGGAATATCGCATGCAGAGATAGAAGTTGAGTTTGACAGGGAACTTATGGTTATGGATAAGAAAAATCCAATTACACAGTCATTAGTAAGACACATTATTCCATCAGAGGAGAATGCAAAGGTAATAAGTGAATTTTATCCAGGTACAACTATGCAGGACGTGAAAAAGGCACTTGAGGGAATGATTTCATATAATAATCTGCTTGTTGCACCATTGCGCATAAAACGCTGGTTTATATATCTTTTACTTAAGGTATCTGGTAATTATAAGGAAATGCACGGCTTGATTGTGAATTATCATAAGAATAAGGAGTGTAATGACAGCACAGTAAAATTGTTATCATTATACAGGCACGCTAAGAATACAGCATATCAGTCAATTATTAAATTTGACGGATTTTTAAATAATGCTTGTGAGCTGGATAAAGCATTTAATTATAGCTTTGGTTCGGTTCTTATAGAAGGTTGTGATAATAATCAGAAACAGTGTATATCGGATAATATTCAGAATGTGGAAAGCTTTATAAAGAAAGAGGTGCAGTATGAGGGGTAAAAGCAATAACAGATTTAAGCTTACAACTAATGAAAAAGGCTGGATATTATATGACGTTGGTAATTCGGCATTTGTACTTATGGTATCAACTATATTACCAATATATTTTAATTATCTTGCAGAAAATGCAGGAATATCATCAGTAGATTATCTTGCATACTGGGGATATGCAGCTTCTATTGTGACACTGATTGTAGCAGTGTTAGGACCGGTGCTTGGAACGCTCGCAGATACGAAAGGTTTTAAAAAGCCTATATTCTCAGGTTGTGTAATAGCTGGCTGTCTTGCGTGTGTGGCAATGGGCATTACA
>ERZ772872.2781-NODE-2781-length-13658-cov-4.559950_pt1 | contig 13658 bp, 8 predicted proteins | sample MGYA00512132_ERZ772872 | MGnify/ENA primary metagenome ERZ772872 (study PRJEB29015, sample SAMEA2737724) | human gut metagenome | biome: human gut; feature: human-associated habitat; material: faeces | place: China | collected 2012 ...
CTGATAGAATATAAAAATTATAAAATGGAAGACACAGGAAGGAAGAAAAAATGGGTACGAAAAAGATCGGTGATCTGATTACAGATAACATGGGGGTATACGAAGGAAAAACAAAGCTTTCGTTCGGAAAGCTGGTACTGCTCGGTATGCTGGCAGGTGCGTTTATTGCGATTGGTGCATCGAGCAGCAGTGCGGCAGTTTACGGAATCAGCAATACAGGTATTGCGAAGTCTCTGGCAGGTGCAATCTTCCCGGTGGGATTGATGTTCGTTGTGCTGATTGGCGCAGAGCTTTTCACAGGTGACTGCCTGATGTCATTTGCTGTATTTGACAAGCGAATCAGGCTTCTCGATATGATTCGTGTATTGGTAGTTGTATTTATCACGAATCTGATTGGTGCGTGTATCGTAGTTGTTCTGGTAAACCGTTGTGGACAGCTTGATTATGGGAATGGCGCACTTGCAGCAGCGACGATCAAGACGGCTTATAATAAGATGAATTTAAGTTTCATGAAGGCATTTACATCTGGAATCATGTGTAACATCCTTGTATGTCTGGCAGTGCTTCTGGCAGGTGTATGTCAGGATGCGATTGGAAAGATCTTCGCATGTTTCTTCCCAATTTGGGCGTTTGTTATTGCAGGCTATGAGCACTGCGTGGCAAATATGTATTACATTCCTGCCGGACTTCTTGCAAAGCACGGTGAGGCATACTACAATGCGGCAATCATGGCAGGCATGACACCGGATCAGCTTAATTCGATGACAGTTGGTAAGTTCTTCCTGAACAACCTCCTTCCGGTAACACTTGGAAATATCGTGGGTGGAGTCGTATTTGTAGCGTTACCACTGTACCTGATTTACAGAAATAAAAACAAGGCAGAAGCATAGAACTTTTGCAGAAAGGACGTGAAATATGGCAAAACGTGTAATATGGATCGTACTTGACAGTGCAGGAATCGGAGAGGAACCGGATGCAGATAAGTTCGGCGATGTTGGCTCCGATACATTTGGACATATTTTAGAGACATATCCAGATGCAAAATTTGACAATCTGACGAAGCTTGGACTTCGTGCGATTGAGAACACATCGTTTTACGATGCAGCAACAAAGCAGGATGTGATCGGCGTGTATGGAAAGGCACAGGAGTTATCCAACGGCAAGGATACGACAACCGGACACTGGGAGATGATTGGGATTCATACAAAACATGCATTCCCGACGTATCCAAATGGATTCCCACAGGAGATTATCGATGCATTTATCGAGCAGACCGGTTGTGGAGCCATCTACGGAAACAAGGTCGCATCCGGCATTCCGATCATTGCAGAATATGGCGAGGAACACATGAAGACCGGATATCCGATCGTCTATACGTCGGCAGATTCGGTATTCCAGATCGCAGCGTCCGAGGAGAAGGTCGGACTTCCAAGATTGTATGAGATGTGTGAGATTGCAAGAAAGATTCTGGTTGGTGAGCATGGCGTCGGACGTGTGATCGCAAGACCATTTGTACGAAAAGGCGATGGGTTCGAGCGTACGAGCAACCGGCGTGACTATGCGTTAGAACCATCGGAACACAATGTGCTGGTGCATCTGGCAGATGCGGGCGTGCGGGTATGCGGAGTCGGTAAGATCAGTGATATCTTCCATGGCAGTGGCATCTGTGCGTCGGTGCATACGACCGGAAATACCGATGGCATGCAGAAGACGCTTGACTATATGCAGACAGAACCGGCGGGACTGATCTTCACGAATCTGGTTGATTTTGATATGAAATACGGACATCGAAGAGATACGCTTGGCTATAAGAATGCGCTCGAAGAATTCGATGCATGGCTGCCGAAACTGTATGCGCAGATGACGGACGAGGATATTTTGATCGTGGATGCGGATCACGGCTGTGATCCAACCTTTAAGGGAACCGATCACACACGGGAATATATTCCGATTCTGATGTATGGAAAGGGATTGAAGCAGGGAACGGATCTTGGCACAAGACCGACTTTTGCGGATATTGGAAAGACCGTAGAGGAGTACCTGCTTGGAAGCTGTGTGGACGATGCGAAGGCAATCGGAAAGAGTTTCCTGCAGGATATTATGTAGCATGATATGACAATCGCCAGGATGTATTTACGACACAGGGGGTGACGTTGGATGTATCGAATGTACGATATGATCATGAAGAAGCGGAGCGGCGCAGAGCATACCGCAGATGAAATCCGTTTTATCGTGGAAGGGTTTACGAAGGGAGAAATCCCGGATTATCAGATGAGTGCGTGGCTGATGTGTGTCTATTACAAGGGCATGACACACGATGAGACCTGCGCACTGACACATGCGATGGCACAAAGCGGTGACCAGCTCAGTCTTGCAGCCATCCACGGTGTGAAGGTCGATAAGCATAGTACCGGAGGGGTCGGGGATAAGACGACATTTATCGTGGCACCGATCCTCGCAAGTCTGGGCGTACCGGTTGCGAAGATGAGCGGCAGAGGACTCGGACACACGGGCGGTACGATTGATAAGCTGGAGGCGATTCCGGGCTTTTGCGTGAGTATACCGGAGACAGAATTTATTGAACACGTCAATTCGATGAAACTGGCACTCGTCGGACAGACCGGCGATCTGGCACCGGCAGATAAGAAGATCTATGCGCTGCGCGATGTGACGGCGACAGTCGACAGTCTGCCGCTTATCGCATCTTCGATCATGAGCAAGAAGCTCGCGGCGGGTGCGGATGCAATCGTACTGGATGTGAAATGTGGCAGCGGTGCATTTATGAAGAACGAGGCGGATGCGAAGGCACTGGCACAGATCATGGTTGACATCGGCAAATCCGCAGGCAGAACGTGTTATGGTGTGATTACCGATATGAATGAACCGCTTGGCTGCAAGGTTGGCAATGCACTCGAAGTGATCGAGGCGGTGCAGGTGTTGGCGATGAAGGATGTGAAGGCATATCTCACATATGACACAAGCGGGGATACAGACGTGCAGAGCCGGTGTGATGCCTATAGTGCAATCGAAAATATAGCGCAACAGGGATATGGTGCGGACCGCACAGACAAGGCAGATTGTGCGGGGATGGAAAATTGTGCGGGCTACGACAGGCATGGTATTCACCGCCTGCTTACTGTATCACTCACATTGGCGGCATACATGTATATGGCGGCAGGAAAATCCGATGATTTTGAAGCTGCGAAGGCACAGTGTGAAAAAGCAATCGAGAGCGGTGCGGCACTTGCCAAGTTCAAAGAGTTTGTGGAAGCACAGGGTGGCGATGGCACATACATCGACGATGTGAACAAATTCCGGCTCGCGGCAAACTGTGTTCCGATCGTCTGTGAAGAGGATGGATATCTGGCAGCCTGCAACACAAGCGAGGTTGGCATGGTGAACCTCATCTTAGGCGGCGGACGTGCAACGAAGGACAGCACGATCAACCTAGGTGTCGGGCTGGATATCAGAAAACATCTGGGCGACGCAGTGCGAAAAGGCGACGTGCTTGCTTATATGTATATCGATGATATGGGTGTATTCGAAGAAGCAAAGAAACGGTTGCTTGGGGCATATACGGTTGAGCAGAGACAAATAAAACCAGAGAAACTTGTGAAAGATATAGTGGTGTAGGGAAAATTACAGGAGGGGCGAATGAAAAAACGTAGAGGGAAGAGACTTGTTGCATATATCATTGCATTTGCAATGATATTCAGTATGGGTATGACGGAACTGTCGCCAATCGCAGAGGCGGCACAGTACACAATACTGGAGACGGATGTAAGTGCGCCATCGACAGGATGTACGATGTTCGGGGTGTATGGAACGTATTATGTAGATGCACAAAATGCATTGAACCGGATTAATGAAATAAGAAAAGAAGCATGCGAGGCAGGAAATGTACCAGATCCGAGAAATTCAAACCGGATGCTTACGGCATCCGATTATGTACCAATCAAATGGTCGACCGATCTGGAGCGGATTGCGAGAATCCGTGCGGTGGAAGGTGGATTGTGTTTCGGATTTGTGGGAAGTGGACATAACCGTCTGAATGGGAAAGGCTTGAGTACTGTAAAATACAATGGTGTATCAACATATGCCGAAGTGTTAGCGTATAATTGGAATAAGGGAAATCTGGTATCGGGGATTAACCAGTGGTATGACGAGAAATCTGACTGGGTAAAGCAGACATCAGATGCCGTAACCGGTCACTATACAAGCATGATTGATCCAAGGAATACCTATGTTGGACTGGGGGATTTTTATACAACTGCCTCTGGTTATCCGAATACGTTAGCGGGTGAGTTTAACAGCACTTCCCAGAGCTTAAGCCAGTCTGCCTTATCAGGACATACAGATATTATGCAGAAAGTCGAAGTAAAAGACGCATATATCAACAAGTATTATCTTAAGGGGGAAGCAACACAGTATTTAGGAGAAACGCAGAAACTCACACCGATGGTTCATCTGGTAAATGGATCAGAGACTCTTGATCTCTGGGTGATTGATACTGTTACATACACATCCTCTGATACAACAGTAGCAAGCGTGACAGCGGATGGAGTAGTTACTGCAAAGAAAGCCGGAACTACAACGATTACTTGCAAAAAAGGAAGTACCGTACTTTGTACATTTAGTCTTACTGTGAGCTGTAATCATAATAAAGTATTGCAGTCAACAGTTCAACCAACGTGTCAGACAACCGGAGAGAACATATACAAGTGTTCAAAATGCGGGATGACCATAAAAGAAACAATAGAAAAAGCACCACATTCCTACGTCTATGGTACGGCTGACAGTACAGGCAAGGCAACCGGTGTCTGCTCTTTCTGTAACGCAACGATTACGATTGTTCCTCCGACATCAATGTTGTTATGTTGGAGAAATAGTGAATCGTCGGATAGTTATTATCATCTAAGTGTACCAACTGAAAATTCAGTAGGTTCAAATATTTTGTGTTATGTAAAAGATGTGAATGGAGATAGCGGTTATCGAGATGTTATGTTTGAAAGCTCAGATGACAGTATTGTAGAGGCTCCCAAAAAGAGTATTGTACAACCGAACGATGCTGTTTTGAAAGTGAAAAAAGCAGGAATTGTTACGATTTCTGTATACCCAAAATACAACCCTTCTATAAAAAGATCCTACACAATTCGAGTAGGAGCAACTGGATCGGTAGATATCAGTAATGCGGTAGTGACACTGGCGAAGACGTCTATATCATGTGGAACAAGTACATCTGCGGTTGCTCCAACAGTAACTTATAATGGCATTAAGCTGACAAGCGGAACAGATTATACCGTGAGTCATTCGACGAGTGGAACAACAGGTACATGCAAGATTACGGGTAAAGGCATCTTTTCAAAATCAGTTGAGAAAACATACACCATTACACATACATATGTGAATGATCCGACAGTAACAGGAGCATTAAAAAGCAATGCAACGTGTACGAAGAAAGCAACATATTACAAGAGCTGTTCCAACTGTAAAAAGCTAAGTACAGAGACTTTTGAATCTGGCAGTCTGGCAGCACATTCTTATACGGTACAGCATGTAGATACAGCGCATTTCGCGAGTGCAGCAACCTGTGAAAAGCCGGCAGCGTATTATTATAGCTGTGCGGGATGTGGACAGAAGGGAACGACAACATTTTATAGCGGAGACAAACTGAACCATCAGTATACACAGAAAGTTCAGACGGAAGCTGCGTTAAAGGAACCGGCAAATTGCGTATCGCCGGCAATTTATTATTATAGTTGTGCGAGATGCGGAGCAGTAGATAAGTCTGCAAATGCAAAAACGTATACATATGGTACGGCAGGGGATCATTCTTATACTAAAAAGATAATATCCGATACATATCTTGCAAGTGCAGCGAATTGTTCATCATCAGCCAGATATTACTATGCATGTAGTGGATGTAATGAGAAGGGAGATGTGCAATATTCGTATGGAACAGCATTGGGGCATGCGTATTCTGCAAAGCATATATCTGATGCTTACATGGCAAGTGCAGCAACATGTACGTCACCGGCAACATATTATTACGAGTGCAGTCGGTGCGGAAAAACAGGTACAGATGTGTTTACGTATGGTGATAAATTGCCGCATCAATTTACGGCGAAGATAGTAAGCAATACAACGAAAAAGTCGGATGCAACCTATGATTCGCCAGCTGTGTACTATTATAGCTGTTCACAGTGTGGCGCGGTAAGTGGAAGCAGTACATTTACATATGGAACTACAGTACCAAGACCAACGGTAATTCCACAAGTAGATGTCAGCTACAAGACGCATATCCAGACATATGGTGATTCCCAACCGGCAATGTCAAATGGCTGGATGGCAGGTACAAGTGGTGAAGCAAAACGATTGGAAAATATATGGGTGCGTGTATCCGGAAATGCGAATCTTGGTGTACAGTACACTACACATTGCCAGACGTATGGATGGCTGCCGTGGTCTGCAAATGGCGAGAAAAACGGAACGAGCGGTGAGGCAAAACGTTTAGAAGCAATTAAAATCCGTCTGACCGGAGCAGATAAAGATAACTATGATATTTATTATCGTGTACATGCACAGTCATTCGGCTGGCTTGCATGGGCAAAAAATGGGGAACCATCCGGAACAGCAGGGTATGGAAAGCGGTTGGAAGGAATTCAGATTGTTGTAGTGAAGAAAGGAGAATCGGCGCCAGGACAATCGTATGCGAATGTGAATCCGTCATCTGTGAATACCCGTGCTTATGTTGCTTTGCAGAATGGTTCGATTCAGATTCCGGGGGATGCGTATAACGCCAATATAATGTATAAGACCCATGTACAATCCTTTGGCTGGCAGACATGGAAAACCAACGGACAGATGTCCGGAACCAGCGGCAAGGCAAAGCGGTTGGAAGGAATCAATATCAAGTTGTCGAACGCATCATATTCAGGTGGTGTAAGGTACACAACGCATGTACAATCTTATGGATGGCAGGGAAATGAAAATGATCCGAATACATGGAAAAAAGATGGAGAAATGTCCGGTACAAGCGGACAGGCAAAACGATTAGAAGCAATCCGGATTTCGCTCTATGGAGAGATGGCAGAACACTATGATATTTATTACCGCGTACATGCACAGTCGTTTGGCTGGCTGTCGTGGGCAAAAAACGGAGAAGCATCCGGAACTGCCGGACTGGCAAAAAGACTGGAAGGTATACAAATCATATTGGTTCCAAAGGGATCTCCGGAACCCGGAAGAACATACGATAACATAACAGCAACAAATACTGTTTCCTTTATCAGGAGATAGTGATACAATACAATATATTTAACATCAAGGAGGCAGAACAAATGAGAGTAGCAGTGATTATGGGATCCACAAGTGATCTTCCAAAGGTAGAGCCAGCAATTAAGATTCTGAAGGACTATGGCGTACAGGTTGATGTGCGTTGCCTGTCAGCACACCGTGCACATGCAGGACTTTCCGCATTTATCGAGGAAGCAAACGGAAACGGCACAGAAGTGTTTATTACAGCCGCAGGTATGGCAGCCGCACTTCCGGGCGTTGTTGCAAGCCAGACGGTTCTTCCGGTTATCGGTGTTCCAATCTCAGGTTCCGTACTCGATGGACAGGACGCACTTTACTCTATCGTGCAGATGCCATCCGGAATTCCGGTTGCAACCGTAGCAATCAATGGTGCAAAGAATGCCGCATATCTCGCATTGCAGATCATCGGTGTACAGCATAAGGAAGTGCAGGAAAAGCTCCTTGCAGAGAGAAAGCAGATGGAAGAAAGCGCCATGAAGGCAAACGAAGAAGTGATTGCAAAATACAACTAAGACAAGTTGCAGAGACAACACCAATTTTTAACAAAATTCCATTTTACTTTACTATCTTTATCAAGTATAATAAAAGCAACGTGGATTTCACGGTATGAAGATGAGAATTATAGGAGGGTTTTATTACAATGGGAATTTTACAGAGATTTAAAGACATTATGGCTTCAAATATCAATGCACTTCTCGATAAGGCAGAAGATCCGGAGAAGATGATTGATCAGACACTTCGTAACCTGACAAAGGATCTGGCAGAAGTGAAGAAGGAAACAGCTGCCGTTATGGCAGATGAGCAGAGATGCAAGCGCGAGCTGGATGAAGTGAATTCTGAGATTACGAAGATGCAGGCATACGCAGAGAAGGCACTTCTTGCCGGAAACGAAGCAGATGCCATGAAGTTCTTAGAGCAGAAGAACCAGCTTACAGCGAAGCAGGCAAGCTTGCAGCAGACCTATGATGTTGCAGCTGCAAATGCGATGAAGATGCGTCAGATGCATGACAAGCTTGTGACAGATATCAACCAGCTTGACTCCCGCCGTGATGCAATCAAGGCGAAGATGAAGGTTGCTAAGACTCAGGATCGTCTGAACAAGATGACGAACAATCTGTCAGATTCAGCAAGCAGCATGGCTGCCTTTGATCGTATGGAAGCAAAGGCGAACGCAATGCTTGATCAGGCAAATGCCATGACCGAATTAAATCAGACAACACAGGAGAGTGGCATCGACAGTTTAGCAGCCAAGTATGATGCAGCTCCAAATGCAGCTGTACAGGATGAGCTGGCAGCGATGAAGGCAAAGTTAGGTTTACAGTAAACCGATGCCGGGATTAAATGACAAACAGTTAGAGGCCTGTTGTACAACCGACGGGCCTTTACTTATTTTAGCAGGTGCGGGTTCTGGAAAGACCAGAGTGATCACGCACCGGATCGCATATCTGATCGATGAGATGTCAGTCAATCCATACAATATACTGGCAATCACATTTACGAACAAGGCTGCGGCAGAGATGCGGGAACGAGTAGATAATCTGGTAGGATTTGGTGCTGAGAGTGTGTGGGTATCAACCTTCCATTCCATGTGTGTGCGGATTCTGCGGAAACATATTGACAAGATCGGTGGAACAAGCAGTTTCACAATCTATGATGCAAGTGAACAGAAGACTGTTGTAAAAGAAGTGTTGAAATATCTGCAATTAGACCCGAAGCTCTATCCGGAGCGGGCGATGCTTTCGGCGATATCGAAGGCGAAGGAAGGGTACATGACACCGGACGATTACGAGAAAGAACATGCAGCAAGCTTCCGGGACCAGAAGATTACAGAGGTTTACCGGGAATATCAGAAGCGTCTGCAGAGCAACAATGCGCTTGATTTTGACGATCTGATTTTCAAGACGATCTTCCTTTTTGAGACGAACCCGGATGTGCTTGCCGAATACCAGACTCGGTTTCGGTACATTATGGTGGACGAGTATCAGGATACGAACCATACACAGTTTATCTTGGTGAAGATGCTGGCTGCAAAATACCGGAATCTGTGCGTCGTGGGTGATGACGACCAGAGTATCTATAAATTCCGTGGCGCGAACATCTATAATATCCTGAATTTTGAGGAAGAATACCCGGATGCTAAGGTGGTAAAGCTTGAGCAGAACTATCGTTCCAAGGCGAATATCTTAAATTCTGCGAATGCGGTGATCGCGAATAATGAGGGAAGAAAGGATAAACGCCTCTGGACTGAGCAGGAAGATGGTGAGAAGGTAACATTTACCCGTTACGGTACGGAGTACGAGGAGGCAAACGGTGTTGCGTCCCGGATCAAAACCTTGAAGAATCAGGGGGTATCACTCGATGATATCGCGATCCTGTATCGTACGAATGCGCAGTCCCGTGTGCTTGAGGAAAAACTTCTGTATGAGAATCTGCCATATAAGATCTATGGTGGACAGAATTTCTATGGAAGAAAAGAAATCATGGATCTCGTAAGCTATCTGAAGGTGCTTGCAAATCCGATTGACGATCAGGCAATCAAACGTATTATCAATGTGCCGAAGCGTGGAATCGGTGCGACGACCGTGGATAAGCTTGATATGTATGCACAGTCGAATGAGTATAATCTGTATGATGCATTGTTAGATATCGAAGAAGTACCAGGCATGACACGTAACGTGGAGAAGATTCGCAAGTTTACAGATATGATGGAAGGCTTTAAAGCGCGTCTGGTACATGGAGAATTCATCAGTGAAGTGTTCGATGCAATCATGGATGAAAGTGGATATCGTGAAGCGCTTACCGCAGAGGCTACGGATGAGGCGCGTACCCGGTTGGATAACTTAGAGGAATTAAAGAATAAGATCGTTACCTATGAAGAGAGTGCAGAGGTGCCAACGCTGACCGGACTTCTTGAAGATATTGCACTCGTGGCAGACACTGAGGAGGAAGACGAAGATGGTGTGCCAACCGCGAAGGTGACGCTGATGACATTACATAGTGCGAAAGGCTTGGAGTTTCCGTATGTATTTATGACTGGTATGGAAGAACGGTTATTCCCAAGTGGAATGGCACTTGATTCCGATGATCCGGATGCACTTGAAGAGGAGCGGAGACTTTGCTATGTCGGAATTACACGTGCGATGGAGAAACTGTATATGACGGCTGCCGGACAACGGATGGTGCATGGTTCGACGAATTTCGAGGAAGTATCGCGGTTCGTCAAGGAGATTCCGAAGTATTATCTCGAGTATGAAGAGAAGGCTTTTGGCTATGCACCTGCGAATATGGATCGGATTCCATCAAAGAAACCGGCAGAGCAGGTGATTCAGCTAAAGGCATATGGAAAGAACAATCCGTATACGCGCTCTGCCACGTCAAATGCGAACCCGAGTGCCAATCCGGGATTTGGAAAGGCATTTCCGATGGGAAATGCAGCTTCTGCACCGGCAAGTTATGAAGTAGGAGATAAAGTACGCCATATTAAATTTGGAAATGGCGAGGTGATTGATGTGATTCCATCGGGCGGCGATCAGGAAATCGTCGTGAATTTCGACCGTGTTGGTGAAAAACATTTATTTGCATCGCTTGTAAAAATGAAAAAGTTGTAAATCACGGTAGAAATATCGGATAAGCTGTGGTAAAATTAGTTTATCAGTAGCGATGAAAGGAAGGTAGAAAACTATGAGAAAGTGTTGTGACGAAGTAAAAGTTGTAAAAGAAGACGAATGCGTAACAGAAGCAAAGAACGCGTTTCTCTCTGTTGCATTGATCGTTGGTATTCTGACAATCATCGTAGGTATCTGCGTAGCAGTTTACAAGTACCTGACACCAGATTACTTAGATGATTTCGATGATTACGATGATGACTTTGATGATAGCTTCTTTGATGATGACGATGCAGAGGCATCCACAGAGGAGAAGAAGGACGAAGAATAAACGTACTTCGGAAGATGGTTACAAAAACCTGTCGCACCAGAATAGGTGTGGCAGGTTTTTTGTGTTTTAATAGTCAAAAAAAGCACAAATTTATAGACGCAATATGTTGAAAACACAAGCACTTTCATGTAAAATATTATGCGATAGTGGGTTACTGTCGATATAAAAATTGAACAGTAATAATTCATAACTTAATTTTACTCTGCACAGAAGGATGTCAGAGTTTATCATAAATGGTTCCAATGCATAAATGCGAGGATGCATTAGGAAAAAAGAAAATGGAGGATGGAGTTTATGAACAAACAAAAAAACAAGAAAAAAGTGATTGCATTTCTGCTTTCTATGTTGATGTTAATTTCATTATTCCAGAACATCAGCTATACACCGATTGCGGAAGGCGGGGAGACAGAGAGTGTCGCATCGGAGAGTGATGCAAATTTCGCAACAGGGCAGCAAAGTTTAGGAACACAAGAAAATCAAAATGGTGTTCCTTTAGAAGAAGAGAATCTGAATGAAACCTCACAAAATGTGGCAGATGATTCCGTAGATCTTTCACTTTGGAACAATGCATATACAGATACGTCAAATGGAATAACGATGAATTTCACTGCCAGTGTTAAACATAATGGGCAGGAGACGGATTTGGATCAGGTAACAAAAGTATTCGAAGGTGATGAGTTTAACTTAAAATATAAATGGGAGTTAGATAACAGTGCCATTCCAAGAGATGGAAATCCTATTTATATCAAAGTAAATTTTAATGATTTGAATAACCTTGAATTGATATCCGGAAAACAGGATATTATGCTTGAAGGAAAAAAAGTAGGTTATATTTATATTAGTAATGGTTATGCATATATATGCCTTGATAATCAGACTTTCTTGACGGAAAACACAAGAAAGGGAGATGGAACAATATATGGAAATGTAAAGCTGACGGAAACCGATAAGGGATCCGGAGATAAAATAACGATTGGAACTGCAAAGAAAAAAGTTTCAGATGTGATTTACGATGATGGAACCGCAACAAGTACATTGACAGTACAGAAAGCAACCGATGGAAAAGCAACCTATGACAAGAGTACAAATACGTGGAAGCAGTCATATAAGTTGACATTAAAAACGACTGGCTCTGTGTCCGGGGTATCTTTGACAGATAGTTTAGGTGCAAACTTAAAGAATATCTCCAATATCAAGATTGCAAGCAGCAATGATTCAAATGTCACTGCGAATACCATATATGGAAGCTTTGGTGCTCTGGCAAATGCTTTGAACAAACTTGGTTCATCGGATGGCAGTACTACGACCGTGGAAGTTACTTATGATGTAGAGACAGATGAAGGTATTTTTGATCCGGATAATGCGAATAGTACTTCTTATACGAATACAGTAGATTATACATATAAGAATAATAAAAAAGAGACAAAAACGGGAACTACATCGGCAACTTACGATGTGACAAGACCGGAAGTAAAGAAAACAGGGTCACTGGATAAAACTTCTAAGGTTGTGACATGGACGATTACGATTGATCTGAAGGATTATGCAGGAGAGTATACTTCTTTGGATGCACTTCTTGGCTCTGGAACTATCGTAGATATGCCGGAGATTGGATCAGCATTATGTGATAAGGATGGCAATCTGCAGGGAGGTACAAGCCAGACGCTGCCTGCTTCTGCCTTTAAGGAAAACAATGGTGTATATACGGCGACTGTTTATACAAAGGTAACAGATAATTATATGGATTCTGCGACCAAACTGGATGTGAAAAATGATGTAACTCTTACAACAGATAAGGGCTATAAATATATGGGAACCGGAACTGTGCAGACACCAGGAAAAGATTGGACTATCGAAAAGCATGCGGTGAAAATGCAGGATGGATATATTTACTGGACGGTTTCTGTGAAGGACATTCCGGAAGACCTGACAAATGTATATATCAAGGATAATATGCAAAAATATTGGAATAATCCGGGAAGCATGTCAGGTATATATAACACAAAGATTACATTTACAAGAAAAGACAATTCGACGTTTGCTGTAGATGCGACAGATTCCAATGATGCCAATATTGAGAATGAATATGTGATATATACACCGGATACTGCAGGTAATAACGGAGGATATGATTATAAATTTGAATTTAAAGACAGTCTATTTACAGGAAGCAGTCCGGTAAAGGAAATAACGTTAGAATATAAAACTAAGGTTTTGGATACGGACCTGAACCAGGTGCAGAGGAATTTTAAAAATGTGGCGACTATTTATTATTCAGCAAATGGTAAGGAAGAGTCAAAGTCTGGTGAGGATATATATAAAAATCCATTGCCGCCTTTGAATAAGACGGTTACAGCGAAGGTAGACGAAACAGGTAAAATCAGCTACATGTTAGATGTGTCATT
>ERZ772872.2787-NODE-2787-length-13641-cov-8.076476_pt1 | contig 13641 bp, 14 predicted proteins | sample MGYA00512132_ERZ772872 | MGnify/ENA primary metagenome ERZ772872 (study PRJEB29015, sample SAMEA2737724) | human gut metagenome | biome: human gut; feature: human-associated habitat; material: faeces | place: China | collected 2012 ...
GTATTTCATAAAAATACCCCCAATACTGGTGTCCAGTATTAGGGGTACATATCACAGCTCAAAGAAAAGCTCAAATGAAAGAAGGTATCCTATGGGCCCCTGGTATTACGAGGTCGTCAGCTTTGACGGCGATTATGTCAACCTGCGCCGCACCGACATTGAAAGCGACGAGCTGAATCCCGTTGCGCTGGCCCTGCTGCCGCCCGAGATCGAGGTGGGCAGCAAGGTCAAGTGCGAATATTTTCAGTATGAGGTGATCGGCTGAGCCTCTCCGTCATCCCTGCGGGATGCCACCTCTTCTATTAGGGAAGCTGGTGCGAAGCGCCTGAGAGGTTCGCCAGCACCGCTGCCAGCAGCATTCCGATGGGCGCGCTGATCCAGCTGGACATCCAGAAGCCTGCAAAACCAATGCGGGGTACAAGGATCACACAGGCCAGCAGGTTCAAGGCGATCTGCCCCAGGTTGGAGGCCAGATACAGCCCCATCTTCTGGGCACCGCGCAGGCGGGCCTCGAACAGATGCTTCTGTGCCACAAACAGGTAGGTCACCGACTCAAAGGCCAGCATGGTGCAGCCATAGCTGGCTGCTGCCGGGTCGGTGGTAAAGAGCCGGAGCAGCGGCCCCCGCAGACCGATGCAGACCGCCATCACCCCAAGCGAATACACCAACAAGATCCGCCGCCCTTCCCGCAGGCCCTCTTTTACACGGCCCGGCTGGAGGGCGGCTGTGTTTTGCGCAATAAAGAACACCGTGGACTGCACAAAGCCGAACACCGGCATCATCAACAGGCTGGACAGCTTGCCTGCGCAGGAGAAACCCGCAATGGCTTCCACACCCAGACCGCCCAGCAGCCCCTGTTTGACCGTGGTGATGATGGTGCCGCTGGCCTGCTGAATACTGTTGGGGGCTGACAGCCGGAAAATATCCCTGGCATAGCGCGCCTTGAGCATCCGGAGCGAGAAAGCCGCATCCATCTGGGTGCGGCGCAGAAATGCCACCATGTAGACCGCGCCCGCCACCTGCGCCGCCGCTGTGGCAGCCGCTGCACCGGCTACCCCGAAGGGCCCCACCAGAACAAGGTCAAGCACAATGTTCATCGCACTGGTAGCCACAATGACCTTGAGCGGCGTTTTGGAATCGCCGCATCCCATGACACACTCCTTGCTCAGATCGTAGGGCATCAGAAATGGCAGCCCCATCAGATAGATGCGCCCGTAGAGCACAGCGGTATCCAGGATCTCCGCAGGCGTATTGATCAGCCGCAGCAGCGCAGGCAGGGTCACAAAGCCCACTGCCGTGGTCAACAGGGCGATGACCTCATCCACGAACAGCAGGTTGTACAGCAGCTCTGTCATCTCATGCTTTGTGGCAGTGGGCTTGCCCGCCGCCACCAGCAGACCGCCGCCCAGCTCCATGCCGCCGGAGATGAACAGGAAGATCATCAGCACCGTGGAAGCGTTGGACACTGCCGCCAGCGCATCGGCATCCAGCCGCAGGCCGATGATCATGGTATCGGCCACGGCGTAAAACTGTGTTGCCACCATGCTCAGGATAATGGGCAGCGCGTACCGCAGCAGCGCAGGCCGCACCGCCCCGGTCAGCAGAGAATTTTCTTCGTTCACACAAACACCCTCTTTTCACAAAAAAGAAAACCCGCAGGGAACCTGTCGCCCAGGCCCCCTGCGGGTTCTTTTTCAGTTGCGCCAGCAGGAGTCGAACCTACGATGGGGGAGTCAAAGTCCCCTGCCTTACCGCTTGGCGATGGCGCATTATCGTTATTTCTCTTTTCTTTGAATCATCAGGTAGCCTTATTGGTCACCTTATAATTTCAAATTTAACATGAATCATGTGTGCTTTCAAAAAGATTGCTATACTATTTTAACTGAACTTTCCTACTGTGTCAAGAAAAAAGGCTATCTTCTTTAGACTTTTTGTCCCAAAGGTCACCTTATCATAAGACTGCCGCATCCGGTTTCATTCCGATGCAGCAGCCTTTTTGTTTTATTCCTCTTCCTTACGTTCTTTGATATAAGAAATCAAATCATACACCAACCGCTTTTCCTGTTCGTTCATGCCGCGCAATACGATTTGCTCCTGCGATTCAAGGCCCAGAATATCGTCCGTAGTCGTATGAAACAGTTGTGCAAGGGCTATCAGGTATTGTGCAGTCGGTGCAGAAAGCTCCATTTCCCAAGCATTGACACTGGCACGTGTAACTCCCAGTTTGCGAGCAAGGGCGGCTTGGGAAAGCCCGGCATTCTCCCGAAGACGCTTGATGTTGTCAGAAATCATGTTGTTCACCTTCCTGCATCTACTTTACTATACAGCTCTTGATATTAAATTATCCAAATGCGTATAGTTTTGTTGACATTCAGTCAGGCAAAGCGTACAATGGGTGTATGGATATGCCAAAAAGGGAGGATGTCATAATGGCTGATAAAGTTTTAGCTGGTGAATACACGGGAGCAGAGATAAAGGTGTCTGCAAACGGTCAATCAGCATACGTTTTAGCGCCCGGCGAGCAAGCTCACTACATCAACAAATTAAATGTTGAAAGTGTCTCAGAGGTCAACCGCACGTCGTCAAATGATGTTGCAAGCGCCTTTGTTGGACAAGCTCTTATTGGCAACGCAGGTTTGTTACTTGGTTCCAACCAAAAAGAAATTATGCTTGAAATCCACTGGAAAGACGGAACCAAAAGTTTGGTTACTGTTGGAAACAACGCCCATCAGGCAATCATCATAGGAATGTACAACGATACAACGCAAGCCCAACAAGATAAAATAGCCACTCAAGATGCTTCTGCCCGAAAAACAGGCACCATCATCACGATTGTGATTGTTATTATTTGTACGCTCATCTATCTTATTCCAACAACATGATTCAGCAAAAATCCAAAAGACATATGTCTATAGCCGCTTTTTGGTATGTAAGTATTGCCCTTCCGCTTTTGGCGGGCACTCTCTTGTATGTGTTCATTCACAAGGACGGTTTATTTGATTTAGCAGAAAATTATTGCCCTTACTTTCAACATATAAGAGTGCTTTTATATCACGAAGTCTATCCCAAAAGCATCCTTGGCCGATTTATTAAGTACCAATTAGGCGATTTGCTTTGGGCATATTCGCTAGAATGTTCGATTGCTTTAAGCACAGGAAATTCGCATAAGGCATTATATTACGGCCTGTTTTGGGCAACTGCTACAGAATGCTTTCAGTTGCTTTCCTGTGTACACGCAACATTTGATGTTTGGGATATTCTTGCACAGATAACAGGTGTCCTTATTGCCTATTGGATAGTTCAGAAATTTTACCATTATCAACTATATACTTTCTCAAAAGATTCTCAAAGTTAAGTTAGAGACAAAAAGCATTCTGTGAATCGGAGGAACGTTTAATGAAAAGATTTTTGACGATTGCTGTAACGGCTTTCTTATGCTGCTTACTTGCAGTTCCATGCTTTGCAGCTGGAGCGAAGCCCGCTGTTGAGGTCATGTGGACAGATTTTAGCATGAACTCTGTTGGTGGTGTCAGTCCGCAAATTTGGTATCGAAGCAATTCGGATAAGCCTATTAAATACATCGAGTGGCATTTGACTGCTTATAACGCTGTTGGAGACCCTGTAAAATGTGATATTCGTAACCGGTCTAGTATAATTGCAGAAACTGTTGGCCCTATTTATAAAACAGTTCTGCATTCTAGTAGCACAACTCCTTACACTAAGACTTATTGCGCTGATGATGACCCATTTAAAACCAGCTACTATACAGGCTACTATATTAATACCACTAATCCAGCACTATATCATAATGGTTCAGACCTTAAATATACTATCGACATGGATAGCTTTGGAAATTACTATGCTAGTGGTAGAAACCTTGATGAAACTTTTTTGTCTGCAGATGAAATCGCTAATGCAGTATACAAAGACTATTCTTATTTTGAAATCTGCTGGTATAACTTCACTATCGCAGATTTTCGTGTAACGAAAGCTGAAGTTATATTCATGGATGGTTCTAAAACCGTTGTTTCCGGTAATTCGGTTTATTCTCCATATTTTAAGCACGATTTGGACAATAAGCCTTTTACGACACAAGTCAACCAGTATTCCGATGTCTATAACTATAAAGACTATCTGAACTATAATCCTGACTTAAATGAAGCATTAGGTAATAATCAAAGAGCCCTGTTTGAACACTTCATTAATTTTGGAATGAAGGAAGGTCGTCAAGGCAGCAGCAAATTCAATCTTGACATTTACAAGGCTAATAATCCAGACCTCGTTGCTCTCTTTGGTGATGATAACGTAAGATACTATGAGCACTTCATCTCTAGCGGAAAAGCAGAAGGGCGTATTGCTGTCAGCTTCAAAGCTCCCAATACCGTAAGAAATGCTAAAGGTCTTTCCGAAACACTTTCTTAACCTTTACGTCCTTAATCATTTAAAAAAACATTAAAATGCCTGTCCTGTTTTTATAGGGCAGGTATTTTTGTTAAATCAGAGTATACTTGCACTTTACGCTTAATTCGGCTTCGATAGTGTAAAATTCAAGTCCATTTATGAATTATTTGCAAACTTGTAAATGAAGTTACAGACTTTGATTTTACACTACGGTATAATACTAAATGTAAGGACAATAACTCAGCCGAAAGGACGGTTTTAGAATATGTCGAACATTGCGTATGTCAGAGTCAGCACCGCAGAGCAGAACGAAGCACGCCAGATTGAAGCGCTCAAGAAGCACAACATCGACAAGTGGTTTACCGAAAAGGTCAGTGGCAAGAATATGAATCGCCCCCAACTTGAAGCCATGCTTGACTATGTGCGTGAAGGCGATACGGTTTACATCCATGATTTCAGCCGACTTGCACGCAGCACGAAAGACTTGTTGTCCATCGTGGAGCAGTTGCAGGAGAAAGGCGTTCACTTGGTATCAAACAAAGAAAACCTTGATACCAGCACCCCGACCGGAAAATTGATGCTTACCATGATAGCCGCTATTAATGAGTTTGAACGGGAGAACTTGTTAGAGCGGCAACGCGAAGGCATCGCCATTGCAAAAGAGCAGGGAAAATTTAAAGGCGGGCAAGTTAAGAAGATTGATGATAAAGTTTTTAATGCCGCATATGAGCAGTACAAGCGCCGCGAACTAACTAAAGGTCAGATGGCGCAAAAGCTCCATATTAGCCGCCCAACGCTTGATAAGATGCTTAAAGAGCGTGGCTATGGGGTCACTGACCGTGTTTTCTTCACGCCGAGACAAAAATAAATTCAGATATAAGCCCTTCCCGCCACCATGGGAAGGGTTATCTTTTCACTTAAATTTAAAAAAGAATCCGCGATTTACAAATATTGGAAGCCGCTTTTCTGGATTGCCGGTGTAGCCCATCATCGCACAGAGTAGAATAAAGGAGCATCCACGCCTTTGTAAGGTGCCGCCCTACCAGATGAGCTAAGGCCGCATATTAAAAGATGAATCAAGAAAACTGACACAGCATCGAACATAAAATGTATAATTTTGTTGGTGTGCCGTGAAATGCACCGGCGATGGCCTTTTGATTTCTTTTTTTCACAAACTTTTGTCAGGTTACATTACCTTCAATTGTAAGATGTGCGCATGAAATTTCCAGCTTTGAGGCTGATTCCCACCCGATTTGGCTAAAATCACGACATAAGGAGGCAACTTTTTAAATAATTAAATAACGTAGGCACGAGTAATATTTGACAACCTCAACAAACAGTGCTACAATTCTCAACACAGAGCGGACGAAGAGCTTTCCATCCGAACAGATGGCTTATTCTGTCCACTTGTCAATTTAAGAAAGAAGGGTTAGTTATAAGCAGTAAAATCAACATCGTTGATAGCATTATGGGAAGTTACAAGACCAGTGCAGCCATCAACTATATCAATCAGCATCCAGACCATCATTATCTTTATGTCAGTCCCTTACTCAGCGAATGTAGCCGTATTCAAGAAGGTTGTCCTTCATTGGATTTCAAGCAGCCAGATGATACCGGCGCAATCCAATCAAAGAGCGGTGACCTTCTCCGTCTGCTTAGAGAAGGATTCAATGTTGCTATCTCTCACGAATTGTTCAAACTGTTGCGAGAAGATGCTATGGATTATATTCGAGACTACTGTTTAATTCTGGATGAAGAACTCTCTACTATCGAACCTCATAAAGTTACACTCAATGACCTTGAAATCATGCAAGAACAAGAATTACTCCAAATCGACCCGGATACAAAGCAACTTATCTGGTTGAATGATTCTTATAAAGGTGACTATAAACGTCACATGGAAGCAGTCAAGCGCCAAGACCTCTTTGAACTTGCTCAAAATCAAGTATTTTGGATGTTCGATGCAGAAGTTTTCAAAGCCTTTGGCCGAGTATTCATTCTTACCTATCTTTCTGATGGCTGTGTTTTAACATCTTACCTGAATATCAATCATATCAAGTACGGCTATTATCATGTTGAGCAGACTGATACAGGACATCAATTTAAAGAGGGATTTCGTCCAACTACACCTGAACAGAAGCAAAGAATCAAATCTCTGCTAAATATTTATGAAGGCCCTCTTAACACAAATTATTTAACAAAGAAAGAACTCAATAGCACGGCTAAAGCCGATTCTGCTCTATCTAAAAGCTGGTTTGATTCCAAGAAGAGTAAAATTGCCAAAAAATCCATTGAACAACTAAAAAACAATGCAGTTAACTATATTTCACATATCCGTGGAGCTTACAAAAACGAATGTCTTTGGTCTACTTTCAAGCAGTACGCTAATAAATTCGATTGTCCTAGATTAAAGTATCGCTGTGCAAAACGTGATAGTAGAAAAGGAAACGGCTGCTTAGGTTGTCAGAGTCGTGATTCCTGTAGAGTTAATTTCCTTGCTTGTAATTGCCGGGCAACCAATAAATTTAAAGATAAAACAGTTCTTATCTATCTGCTGAATATTTATCCATCTCCTGTTATCTCTGATTATTTAGCAGCCAAGGGATATCCCCTTGACGCTGATACATACGCTCTCGCTCAGCTCCTTCAATGGATTTGGCGTAGCGCAATCAGAGAAGATAAACCCGTATATTTATATCTTCCTTCTTCAAGACTTAGAAAATTGCTATATCAATATCTTAACGATGAAGATTGATATTGTCAGATTTTTTCTGTCAACCACCATCAAAAAGTCCAGTATTCAAGCCATTTTCTAGTTCGTTTTCTTATAAAGGAAGAAACAATTTAACATAAAGAGTCAAAATTAATACTTAAATTCACACAATATTTCTTATTATCGACTCGACTCTACTATTTTTGCTTATCGACAGGAGGAAATTCCCTATTGAAAAAGGATATTACGTCTAATAGGTCTAAGCATTGGTTAGAATGGAATGATTATAAACAGCCAAAAGTCAAAAATTATCTGTTAAATTTAAGAGAAAGATATGGCTTTTCTGAGTTTTATTTTTCAGATTTACTTGTTATCGTTAATAACGGAGTAAAATATCTTCTTAGTATTGATTATAACGGAGCTGTTCTATATGTATATAATTCAGTCTCCCACCGCCATACACGTTATTATAAGCAGAATGCTTGGGTTGACGCTTTCAATGCCATTGCATCCAATCTTTGTTAAATTGAGATAATAATATCATTTCCAACAGGTTTTGATATTTATTATAGTCCGAATATCAATCACAAAATAATATTTTTATGGAGGGACACACTTTGATGTTCTATAGAACTTAGACCAGCCGAAAGGCTGGAATTTAAATTTATGTACACTTACAATTAAAAATCAAAAAGAATTTAACAACAAAAACGAGGTAACAGAAATGAATATTAATAATCTAAGGAGTAAAATCAATTATGAATGTTCTAAATTTAGATGGGACGCTTTGTGGCCTAGATATAGACCTATCAAGCAAGCTCCATAATCTGCCGCAATCAAAATATATCATCACTCAAAATATTCTTAATGGCATGAAGCAGTATACTATTATCAATACTTGGAAGAATAAGATTCTATACCCAGATGATGATTTTAACATTAGACTTATTGATTCTAACGGAAAGCAAGTAAAAACCTCCATGAAGAAAATTGTTCGGCTTATTTATGATTCTGAATATTGTGTTGATGATATTGAAGATGAACCCGGAGAGTTTTGGGTTTTCATTGATTTATATGAGGTCAGTAAAACTAGAAAGTACCCTATGCAAAATTCAAAAGAATCATTTCTAGTTAGCAGTCATAGCAGAATTAAATCATACAAACACAATCATGCCGAAATTCTAACCCAATATCCAAAACATCCAGAATCACCAGAAACATCTTACTATTATGTATACTTAAAATGCGATAATCCAAAACTTAAAGTTTATGTACATAGACTTGTGGCACAATATATCAATGGCCCTTTGCAAGGCATTTCACCTTTTGATTTTACTGATTTGAAAGTTGAAGTTCATCATTCAGAATCTAAAAGGCATAATGAATGCTACAATCTGATTGTGTGCCTTGACAAAAAGGTTCATGCTCAGTTCGATGCTGCCAAGCGAGCCAGAGAAAAAGCAAAAATGGAGCAGAAAGAATATTTGATTGCAGCTAAAAAAAAAAAAAAAACTAAAACCAACAAAATTTACAAAAGAATATGATAACCAATATAATAAGCCTGTCAGACCGCGATTGAACGCAGCTGACAGGCTTTTCTTGGCTCTATGATACTTTTCTTGTTAAATTTAAAAATCCAATTGCATGATTCCTGTATCAAGCCCAGTTCAGAGCTTGCATCTTCTCCACTTTTTCGGATTCCACAGTATGAACATAGGTTTTCAGCGTAAAACTGATTGTGCTATGGCCTAATTGTTCCGATACTGTTTTTATATCAACTCCCGCCCGAATCAGTTTCGTTGCAAAGGTATGTCTTAAATCATGCAAGCCCACTACATTGTCAATATTAGCGCGTTTACACACCTTCTTGTATTCTCTCCCCAAATATATTAGATTTGCAGGAAAAGTCTTTTGATTTGCAAGATAGCAACCCGCCGGGCAGGTCTCTAAACGCTCTTCTAACAGTTTTTTGGCGCGGCTTCCTAAATACACCATTCTATCTTTATTGGTTTTCGTCTTGTTCTGATATACGAATCCCGTCCCGGCGGCTTTCCTGTCAGGTGCTTCTATCAAAGTCGCATGAACATTGATATAGCTTTCTTTTAAATTAATATCCGAAGGACATAGCGCACAGGCTTCTCCCATTCTCAAGCCAGTGTACAGAATCAACTCACAAACCCATTCATAAGAAGACACACCCATACTGCAAGCCTTGATAAACCGCTTTGCTTCTTCGTCTGTAAGCGGTCTGATTTGCCTTGCATCGCTTTTGCGTTCCTTGGGGAGAACTACATTGTCACATGGATTTGAAGCGATATCTCCTACTTTAACAGCGTATGACAAGCAAGCGTGTACAATATCGTATGGCTTCTTTATTGTAGAAAATGAATTGGGCATCTTTGTCTTTGCGTTCGGTTCATTTGCCATGCGGTTTACCAATTCAAGCTGAATCGTCTTTGTGTCCAATTCAGAAAGACTGTATTCTCCCAAATATGGCACAACATAGGTTCTAATTGTTCGTACATTCCTTTTATAGGTCTGGGCTTTGATTCCATTACGTCCCACGTTCTCCATCCACTCATTTACATACTTTCCAAACGCTTCATTGGAGCGTATTCTCTCTGATTCCTCTTTATGATGTCTTAACCATTCATCCCGCTTGCTCTTGGCTTCCCTCTGCGTCTTTCCCTCAAAAGTTTTTCTGAAAGATGAACCGTCTGCCCTATGCGCTGTGATTCGAGCGACCCATTTTTTCTTTTTCTCGTTAAATTCGAGACTTCCTTCGCCCTTTGTGCGGCGCTTATTTTCAGATTTTGCCATACAACCACCCTTTTCATCGGCCCTTGGTAGCCTTATTGGTCACCTTATGCGTTCAAAAAATCTCTTTCTGACCGGCACAGCAAATCTTTCTGTTAAATTTAGAAAAGAAAAAAGCCTTCAAAATCATCGAATCACCGACAATCTTGAAAGCTTCATATGAATCCGATATAATACAGCCGCCTTTCGGTATGGAGTCAAAGTCCCCTGCCTTACCGCTTGGCGATGGCGCATCAGTAGAGAATAGTATAGCATATTTTTCAAACTTCCACAAGAGCCGCCGGGCGGTTCCACCCAAATTTTCTGAGCCGGGCAGGCAAATCCCGTCCTTGCCAGGGTCTCACCGATATGATATACTTATATTGCAATTTTTTTCCCTGTTCAGCGCGTGACGCAGAAAGGAGCGCGGCTTATGGTACACCATCTTGTCATCGGCATCATCTTCCTCATCTGGGGCATTGCGGACGTCCTCCGCCTCCAACTGCCCGGGGTGCTGGCACGGCGGCTGGAAGCGTCCAGCGAAGAGGCCCGCCGCTTTTGGCAGAGGCTTCTGGGTGTGCTGGAGCTTATCGTAGGCGGCGGGCAGCTGCTGTTCTTCTTTTTCTCCGACAACCAGACCGTCACCAACATCATCCTCGCGGTGATGATACTCGCCGCCGTCTGCATCCTCGGGCCGTACTGCCACTGGCGGAAGCAGGAAAAAGAGAACACACAGGAATGAATCACGGGAGGAAACAGTATGGGGCCTTGGTATTACGAAGTCGTGAGCTTTGACGGCGATTACGTCAATCTGCGCCGCACCGACATCGAGAGCGACGAGCTGAACCCGGTGGCGCTGGCGCTCCTGCCGCCGGAAATCGACGTAGGCAGCAAGCTCAAGTGCGAATATTTCCAGTACGAGATCATCGGCTGACAAAACGAAACGCCGCCCATTCGGGCGGCGTTTCTGCATCTTCTGATAAAGTTATACGCGCTCGGCCACCAGCTGGAAGCCTGCCTTGGTGAGCTCCTGCCGAATCTGCTCGATCTGGGCGTTGTCGCGGGTCTCGAGGGTCAGCTTGAGGAAGCAGCTGGAGATGGGCATATTGGGGTCGGAGCCGTCGTGGAGGACGGACACCACATTGCTGCCGCAGCGGGAGACGATGTCGGCCACCTGCTGCAGCTGGCCGGGCTTGTCTTCCAGCGCGATGGTCAGGTTGGCTTTGCGGCCGCTCATGACGAGGCCGCGGGTGATGACGCGGTTGAGGATGTTCACGTCGATGTTGCCGCCGGAGACGAGGCAGACGACCTTCTTGCCCTCGATGGGCAGCTTGTGGAAGAGCGCCGCCGCCACAGGCACTGCGCCTGCACCCTCTGCCACCAGCTTCTGGTTCTCCATCAGGGAGAGGATGGCGGCTGCGGTCTCGTCCTCGGTGACAGTGACGATGTCGTCCACATACTCCTCGCAGAGCTTGTAGGTCAGCTCGCCGGGAGTCTTGACCTGAATGCCGTCTGCGAAGGTGGAGACGGCAGAGAGGGTCTGGTATTTGTGCTCATGGAGGGAGCGATACATGCTGGGTGCGCCCTCGGCCTGCACGCCGTAGACCTTGACGTCGGGCTTCAGGCTCTTGATGGCGAAGGCCACGCCGGAGATGAGTCCGCCGCCGCCCACAGGCACGATGACGGCATCCACATCGGGCAGCTGGTCGAGAATTTCGAGGCCGATGGTGCCCTGACCGGCGATGACCTGCTCGTCGTCATAGGGGTGGATGAAGGTCATGCCCGTCTCTTCCTGCAGCTCCACGGCCTTGTCGTGGGCGTCGTCGTAGGTGCCGGGTACGAGGCAGACCTCTGCGCCGAGGTTCTTGGTGTTCTCAACCTTCATGATGGGCGCGCCGTCCGGCATACAGACGATGCTCTTGATGCCGCGGCGGGTAGCGGCCAGCGCCACGCCCTGTGCGTGGTTGCCCGCCGAGCAGGCGATGACGCCCTTGTCACTCTCCTCCTTGGAGAGCTGGCTGATCTTATAATAAGCGCCGCGCACCTTGAAGCTGCCGGTCACCTGCAGGTTCTCGGTCTTGAGGTAGAGCTGGCAGTCTTTGGAGAGCCGGGGTGCCTCGATGAGGTCGGTCTTGCGGGCTACGTCCTTGAGGACAAAGGCGGCGTGGTAGATCTTATCCAGTGTCAGCATATCGTTTTTCCCATCCTATCTCTGTTTATCCATCCCGGCACACGGGCTATTTTTCATCGTTAAAGACAGGATTTAGTATAGTTTACATAAATTGATTTGTCAAATGAATCTATTTCACAGTTTAAGGCGGAAAGCGGAATTTGCAAACATTGTATTTGTCTGCGCAGGCCCCGCCGTGCTTGACAAGCCAGGGAAATTTGACTATACTACAATTAGAAAGGCGCTGTGTCTGCAAACGACTAGCTCCTTACCAGATCAGTCAAGAGAAAATGACCGCTCGGCTTGGAACTCTGAGGCGGTCATTTTTTCTTGCGTTTTTTATCGTCATGGTTCTCATGTGCGATCGTCCATGTGATCTGGAATGTAACAAAAATTGCTCCGCCAAGAAGCGTCAGTAATATTGCAACATCGGAGAACGTCATGGTCCACACCCCCTTCCTGCCCTTGAGCACTCGGGGAGTGGCAACTTCAAGAAAAACTGCCTTACCCGGCGCTTAGGTGCCGGTAAGGAGTCAGCCGCCTGCGTTTTGGACACAGCGCCTTTTTCCTGCCATCACTGACATTGGTTACAGCATAACATAAATTTTGACAAAGCACAAGACATATAAAACGCCGCCATTCACCAAACAGCGAACAGCGGCGGGGTATTACCACTTTATCCTATTACTTTCCGGTAAACTCAAATCTCCGCGAGAATAGCGTCACCCATGGCGGTGCAGCCGAGGCAGGTGCAGCCCTCGCTCATGTTGTCGGCGGTGCGCAGGCCCTTGTCCAGCACCTTATTCACCGCGTTCTCAATGGCGTCAGCCTCCTCAGCCATACCGAAGGAGTAGCGCAGCATCATGGCGGCGGAGAGGATGCAGGCAGTAGGGTTGACGATGTCCTTGCCCGCGATGTCGGGGGCAGAGCCATGGATGGGCTCATACAGGCCCCGGGTGCCGTCGCCCAGACTGGACGAGGGGATCATGCCAATGGAGCCGGTGATCATGGAGGCCTCGTCGGAGATGATGTCGCCGAACATGTTCTCGGTAACGATGACGTCGAACTGGCTGGGGTCCTTGACGACCTGCATGGCGCAGTTGTCCACGAACATCTCGCTGTACTCCACCTCGGGGTACTCAGCCTGCAGGCGGTGCATGACCGCACGCCAGAGGCGGCTGGTATCCAGCACGTTGGCCTTATCCACGCAGCAGAGCTTCTTGCGGCGCTTCATGGCCGTCTCAAAGCCGATGCGGCCGATGCGCTCGATTTCGTGCTCCGAGTAGGGCATGGAGTCCACCGCCTGCTTCTCGCCGTTTTCCAGCGTGTAAGTCTCGTGCTTGCCGAAATAGACGCCGCCGATGAGCTCACGCACGATGATGAAGTCGATGCCCTTTGCCACGATCTCGGGCTTGAGGGGGCTGGCCGGGGCCAGCTGGGGCCAGATCCTGGCCGGGCGGTTGTTGGAGTAGAGGCCCATCCCGGCGCGGAGGCGGAGCAGACCCTTTTCAGGGCGCTGCTCACCGGGCAGACCCTCCCACTTGGGGCCGCCCACTGCGCC
>ERZ772872.2792-NODE-2792-length-13635-cov-5.539912_pt1 | contig 13635 bp, 10 predicted proteins | sample MGYA00512132_ERZ772872 | MGnify/ENA primary metagenome ERZ772872 (study PRJEB29015, sample SAMEA2737724) | human gut metagenome | biome: human gut; feature: human-associated habitat; material: faeces | place: China | collected 2012 ...
GCATGCTCCGGGAGTTCGTGGATTTTGCCAATGTATTCAACTAACTCTCAATTTAGTTCTTAAAGCTATGGATGGGGGCAGGGATGCGTCCGCCGCGGTTGACGAAAGCATCACAGGAGAAGGTGTTTACAGGCATGATGGGCGCGTAGCCTAACAGGCCTCCGAATTCTACGGTCTCTCCCACTCCTTTTCCGATGACGGGAATGATTCTCACGGCAGTTGTCTTCTGGTTCACCATTCCGATGGCCATCTCATCCGCAATGATACCGGAGATAGTAGTTGCCTTGGTATCTCCGGGGATGGCGATCATGTCCAATCCAACGGAGCAGACACAGGTCATTGCCTCCAGTTTTTCAATGGTAAGAGCTCCCGCATTGACAGCATCGATCATACCCTGATCTTCACTGACAGGAATGAACGCTCCGCTTAAACCGCCGACATAAGAGGATGCCATAACACCGCCTTTTTTCACCTGATCATTTAACAGAGCAAGGGCTGCGGTGGTTCCGGGTGCTCCGGCACGCTCCAGACCGATCTCACAGAGAATATCCGCTACACTGTCGCCGATAGCCGGGGTCGGTGCCAGGGACAGATCCACGATTCCGAAAGGAACATTTAACATCCGGGATGCTTCCTGTGCTACCAGCTGTCCCACACGGGTTACTTTGAAGGCAGTCTTTTTAATGGTCTCACAGAGAACCTCAAAATTCTCTCCGCGCACCTTCTCTAATGCAGTTTTGACAACACCGGGACCGCTGACACCGACATTAATGATCTTGTCCGCTTCGGTCACACCATGGAATGCACCTGCCATAAAGGGATTGTCATCCGGTGCATTACAGAACACAACCAGTTTTGCACAACCCAGGGAATCATCTTCCTTGGTATACTCAGCGGTTTCCTTCACCATCTCTCCCATAAGCTTGACCGCATCCATATTGATGCCTGTCTTGGTGGAGCCCAAGTTCACAGAGCTGCACACACGCTCTGTGGTGGACAACGCAAGAGGAATGGAACGGATCAGCAGCTCGTCTGCCGGAGTCATTCCCTTGCTTACCAGTGCAGAATATCCGCCAAGGAAATTCACACCCACTTCATGTGCTACTTTATCCAGGGTCTTTGCAATGCTTGCGAAATCCTCGATGGTGTGGCATGCGGCGCCGCCGATCAGCGCAATAGGCGTTACGGAAATTCTCTTATTTACAATAGGAATACCAAATTCTCTGGAGATCTCCTCTCCGGTCTTCACCAGATCCTTGGCTGCTTCGTAAATTTTGTTATAAATTTTCTCGTTTAATCTGTCCAGATCGGAATCGATACAGTCTAACAGACTGATTCCCAGTGTGATAGTACGCACATCCAGGTTCTCTTCCTCAATCATTTTGTTCGTCTCGGTTACTTCATATAAATTGATCATTACAGCTCCTATCTGCCCCTTCGGGTCTTTATGATTTATCGTGGGGCATTAGATGCGGTGCATCTTGTCAAAGATCTCTTCCTTCTGGCATTTGATCACTACGCCGATCTCTTCTCCGAGAGCAGCCAGTTCATCTGCCATGTCACCAAAAGGCTTCTGCATCTGATTGGTGTCAACGATCATCATCATATTGAAATATCCCTGTACGATGGTCTGGGAAATATCCAGGATATTGATGCCGTTCTCCGCAAGATAGGTACATACCTTTGCGATAATGCCTACTGTGTCCTTACCAACTACCGTAATAATTGTTTTTTTCATAATCGCCCTCATTTTCCGCATGATTTCATGCTATTATTTCTATCTATATTTCTATCTATTAAACTACACTTTGTTACATTTTGCAACCTTATGTTCATTCGCTGAACGCCAATCTATGAGCAAAGTGAGTCACGAAGTGACGTAAAACGTGCTGACGCGACTTTGCAAATAGCGCGGTCTGAAACATAATTAAGCAATATTGATGACCGGAGATACATTACTCCTGTCCGCCACCATCATTCGGAAATCCTCCGCCCGATAAGGATTCTCTCCCATGGTGATCTCCATGCGGACCGCCTCATAGGCCAGCTCGGGAAGATTATTTTCCTTGCTCAGATGTCCTAACACAATAGCCTGTAATTTATCATGTAAAATACGACAAAGAAGCTTTCCGGAATTTTCATTGGAAAGGTGCCCTCTCTCCCCTAAGATTCTCTGTTTTAAATAATAAGGATAAGGACCTACCTGCAACATCTTCACATCGTGATTAGCTTCTACAAGCAAAGCATCCATCCCCTTCAGGCACTCCACGGTGTAATCGTTATACACGCCCAGATCCGTACAGATTCCGACTTTTTTATTCCCATATGCAATGCGATACCCTACAGGCTGTACCGCATCATGTGAAATCTTCATGGGATTCACGGTCAGATCCTTGATGGTCAGTTTCACATCTTCCTTCACCTCACGGAACAGTTCCGGATCGATCTTCCCAAGATTTCCCATCTTCTGAATCTCTTCCAAAGTCCCGGGAGTAGCATAGATGGGCACATCGTATTTTCTGGCCATGACACCTAAGCCAGCCACATGATCCATATGTTCATGGGTCACCAGGATACCGTCTAAGTCTCTGCCGGTCAGTCCCAGACTGTTCAATCCGGCCTCCGCTTTTTTCCCGCTGATCCCCACATCCACCAGCAGATGCGTGGCTTCGGAACCCACATAAATACAATTGCCGCTGCTGCCGCTGGCAATACTGCATAATCTCATAATTTTACTAATCTCTTTTCTATCGCATTATTATTTCAGATTTTTCCAGTAGATCTCGATCACATCACCCTCAGTCAGTGTCTCCATATACTGTGCCGGACGGCCATTCAGATTTGTCACAATGGATCTTCCTGCGGACGCAGCGGAGCCCAGATCAAAATCAATATAATCAAACACATCCACAAATACATAGGAAGCTTTTCCCTGCATGGTAATAGGCGTATGATTTACGATTACAGTCAGGGGATGCGGAAGCTGCGGCACCGTAGGTGTTTCCTGCACAGTCTGCGCTCCGGGCTCGTTTTTTCCCTCATCTGTCTGTGCTTCTGCTACCGTATTCTTCGGTTTTTCCACCGGATCCGGAACCGTAACACTCTCCTCCAGCAACGGATTCTCCATATCCCAACTAACCGTAAAATGTTCATACACTCTGGTCTCCGGCTGTGCCGCCGTATCATTGACTTTGATACCTGTCCCCAGTGGTACATCCAGGAATTCCGCAATTTCTTTTACGGTATAGGAATTGCGAATCTGGATATCATCTTTCTGACAAATATGATAATATTCATTCTCTCTGCGGCCATTGACATCTGCCGTTCTGGGCAGACTGATCTGCCTGCCATTGACGTACACCGCCAGGGCATCTCCCATCTCCGGAAGACTTCCCAGTTCCATGACCGCCGCCACACCTTCCGTGGATGGCGTTATCACAATGTGATCCCCATTATGTACCTGCGTATACATATCCGCTTCTTCGTCATTGACGCGGATGACTGCTGCCTCTCCCTGTTCCCCCCTTACCATGCGGCTCTTACCGTTTACGGTAAATAAAAGAGCCTCTCCTCTTCTGGGGAACAGTTGATCATTGGGGAACTGCATCTGCATGGCCGCATCCGTCACGGACAACTTTCCATTATCATACAGCTTTACTCTTTCCCCATTGAATTCTACGAAAATAAAATTATTGCTCTGCACATAGTAGCTCAGGCAGATTCCGATCGGGGTTACCATCATGGCATCTTTTCTGGCATTTTCAAGTTCGAACACAATCGTCTGCATGACCTCCTGTCCACGGATTGCCACACGTTCCTTCACAATACCCAGCTTCGCCGCCAGCTTTTCCGTATAACCCGGCACCATTCCGCCACCGCCTACTACGAACACAGCGCTGACCGGTTTATCTCCGTTTAACTCCTTTATCGTATCGGATACCATCTGCGTCATACGCTCAATCTCCGGATCCAGAAGCTCCAGTACCTCACCGGCGGTAATCGTCTGGGGCAGACCCATGATGTCTTCATATTCAATGATCTCCTGGGTCCTGCATTTTCTCTTGATCTGTTCCGCAGTCTCAAATTCTACCAGGCAATGTTGTACCAGGATATCCGTCAGGCTGTCCCCGGCTACGGGAATCATTCCGTACGCGGTTATGGTACCTTCTTTGGTAATGGAAATATCGCTGGTTCCCGCGCCGACATCCACCAGTGCCATATTTAACATCCGGAACTTTTCCGGGATAGCCACCTGAATGGCCGCAATAGGCTCCAGTGTCAGATTTGCCACATGTAAACCTGCAAATTCCACCGCCTTGTACAGTCCGTCCACTACATCATCCGGCAAAAAGGTGGCAATCAGATCCACCGCAATACTTTTGGCCTTATGTCCTTCCAGATTTCCCATCTGGTAGCCGTTCATATAATACCGCATAGGCGTATAACCTACACAATAAAATTTCATATCTGTGTCCGTATTACTGTTTTGGAATTCCTCATAGGCTTTTTCGACACCCATGGTACACAGAGAATAAATATCTTCCTGTAAGATTTCCCGATCATTTTCAAACGTATGCTCCACATAGGTCGTAACCGTGCGCAGTACACGGCCTGCTGCCGCAATACAGACATCCGTCAGTTCTCTCCCAAGATCTTCCTCCAGCTGTTCCTTTACCTGAGAAATCGTCTCACCGACCTTGCCGATATCATGAATCTGTCCGTCCAGCATGGCTCTGGTCTCATGCTCTTTGGAACGCTGTGCAAGCACATGGAACTTTCCGCCGTTTAAGTATCCCACCGTACCTACGATACTTCTGGTTCCGATATCCAGGCCGAATACCAGTTGTCCCTGTTTTTCTTTTACTCCCTCCATGTATATGCCTCCAGTTTCTGTCTGATCTGTCTGTAACTGTCCTCCAGACTGTCGCTGTTATCTATGACGAAATCACAATGCTTCCGGAATTCTTTCTCCGAAAGCTGCGAAGACATGATCCTCCCGATCTTCTCCGGTGTGTATCCGCGACTTACGGACAGCCGTTTTCTGCGTACCTCTTCCCTGGCATAAATATACCACATCTCATCTACGACTTCACCGAAACCGTTCTCGATCAGAAGGGCTGCCTCGACGAAAAACAATTCCACATCTCCCTTAGCACGCGCCTCCGCCAGCCGGTCAGCCAGATATTTTTTCACCGCCGGATGAATGATCTGATTTACTTTTTCCAACAATGCGGGATCCGCAAAAATTTTGGCCGCCATGGACGGTTTATCGATCTGTCCGTCCGCACGCAGAATATCTCTGCCCAGCAATTCCACCAGTGCCTGATACCCTTCCGTTCCCGGTTCTTTTACTTTATGTCCGATATCATCTGCCAGATAGATCTCGCATTTATAATGCTGACCGATGTATTTTAAAATTTCCGTTTTTCCGGCACCCACGCCGCCGGTAATTCCTATAAAACGCATTTATTTTGCCTCGTACCAGTCTTTTCCCGTGTGCAGATCGATCTCCAGCGTAACCGCCAGATCTGCCGCAGATTTCATGTTCTCTGTAAGGATCTCCCGAACCCTTGCTTCTTCTTCCAGTGCTGTCTCGATCAGAAGTTCATCATGCACCTGTAAGATCAGTCGTGACTTTAATCCTTCCTCTTTCAGCGCTTTCCATACTTTGATCATGGCGATCTTGATAATATCCGCCGCGGTTCCCTGAATGGGTGCGTTCATTGCCACACGTTCTCCAAAAGATCTCTGCATGAAATTAGACGATGACAATTCCGGAATCGGTCTTCTCCTGCCGAACATCGTTTCCGTGTAGCCTTTTTTCTTCGCATCCTCCACCAGTTTATCTATAAATTCCTTCACCTTGGGATAGGTTTCAAAATATTGTTCAATATACTGCGCCGCTTCTTTTTTGCTGATGCTGAGATCCTGGCTCAGTCCAAAGGAACTGATGCCGTAGACAATGCCGAAATTTACAGCCTTGGCATTGCGTCTCTGCAGATCCGTGACCTCTTCGAACGGAGTATGGAATACCTTGGATGCTGTGATCCGGTGAATATCCTCTTCCTGTCTGTAGGCATCGATCAGCTGCTCATCTCCGGACATATGGGCCAGTACACGCAATTCGATCTGCGAATAATCCGCATCCATGAATTCATATCCCTCCCTGGGGACAAATACCTTGCGGATCTTTCTGCCCAGTTCCATACGCATGGGAATGTTCTGCAGATTCGGTTCTGTGGAACTGATCCGCCCTGTGGCTGTAATGGTCTGATTGAAGTTCGTATGAATTCTTCCATCCGCCTCGATAAAAGCTGCCAGCCCGTCCGCATAGGTTGATTTCAGTTTTGTAAGTCCTCTGTACTCCAGAATATCCCGCACAATCGGATAATCCGCAGACAACTTCTCCAGCACATCCGCTGCGGTAGAATAACCGGTCTTCGTCTTTTTCCCGCCCGGGATCTGCATCGTCTCGAACAGTACCTCACCTAATTGTTTGGGGGAATTAATATTAAAATCAACTCCAGCCTGTTCGTGTATTGCATGCTCCAGTTCTTCAATCCGGGCAACCAGCGCATCACCGTAAGATTTCAATTCCTCTCTTCTGACAGCCACGCCTTCCTTCTGCATATCGTAGAGTACCAGCGACAGAGGCATTTCCATCTCATTCATGAGCCGCTTCATGCCTGCTGCCTCCAGCTTGTCCTCGAGCACTTTCCTACACTTTACGGATACCCAGGCCCCATAACAGTTATATTCCGCGGCTTTTTCTCTCTCTTCCGAAAGCAATGTCCGGAAGGATCTCTTTCCAAATACTTCCGCCTTTCCCTGGATCATGATCCCCAGATGCTCTGAAGCAATGGACTCCGGATCATAATCATTTTTCAGAGGATTCAATAGATATGCAGCTATGAGAATGTCAAAATATTGTTCGGTACCGCTGTGGTCCAGATAATCGTACTGACGCTTTACATCAAAGGTAGCAATCCGGAGTCCTTTCACGGAAGAAAGTTCCTGCAAGGCTGCCGTGATCTCTGCCGTTTCATCCACCGTCTGTTTCACCTCTTCAAACAGGCTCAACTGCCCCTCCGGTTCCTGCTCCCGCTTCAACGCATAAAATACCGTTTCCGCATCCGGCACAGATACTGCCGCTCCCAGCAGTTCTTCCTTCTTTGTATTGGATCCCACCGCCGGTTCCGTGATCAGCCACAGACCGATTTCTTTTTGTTTCTTGGCTTTTTTTAAAAAATCCAGGAATTCTTTTTTCTCCTCAATGATCCGAAAGTTCTCTGTGATTTTTGTGTCTGTGGCAGCAGCATTCTTCTCGAATCTGCCGAGCAGATTCTTAAATTCCAGACGCTTGCACAGGGTATACGCTTCCGGTGTATAGAATCCTTCGGCTTTTGCCTGATCGTAATCCAATTGCAGATCACAATCTGTCTTGATCGTAGCCAGTGTCTTACTCAGTTCTGCGAGATCCTTGTGTTCTATCAGCGACTCCCGAATACTTTTTTTCGAGATTTCCTCTACGTGGGAATAAATATTATCCAGCGAGCCATATTCCACCATCAGCGCCTGGGCTGTCTTCTCTCCCACCTTAGGCACTCCCGGTATATTATCCGCCGTATCCCCCATCAACGCTTTCAGTTCAATAAACTGCAACGGAGTCACCTGATAGGCTGCCTGCACATCCGCAGCATAATAATCCTCAATTTCCGTTCTTCCCTGTTTTGTCTTCGGAATGCGGATCTTGATATGATCCGTGGCGATCTGCAACAGATCCCTGTCACCGGATACCAGCGATACTTCCATTCCCTCCTGCTCTGCTTTCTTTGCAAGGGTTCCCAGAATATCATCCGCTTCCAATCCAGCCTGCTCCATGATGGTAATATGCATGGCCTTCAGGACTTCCTTCATGACCGGCACCTGCTGCCTTAATTCCTCCGGCATGGGTTTTCTCGTTCCCTTATACGCCTGATACATCTGATGACGAAAAGTCGGTGCATGAACATCAAATGCCACTGCCAGGTAATCCGGCTTTTCCTCTTCCAGAATTTTAAACATAATATTCAAAAAACCATAGATGGCATTTGTATGCAGCCCTTCCGCATTGCTCAGATCCGGAACTCCGTAAAATGCCCGGTTCAATATACTGTGTCCATCGATCAATACCAGTTTCTGACTCATCATCTAATCTGTCCTATCCTGTTTCTGCTATTACATACAATTACATGCTACGAGATGATCCATCCTAGAAATCCCAGGAGAAAAATCACCGTGATCACTTCCAGTACGGCTCCTACCTTCAAAAAAGACATATGAATCTTCACCTTGCGCTTTGCCTCCGTCAGGCGAATCTCCAGTTCTCTCTGCAGGTCAAAAGCATCACCGTCTTCCAGACGCTGCATACCTTCCGTTACAAGGAACTGAATCACCAATTCCTCCTTGCAGCCCGGGCATTCCCGCATATGCTCCCCGAATTCCTGCAAGGTCTGAAAATCCAGTTTTCCTGCAATGAAATCAGGAATATTCTTTTCAAATTCTTTGCAATTCATGCTTCCACCCTGTTTGCTTCCATCACTATAGGTCGTATTCCCCTATACCCATACACATTTACTATACAACATCTTGTGGAAAAAGACTAGAAAAATAGTATCCATATTTGGGAAAAAAACTCTTGTCAAGCTTTTCAATCTATGTTAAGATAAATTCCGTTGTGAGTGTTTGATTAGCCGGCGTGTCGGAATGGCAGACGAGGCAGACTCAAAATCTGTTGGTGGCAACACCGTATGGGTTCAAGTCCCATTGCCGGCAGTAGGCGCAGAGCTTAAGGTTCTGCGCTTTCTTTTTCCCTTTTTATACTCGAATCCCATTTCCTGCTTTTTCCATTTTATTGCCAATCATCTCCTATGGATAAATTGTTACAAAATTGTTACAATTCATTTGTGCTTAGCTAACACAGACGTAACCGGACACCATGCAACAGGAAAAGGAGGAAGAAAGTATGTGTTTCAGATTCATTAACTGTTCTCAGTGGTTGAATGCATTTTGCGGCTACTTTAATTTCGGCTGCTAATATTGTTTTCGATGAATAGAGCGTGACCCTGTCGCGCACACTGCAAAAAGGCTCTCCCTCCCGGGATGAGCCTTTTGATTTCTATACCGTCTATGAGAATTTATACGTTTTTACCGGTAGTCATAACGGATGGTAATGTCATTGTCACATACTCTTACTTCCGCAAGGCTTCCTGTCACAATAGGCATCATCGGTGCCAGATGTCCCAGATCCGCATCCATGATCACAGGAACATTCTTCTCACCAGCTACAGAGAGGATCGCCTGATACTGATCCAGTCCCATCATCTCCTGTCCAAAACACAAGGGTCTGCCGATCAGGAAGCCTTTGACATATCGGAACCACCCGGCTTCTTCCATCTGCCACATGGCCCTGCGGATTGCAAAAACATTCAGATCACAGGCTTCTAAGAACCAGATGATTCCGTCCTCTTTATATTTTTCCAGAAAATCTCCTGTTTTATCAAACCGGGTGCCCAATAAATTCACCAGACAATCCATGCATCCACCTAAAAGTCTTCCGGAAAATTGAATTTTCTGTCCGGCTCCTGCTGCCTGTCTGCCCAAAAAGCTTTTCAATACTCTTGGTTCTGTCGTGTTGTAGGGTAATAGCGGATGTTCCTCGTTTTTCAGAGATTCCTTTTCCCACTTGTCGTAACCGTGTACTTCCTTCGTCTCTCCCTTCAGCAGGCCGAATGCATCCGTTAACGACAAATGCCAGGGTTCCATACCGAATGCCGCTGCGCAGGGTCCATAAACAGATGCCGTGTCACAGATGGTTGCCAGCAGATAGGTCATGTTAGTATTGTCGGAATATCCCAGATACCACTTGGGTTCTGCCGCCTTCAGGCGTTCAAAATCCACATGACTCATAGTCTCACACATCAGTTCGCCGCCTCCGCAGGAGATCAGACAGTCGTTTTCTCTGCTACAATAATACTCGGTCAGTTCCTGACCGCATTTTTCCGGCGTATTACTGATACCGATCCCCTCTCCCGCATAGCAGTTGGGACCCAGTTGTAATTGGCAACCCATTTCACGGAACTTTTTCTGTGCATTACCAAAGGCACTGTAATAAGGTTCTATCTGACAGCCAAAAGAAGGGGCCACGAATCCGATGGTCCCTCCCTGCTGTATATTTTTCGGATATCTCATTGCTTCGTATCCTCCTGTATATACTATGCATAAACGATTACTTCGTACTCTGCACTCCCGAAATTGCAATGTCCATTCGCATTCCGGGATATCGCCCTCCTATGGGTAAGAGTTATGCGTCAAAGTCAATCTTGTTATAAATATCGAAGCAGTCAAACGTTGCGAAATAATCTCTCGGTGTCTCAGCACGGCGGATCATTTCCACACTGCCATCTTCTTTTAACAGAAGTTCCGCAGACTTCAACTTACCATTGTAGTTATATCCCATAGCAAACCCATGTGCGCCGGTATCGTGAATTGCGATATAATCACCAATGTCAATCTTCGGCAGCATCCGGTCAATGGCAAATTTGTCGTTGTTCTCACACAAAGAACCGGTCACGTCATACTTATGGTCGCAGGGTTCGTTCTCCTTGCCCAGTACGGTGATGTGATGGTACGCACCATACATGGCAGGACGCATCAGGTTCACAGCGCAGGCATCCACACCGATGTATTCCTTGTGTGTGTGCTTCTCATGGATGACCTGGGTTACAAGATGTCCGTAAGGCGCCATCATGTAGCGGCCAAGCTCCGTATAAATTGCAACATCACCCATACCGGCAGGTACCAGAACCTCCTCGTATACCTTGCGCACGCCTTCGCCGATGGCCCGGATATCGTTAGGCTCCTGATCCGGACGATATGGAATTCCGATACCACCGGACAGGTTGATGAAGGTGATATGCGCGCCGGTCTCTTCTTTCAGCTTCACTGCCAATTCGAACAGTTCTCTCGCCAGTGTGGGATAATAGTCATTTGTTACCGTATTGCTGGCAAGGAAGGAATGAATACCGAAATTCTCCACACCCTTTGCCTTCAGGATCTTATATCCCTCGAACATCTGCTCCGTGGTAAAGCCGTACTTGGCATCTCCCGGATTGTCCATGATGTTATTACTGATGGAAAAATATCCGCCGGGATTGTAACGGCAGCTTAAGGTCTTGGGCAGATAACCGATGGTCTTCTCCAGGAAATCGATATGGGTGATGTCGTCCAGATTAATGGTAGCACCGATTTTTGCCGCATATTCAAATTCATGGGCCGGAGTATCGTTGGATGAGAACATAATGTCCTCTCCCTTTACACCCATGGCATTGCTCAGCATCAGCTCTGTCAGAGAGGAGCAGTCACATCCGCAGCCATATTCTCTCAAAATATTGATCAGGAACGGGTTGGGAGTCGCCTTCACTGCAAAAAACTCCTTGTACCCCTTATTCCATGCAAATGCCTCTTTCAGTGCTTTTGCATTCTCACGGATTCCCTTTTCATCATAGATATGAAACGGTGTGGGATATTTTTCTACGATCTTTTCGATCATTTCTTTGGTAACAAATGCCTTTTTTTCCATAAGTATCTCCTCTAAGTCTATATTTATTACAATAAAGTACTTCTCATCTCTTCCGGAGTCAGAGTACTTAAGTATGCGGGAGCAACATCAAATACGGTCTTGCAGCCCTTCTGACCTTCCTGGTTCATACGATAGGCTGCTCTTGCATAAGCAGTCAGTACACAGGAAGTAAATTCCGGATTAGAATCCAGCTTTAAGCTGTATTCGATCACATGATCATGCTCACCGTTTAAGCCGGTCTTGCCGGTACGCAATACGAATCCGCCATGAGGAATCCCTGCATGATCTCTCTGCAGTTCTTCCTCTGTGATGAAATGTACCGTGGTATCATAGTCTGCAAAATAGTTAGGCATAGTCTTGATCTGCTCTTCAATCTGTGCCTTGTCTGCGCTCTCTTCTGCTACCACAAAACACTCTCTGGTGTGCTTCTGTCTGGTGGTCAATACCGGATTTTCACAATTCCTGACAGCTTCCAATGCGGCTTCTACAGGAATGGTGTACTGCTTGGCGTCCTTAACCCCGGGGATACGGCGGATAGCGTCGGAATGTCCCTGGCTGACACCCTTCCCCCAAAAAGTATAGTCACTGCCGTCTCTTAAAATGGCATTGGCATACAGTCTGTTCAGAGAGAACATACCGGGATCCCAGCCTACGGAGATCATAGCTACCTTGCCGCCTTCCTTAGCAGCAGTATCTACCTGTGCAAAATGCTCGGGAATCTTCGCATGGGTATCAAAGCTGTCCACCACATTAAAATACTTTGCATACTCTGCGGTCTGCTTCGGCAGATCGGTTGCGGAACCTCCGCACAGTACCAGTACATCGATCTGGTCCTGCATGGACAGTAACTGATCTACATTGTATACCTTTACATCTGTTAAAGTCTTCACTGTAGCAGGATCTCTTCTGGTGAATACTGCCACCAGCTCCATGTCATCGTTCTGCTTTACCGCACATTCCATTCCTCTTCCTAAATTACCATAACCTAAAATTGCAACTCTGATACTCATTTTCTATCCCTTTCTTTTTATAAATTATTTGCATATGGAAACACCATTTCCATTCTTCCACAACAGAAAAAGTGTTGTAAGCTTTATTCATTCCGGGCAATTCTGATCAGGGCGATCTCGTTGCGCATGGCATCCTTGAAAACTCTGACAAAATTCTTCTGACCGCTGTAGAGACAGGCATCATCACTCTTCCCGGTCACCGTACCGGTAAGAATATACTCGGAATCTATAATAAGACGGATTTGATCTGACCGCTGTTCCTCTTCCTCCGGCTCTCTGAAATGCTCCGGTACACGGTATTGTATGATACCGTCACGTAATTCTTCGTCTTTGGAAAAAAGTTCTTTATTATCCTCTGAGATCAGGACTACTTTTTTTCCTGCCTTCACCAGTTCCCGGATTTCCTCTGTCCATTCTTCCAAAAAAGCTCCTGTTGCGGAAAAATAGATCCGCATTTCCGCTCCGAGAATCATATGCCGGATTTTATCACAGATGTGCTCATATCCTTCAATGGTTATGTACCCTTCCCTGGGGAGAGACTTTTTCGGACCGTCGGCCACCAGTCGCTCCTTTACTTTCATCAGATACCGGACCCTGTTATCACAAAATTCGGGGAGTGCCACAGCAAGATATTTGGAAGAGGTCCCTTCCATCACGTAAGCAGCACCATGCTCCACCAGAGATGCCAGTCCGTTATACACATTGGACCTGGATATTCCGGTCAGCTTCGCCACCTCATATCCTGTTAATTCCTCATTTTTCAGAAGACACAGGTATATTGCAGCTTCCTGCCTGCTCAGTCCAAACAGAGTAAGTTGTTCTATGATTGCCGCTTCTTCCATGAGCCCTCCATTAGTAGTTCTTTACAGGAACACTATAGTAAGGAATTCTTGTTTTGTCAATAGGGGAAATGATTATTGAGAAAAGATGTCAGTAACTTGAGAGTTACAAGCCATGCAAAGTCAAAACAGAAACAGCGATCTGGGAGCTTGCTCACAAGTCGCT
>ERZ772872.2797-NODE-2797-length-13614-cov-7.276053_pt1 | contig 13614 bp, 9 predicted proteins | sample MGYA00512132_ERZ772872 | MGnify/ENA primary metagenome ERZ772872 (study PRJEB29015, sample SAMEA2737724) | human gut metagenome | biome: human gut; feature: human-associated habitat; material: faeces | place: China | collected 2012 ...
ATGTTGAGCAATACTTCCCTGATTCTGAGTTCATCTGCCATCACATAAGGAGTTTTTAGTTCTTCTCTTGAAACATACAAGTTAAGATCACGGTTTTCTGTATATCCCCTTGCAATCGACAAAACAGTATTTAGCATATCCCTGAGATCTACCGGTCTCGGTTTATATTCCAGTTTGCCACTTTCAATGTGGCTGATATCCAGCACATCATTCATAAGCGTCATCAGATATTCTGAACTCTGCCTGATTTTTTTCAGACAGTTCTCCACTTCTTTGTCCGGTTTTCTCTTCATAGCAATATCCGTAAATCCAACAATTGCATTCATCGGTGTCCTGATGTCATGGGACATATGATTCAGGAACGTTGTTTTTGCAATATTCGCCGCATTTGCATCCTGTGCTTCTTTCAGGGCTTCCATCTGTTTTTTTCTGCTTACTGAAAGGGAATAGACCAGCAGAAGCAGTACAAAAATAATCACAAATGAAACCACGATAACTAAGCCTGCATACTCCGCAAGGACATCCTGCAAGGTCATTTTCTTTTCTGAAACAGAATTCTGTGCAAGAACAACTCCATTTAAAATATTGGAGGACTGCGCAATTGCTTTATTGATAATGGTAGCTGCTCTTCTGTTTTCTCTCGTCGTGAACATTCCCAATTCCTGCCGTTTTGCCATTTCTGCAAAGGACAGACTTTTGGTCAATGAACTTTCATTAAGAAGATTAATCTTTGAAGATGGAATAACAGTTGCTCCCACTTTTCCATTTGCTACAGCCTCCAGGCATTCTTCCTGTGTATCATATTGTTTAATTTCTGCATCTGGAAAAAGACGGGACACCATCAATTTAGAATACAGTGAGGTCTCTGTCGCTGCAATTGTAGAGAGACTGTTAGTATATTCATTTCCTTTGTAAATAACAACCGGCGTAATATCAAAGATTTCATCCGTCAAAACCACCTGAAACTGTTCCTGTGTATAAAAATCCTGAATGATAGGACCGGCAATATCTATTTTGCCAGATTGCAATGCCTCATTCATCTCTACTCCCGTGGAACATGGAACTGCCTTGATCGTGATTTCATATTTTTCCCGAACCGTATCCAGAACGGTTCCAAGGATTCCTGTCAGTTTCCCATTTTCTTCACCACAAAAAGGGAGATTATCCTTTAGATATCCCACACGGATTGTGTTTTCATGTGCATCCAGCCATTGTTTTTCTTCCTTGCTGAGTGCATAATTTATGACCGCTTTTCCTTCATAACGGGCATACAGCTTGCTGCTGTAGTCCGTTTCTGTATTGTTGATTTCTTCCAGAGCAGAATTTAATTCCTTTAACAGATCCGGTCTGGATTTTGATACACCGAAATAACAGTCACTTGCACCGATATTGGCAATGGCAATAAAATCGCTGTTGACAGACAGCACTGGGATCACAAGTGCATCCAGTTCATCTGCATCCAGTTTTTCTATCATTTCATCATAGCCTTTACAGACAACCACCTCTGCCTGGATCTGATTGCTGTCCAGCCATTTTTCCAGAAGTTCTTTCTGATAGCTTCCATCTGCTACACCAATACGACAGCCATTCATCTGCTTTGGATCACCATCCATAAGATCTGTATGATCTTCCCGGGTATAGATCCAATATCGTTCTGTTCCCTCTGCATAGGTCGAAAAATCGATAGCTTCTGCTCTTTCCGGTGTATAACTGACACTTCCAAGTATATCTATTTCTCCATCTGCCAGCATATCCAGACACTCTTTAAATGAGCCATAGACATATTCATACTTCCAGCCGGTTATATAAGAAATCTTCTGGAGATACTCATAGCCTGCTCCCTGCTTGTGTTCCCCATAGCCGCCTTCCTGAAAATTGGCATATGGGAAATAGCCAACTCTCACGGTTTTATTTTCTTCTTCCAATGCCTGAGTTGTTTTTCCATCACTTTTTATTTCCGATGCATAAGCAGAAAGCGGTACAAAAAGTAACATGATAAGTACTAAAATACTCAAACATAATCTTTTTTTCTTACCTTTTTTTCTCATCCGTTTTTCTGTCTTTCTGTTCATTCTTTCCCTCTTATGATCCATTAAAGCGGACATTCACAATCCGCTTCTGCTACTTGCTCATGAACATAATCACTTTGCTTATCCTGCGTTCAAACGCTTATAAATTTGCCAATACCCCAAGGATTGCTCCAAAAATGGAATTCAGCAATGTCACTACCAAGAAAATGATTCCAAGTACCAGACCTGCTGTCGCCATACCTTTTTTCTCACTGTGACGTCCCTTTGTTGCAAATACAATTGCCAGAATGGTTGTAATATATCCGGCAATCGGGAACAGCCATGTCACGATAGAGACAAGTCCTAAAACCAGTGATGCCACTGCACGGTTATTATTATTGTTTTCCATAACTTTCCTCCTGTTGCTTCTCTTTTGTGCTTTAATTCGTATAGAATATCATATTTCATTCAGAGAAACAATCTGATATTTCTTAGGATTTTCTTAGTTTTTCTTTTTAGAAAATTTTGTCTTAAATACGTACCACAGTGCACCTGTGATGCATACGGAAGAATATCCACCGCAGATAACGCCAACCATCAGAGGTCCTGCAAATTCACGGATGGAAGATACACCCAAAATGAATAGCATAAATACCATGATGAATGTTGTCAGGGAAGTATTGATGCTTCGTGACAATGTCTGTGTGATACTCTTGTTTACGACCTCTTTCAGATCGGTATTTCTCTGACTTCCTGCCAGAGCCATATTCTCACGGATACGGTCGAAGATAACGATCGTATCATTGACAGAGTAACCGATAATCGTAAGCATACATGCAATGAATGTATTTCCGACAGAAATACGGAGTACTGCATATACAGTCAGAACGACAAGCACGTCATGTACCAGGGCGAGGATTGCACTTGTTGCAAAGCGAATATCCTTGAACCGGAACCAGATGTAGATCAGCATGCAGATGCAGGATACAATTACAGCAACCATGGCATCAGAACGCATCTCACCACTGATCGTGGAGCTGATGCTCTGAGATGTGATATCGCTGTCTGCAATGTCAAAGTTCTCACTTAATGTATCGCTTATTGCCTGACGTTCGTCTAAGCTTAAGGTACGTGTCTTAATGGTGATCTGGGTTGTTCCCTCTACTTTGTTTGCCTGTACATCGCTATCCCCTGTGATCTTCTCCACATAAGGAACGATCTCACTCTCGATCTCCTCAATCGTGTAGTCTTTGCCGAAGTCAGCGGTTGTAGAAGTTCCTCCCATGAAGTCAAGTCCATAATTCAGGGAGTTCTGACCAGATGCCTTATGTACTCCCATACCGATAAATCCGGCAGCTATAACTGCAATAGAAATTGCAAAGAATACATATCTCTTCTGCAGGAAATTGATCGTCTTTCTCTCTTTTGCACGTCCGTAGAATTTTTCATCTCTCAGTCCTAACCAGTAGAAAGCATAAAGGATCCATCTTGTAACAACAAGTGCTGTAAACATGGAAAGGATAATACCGATCATCAGTGTATATGCAAATCCTTTTACAGTACCGGAACCTAATCCCATAAGAACAATCGCTGCAATCAATGTTGTGATATTACCATCTAAGATTGCAGACATCGCTTTGTGGAAACCATTCTTCATTGCAGTAATCACGGATTTTCCTGATGCAATTTCTTCACGGATACGTGCAAAGATGATAACGTTCGCATCCACTGCCATACCAATACTTAAGATAATACCGGCAATACCAGGTAATGTTAATGTGATCTCGAATAAGTATAAAGTTGCAATCACAAGTGCTGTATAAATTGCAAGTGCTAAAGCTGCTGCGACACCCGGAACTGCATATACAATGATCATAAATACCATTACGATCACAAGACCGATTGCTGCCGCTTTTAAACTGGAGGAGATTGCCTGGCTTCCAAGCTGTGCTCCTACCACACTGGACTCTAACTCTGATAACTGCAGGGAAAGAGAACCGATTCTGATCTGTGTTGCTAAAGTCTGTGCCTCTTCAAAGGTGCTCTGACCGGAAATCTGTGCAGTACCTCCGGTAATTGCCTCCTGAACAGTCGGATAACTGATAACTTCTCCATCGTATACGATTGGAAGTGCTTTTCCGACGTTTTCAGAAGTAACTTCTCCGAAAGTCTTTGCTCCCTCATCTGTCAGTGTAAGCTGTACCACATACTGCTTGTTTCCATACTGATCTGTGGTTGTTGCAGCCTGTGCATCTGCCACCTGGTCACCCGTCATAAATACGGTACCATCTGAAAGCTGGAACTCTAAGGAACCCGGATTACCAAGTTCTTCCAAAATCTTGCTTGCGTCCGTAACACCCGGGATCTCAACGGCGATACGATCATCTCCAACCTGATATACGGATGCCTCTGTACTGTAACTTTCCACACGCTTCTGGAGTTTGTAAATCGTATCACTCATATCCTCTGCACTCGGATTTTCATCCATGACCTGATAGGTGATCGATACACCACCGGACAGATCAAGTCCAAGCGGAATACTCATTTCTTCCCCAATACCGGTCGATGAAAGAATAATAGATGCATAATAGGCAAGTCCCGCAAATGCAGCGAGAATCGCAACTAATATGACTGCTGCTTTACTCTTTTTCATTTTCTTTTTCCTTCCTGTTTCTTTTTTATTCACAATCGGCTTCGGCAGCCTTGATCATGATTGCACATTCAATACGTTTTTTCTGCAATTCACATCCGATATCATATGCCCCACAGATGTCACCGCTGAAATTATACGCATTTGCTGCACATCCGCCGCTGCAGTAGAATCTTGCGAAACATTTTCTGCATTTTTCTTTTGCATAGACATTACAGCACTTAAACTCATCACGGATCTCTGTATTTTTTATACCTTCATCCACATTGCCAAGTAAAAACTTTTCATTGCCGACAAACTGGTGACATGGATAAAAATCTCCCCATGGTGTCACTGCAAGGTACTCGGTTCCTGAACCACAGCCGGACAGACGTTTTGCCACACATGGACCGCCCTCAAGATCGATCATAAAATGGAAGAAATTAAAATCATCTCCCTCTTTGTGACGTCTTACCATCTCCGCTGCAAGTTTGTCATATTCCTCAAACAGCTGTGGAAGATCTTCCTCTGTGATCGCATACGGTTCACTCGGTTCTGCAACTACCGGCTCCACGGAGATCTGTTTGAAACCAAGATCCGCAAGATGAAGTACATCTGCTGCAAAATCAGGATTGTAGTGTGTGAATGTACCACGCACATAATATTTGTCCTGATGTCTGCTCTCTGCAAATTTCTGGAACTTTGGAACGATCAGATCATAACTTCCTGCCCCTTTGCGGAACGGACGCATCTTATCATGAATTTCCTTTCTTCCATCGATACTTAAGACCACATTTGCCATCTCTTTATTACAGAATTCCATGATCTCGTCATTTAAAAGCACACCATTTGTGGTCAGTGTAAAACGGAAATTCTTGTCATGCAGCTTTTCCTGCTCTCTTCCATAGGCAACTAAGTCTTTTACGACCTGCCAGTTCATAAGCGGCTCGCCGCCAAAGAAATCCACCTCAAGATTTCGTCTGTTACCTGAATTGGCAATTAAGAAATCCAGTGCTTTCTTTCCAACTTCAAAGGACATCAGTGCCCTTCTTCCATGGTACTCTCCCTCCTCAGCAAAGCAGTACTGACATGCCAGGTTGCAGTCATGTGCAATATGCAGGCAGAGTGCCTTGACAACCGTCGGGCGTTTTTTGAAATCCATGATATAGTTTTCGTAAGTGTCCTTTGTAAAAAGTGACTCCTCATCGATCAATGTCTGGACTTCATCGATTGCTTCCTCCACTTCCTCTTTGCCGTATTTTCCGGACAGTGCAGATACGATCTCATCCCTTGCATACGATTCCGGCTGGCTCTGATCGATCATCTCAATGACATCATAAGTCACGTCATCCACCACATGAATCGCTCCGCTGTTTACATCTAAAACAATATCATAGCCGTTGTTCTTATACTGATGAACCACTATAATATTTCCTCTCTTTCTATCTGATTTTACAGCAAAACATTTAAAGTTTTCTGCAAATCAATATATTTTTTTCAAGTATTACGGCATTTTAATGTTGCCGATAAAACGTACAAATGACCGCACGCTATGCGAACGGTCGTTTGCAGATTTCACTTATATACGACCGTATGATTTTCATCGTTGTATCACACAGTCATTTTGTATGATGCCATGATGGCATATCCGGCACTCATATGCACAATTTTTACCATGCTATGCATGCCCGGCTGTACCAGCTCAAATCTTATTTGTGCTCGCAGCTCTGGTTTCCTACTGTACAGGATGTTTTGCATGCAGACTGGCAGGATGTCTGGCACTCGCCGCAGCCGCCTTTTTTGATTGTGTTCTGTAATCTCTTGGTATTTAATGTCTTTACATGTTTCATGATGCTTCTCTCCTTTTTTGTAATTTCCGCACACATGGGATACGCCATTTGCCCGCTCCCCGTAATACTATGTATTTATTCGCTTTCGCGCGGAGTTCTGTTAACTTATACAGTATAACATAACTTTTTTCATATGGGAAGTTTTTTTTATTCCGCATCCTTCGGCAGGATAATATTAAAGATGATCGCCACAATGGCTGCCGGAACAATACCGGAACCGCCAAAGATCAGCTGGATGCCCTGCGGCAGATGTGCAAGGATGCCGCTGCTGGATCCGATTCCATAGCCAAGTCCCAATGCGACGGAGACGATCGTGATATTGCGCATCGTCATCGGTTCTTTGGTAATAAGCTGGATTCCGCTGATCACGATGGATGAAAACATCATAACGGCAGCTCCTCCAAGTACACTCTGCGGCATGATTGAAATCAGTGCTGCAAGTTTCGGGAATAAACCACATAAAATCAGGAATACGGCTCCGGATGCAAGCGCCATACGGTTTACGATTTTCGTCATTGTGACAAGTCCTACATTCTGACTGAAAGAAGTATTCGGCAGAACACCAAAAAGTGCTGCAAGCGAAGAACCAATTCCATCACAGATGACACCGCCGGAAAGTTCTTTGTCGGTAGCTTCTCTGCCCATTCCACCTTCCATAACACCGGAGATATCTCCGACTGTTTCAACCGCGGTAACAACAAACATGATCAGAACCGGAATGATTGCTCTCCAGTCAAATACCAGTTTGACCGGCATTAATTTCGGAACGGAAAACCAGGCTGCATTTGCAACCTTATCCCAGTTTAACACCCAGGCTTTTGTGTATTCCACACCATCCGCATTGACTGCTGTTGTCGGCAGTACCAGTCCCATGATCGCAGCAATGATATAGCCTGCCACAATACCGATCAGGATCGATGATGCACTCGCCATACCTTTCATCCAGTGTTTCACGGCTACAATGATCAGTAAAACAGCTGCTCCGAGCAGTAAATTTTCTACTGAACCAAAGTCGTTTGCCGTATTGCCGCCGCCAAAAGAATTGACGCCGACCGCGATCAGTGACAATCCGATCGACAGTACAACGGTTCCCGTTACAACCGCAGGGAAAAATCTGCGGAGCGGCTTTAACAGAAATCCAAGGATTCCCTCAAACAGACCACCAATGACGGATGCACACATAATGGCTCCATATGCAAGGATTCCTCCTCCCATTACCTGAACCACACTGTTAAACACACCGATAAATCCGGAACTCGTTCCCATGATGATCGGTACCTTTCCACCAACCGGTCCGATCGCAAATAACTGGATCAGTGTCACGATCCCGGCGATCAGCATCGCATTCTGCAGCAGATCGACCTGCAGACTGCCGAACTCCTCACCTGCAATACCACATGCCCCTGAGATGATCAGGATCGGTGTCAGGTTTCCCACAAACATTGCCAGCACATGCTGTAATCCCAGCGGGATTGCCTTTTTCAGCGGGAGTTTTCCGTAAAACTCGTACTCTGCTCCCTGTCTCTTCTGACTTTCCATATCTTCCTCCTCGTGTGTATCTTTTTCTGCATGAAACATTGATATTTTTTTCATTCATGCACATTTTCTTTGAGTATAGCACGCCGCTGATATTCTGCGCAAGTCCTGTCTATATACTAATTGGCACACTGACAGTAACCACTAACTTATCATTCCGCCCGCCATCCCGGATGCCGCACATAGAATAAATGTTGTCGCCACTTTCGGCAGTTCCATGGAGACTCCCTGTTTAACCAGCACTGATATCAGGAATAAAATGCAAAAATAAATGGCTCCCGCTGCAAATCCCCATAAAAATTTCTGTGTTTTCATGATCTTTCCCATGAAAAATCCACCGATCACTCCGGAGACGATATAAATGACAACGATTCCCACCTTTACTGCCGATTCACTCAGATCAAACTTATATAACAGTGCAGCCAACAGTAACAGGAACAGGCAGCTTAAAAGGAACATGACCAGCACGGACACCAATACCGCAGTGACCGGATTGTTTTTTGCATCTCTTGTTTTCATTTTTGACTGTATATTCATTGACCACTCCACAGGTTTTCGATTCTGTTTCACTATATGAAAAAAACGCAAAAGCTATGCTTTTTTTACATGCTTTTGCGTTTTTTATTTTTATGATCCACCTTTTGCTGACTCTATCTTACAGATATGCAATACTATAAGCTGCCTTGAATGTTCCGCCCTGCGGCAGCATGTTTTCGTAGTCGCGCTGCTGCAATGTGCCGGTAAAATCTGTGGCATCGCATCTTCCATACCATGGTTCAATGCAGACGAAAGGTGCATTTTTTCCTTCCGGTGACCATACTGCAAATAGTGGAGTGTCAAATTTTACGGTTACATACGGGATGCCTTCACGGTCAAGCAGGGAAACCTCTCCGGTCTGTTTTCCTTCGACCATGTAAGTGCACTCATCAAAGAATCCTTCCGTAAATGTCACACAGCCATCTTTCAGTGCCAGGACTTTATCCTCCATCACCGCCATACCGTCCGGTGTGTTTCCATGATGATGAATAGTATCTGCCAGGCCGCCAAATTTGAGACCATATCCGGTTTTATTTCCCTCTCCGTGAACCGGGCAGTTGAATGCCGGATGTGCACCGATGGAAAAATATAATTCTTTTGTGTCGGTGTTTTCCACAGTCCAGTTTACTTTCACCTCGTTTTTGCACAATTCATAACCAATGTGCAGTGCAAAATGAAATGGATATTTTTCACAGGTTTCCGCAGTATCGGTCAGTACAAATGAGATGTTCTCTTCCGTCTGTGCCTCTAATGTAAACTCCATATCTCTTGCAAATCCGTGCTGTCCCATCGTATAAGTTTTTCCGTCATAACGGTATTCTTTGTTTTTCGGCGCACCGACAAACGGAAATAATACAGGGGATGTTCTGCCCCAGTACTTTTTATCACCACACCACATATATTCAAAGTTATCTGATTTTCTTTTTACAGATTTGATCTCTGCTCCAAATGAGTCAATCTCCACTTTTAAATTTTCATTTTCCAACGTATATCTCATATCTGTCTCCTCTTCATACAGGCATTTCATTTCTCATCTGCCTGTCACTGCTCATTTTTCATTGCTGTTACATTATAACCTAACTTTTCCATAAAATCTATCCGGCAATCGTTTTATTTTTCACGCTACATACTGATACATGAATACAAAATGGCAGATGCTTCCAGCCATGACAAACAGATGAAATACTTCATGGGAGCCAAACTGACTGTGCTTCGCGTTGAACACCGGCAGTTTTAATGCATAGATCACACCGCCGACAGTATAGATCAGACCGCCTGCAAGCAGCCACAAAAATGCTGCCTGGGAAAGAGTGGCTAACAGTTCCCGGAATACAAACAGACACACCCATCCCATTGCGATATAGATCACGGATGAAAACCACTTCGGGCAGTTGATCCAGAGCACTTTTATCAACATTCCTGCCGCCGCAATGCCCCAAACTGCCGCAAGCAGCGTATAACCCGACTTCCCGCCAAGTACGATCAGACATACCGGCGTATAAGATCCGGCAATCAGGACAAATATCATCATATGGTCGAGTTTGCGGAATATCTTTAAAATTTTATCCCGGACAACAAGCGAATGGTACACCGTACTTGCACCATAAAGCAGCACCATGCTTCCCATAAACACGGCCATTGCCAGAATCGTTGTATGATTTCCATTCAGCGCAGCCTTGACTAACAACGGCGATGTGGCAAATATTGCCATCATCATAGCTATAAAATGTGTAATGGCGCTTCCCGGTTCACGAATCCCTATCTGTAACATAATATGACCTCCTTTTAGCAAAATAGTATTTATTATTTTTACATGTAGTATTTGTTACTATATCTTTTGTATTTTGATACTACTACTTATTATACATTATGTCAATTATATTTATGCTACATTTTTTCTCAATTTTTGCAGGTTTTTAGGAGGTTTACACAAATTTGCAGAACGCATTTTCCTATGAAGATTCGGATATCAAAAAACTGCCGCCCGCAGAATCTTATTCATCCGGGCGGCAGTCCTCTGTAACTCTATTCTTTTTTATAATTCGCAGTTATTTACGGTTCTTGGGAACGGAATAACATCACGGATGTTAGACATTCCTGTCAAGTACATAACGCAGCGCTCGAAACCGAGTCCGAATCCTGCATGTCTTGCAGAACCATATTTGCGGAGATCCAGATAAAACTGATAATCTTCTTCTTTTAAGCCGAGTTCATTGATTCTTGCAAGAAGTTTATCGTAATCATCCTCTCTCTGGCTTCCTCCGATGATCTCACCGATTCCAGGTACCAGACAGTCTACTGCCGCAACGGTCTTGCCATCGTCGTTCAGCTTCATGTAGAATGCTTTGATCTCCTTCGGATAATCTGTTACGAATACCGGACGTTTGAAGACTTCTTCTGTCAGGTATCTTTCGTGCTCTGTCTGAAGGTCTGTTCCCCATGTTACTTTGTATTCAAATTTATCATTGTGTTTCTCAAGAAGTTCTACAGCCTCTGTATATGTCACTCTTGCGAAATCAGAAGATACTACGTTGTGCAGTCTCTCCAGAAGTCCCTTGTCTACGAATGAATTGAAGAAGTTCATCTCTTCCGGTGCATTCTCAAGCACATAGTTGATGACGTATTTTAACATTGCTTCCGCAACGAACATATCGTCATCCAGATCTGCAAATGCCATCTCAGGCTCGATCATCCAGAACTCTGCCGCATGACGTGTTGTGTTAGAGTTCTCTGCACGGAATGTCGGTCCGAATGTATAAATATTGCGGAATGCCTGTGCGTAAGTCTCACCATTTAACTGTCCGCTTACAGTAAGGCTTGTCTCTTTTCCGAAGAAATCTTTGGAATAATCTACGCTTCCGTCTTCATTCTTCGGTACGTTATTCAGATCCATAGTCGTTACCTGGAACATCTCTCCTGCACCCTCACAGTCACTTCCTGTGATCAGTGGTGTATGCACATATACGAAACCTCTCTCCTGGAAGAACTTATGAATCGCATATGCTGTCAGGGAACGTACACGGAATACTGCCTGGAATGTATTTGTTCTAGGTCTTAAATGTGCGATTGTTCTCAGATATTCAAAGCTGTGACGCTTCTTCTGAAGTGGGTAATCCGGTGCGGATGCTCCTTCTACTTCTACAGTATCTGCCTGGATCTCGAATGGCTGCTTTGCCTGAGGTGTTGCTACCAGTGTACCTGTAACGATTACTGCTGCACCTACATTTAACTTGGAGATCTCTGCAAAGTTGTCCATCTTGTCGTGATATACAACCTGTAAAGGCTCAAAGAATGTTCCGTCATTTACCACGATGAATCCAAATGCTTTGGATCCGCGGATACTTCTTACCCATCCACCGATGGTTACTTTCTGATCCATGTAAGAATCACTGTTTTTATATAATTCTCTAATTGTTGTCAATTCCATGCCAATTATTCTCCTTTTTAAAAACTCACATATATTCCTATTATACCATATCAGCCAGATTTATGTTATACTATATTTACTGAATTTACTATCTTACTTATCCGAATTTTTCAGTTAATAAGTCAGATGGAAGAAATATCAAAAGTTAGGAGATCATCATATGAAGAACTTACTAGTTGCACAGTCCGGCGGACCAACTTCTGCGATCAACGCAACTCTTGCCGGAGTAATTGAGAACGCTCTTTCCAGCCCATCCGTAGACAAAATCTATGGATCAGTCAATGGAATCCAGGGAGTATTAAATGAGAACCTGATAGATCTTAAAATCAAGATCACAAATGTATCAGAACTGGACCTTCTTTGTCAGACCCCTGCTTCTGCACTCGGCTCCTGCCGTGTGAAATTAAAAGATCCTGCCGTATGTGCAGACGAATACGAGACAATCATCTCTGTTCTGCGCAAATACAGCATCGACTGCTTCATCTACATCGGTGGAAATGATTCCATGGATACAGTAGACAAGCTTTCCAAATATCTGAGCGACAAAGGAATCACAGACATTACCGTGGTCGGCGCACCAAAAACCATCGATAATGACCTCTGCGGAACGGACCATTGTCCAGGTTTTGGATCTGCAGCAAAATATATCGGAACCACATTTGCCGAACTGGAACGTGACTGCCACGTATACACAACCAAGGCCGTAACAATCGTAGAAGTGATGGGCCGTGACGCCGGATGGCTGACTGCAGCTTCCTGCCTCGCCCGTGCAAATGGTGCGAAAGGACCTGACTTTATCTATCTCTGCGAAGTACCATTCAGCATTGACACATTCCTGAAAGATGTGAAAGCAAAACTGGAAGAACAGGATGCCGTGATCATCGCTGTCAGCGAAGGTGTGAAGAACAAAGACGGTCGCTACATTTCCGAAGAAGTACAGAGCTCCGCTGTAGATTCCTTCGGCCACAGCTATATCGCCGGTGCCGCAAAGGTTCTGGAAGATGCTGTAAGAAATGAGATCGGATGCAAGGTGCGTTCTATCGAGCTGAACCTGATGCAGCGCTGCGCCGCACACCTTGCAAGTGCAACCGACATTCAGGAATCCAGAATGCTCGGAAAGGCTGCCTGCCAGTATGCACTTGAGGGTGCAGGCGGTATGATGGCTGCTGTGATCCGCACTTCTGACAAGCCTTATGCTACGGAATTTAAAGCACTCCCGGTATGTGATATTGCGAATGCAATCAAGAGTGTGCCTGCAGATTATATTAATGATACGGGAAATGATGTAACGGAAAAGATGGTGGATTATCTGACACCGTTGATTCAGGGAGAGATGAATACGGTGTATGAAAATGGGATTCCGAAGTATATTTATTTGTATTAAGTTGCTGTTGAATTTAGTATCATGGAGCGGGGTAAGCCACGATGATGAATTAAACGGCAAATTCCCACACTTGATTTTTACTCTTCCGCATGCTATACTATCACCCGTCACAAAGCCCACAAAACCAAGGTCGAACAGGGCTGACCGCCGCTTTCCGGCGTTAAATGAAGATCCGCTACGGCGCGTGTGTTCGTGACCTTCCACACGTAAAACAAAACTAAAGGAGAATTGAAAAATGAAAA
>ERZ772872.2799-NODE-2799-length-13608-cov-4.725153_pt1 | contig 13608 bp, 16 predicted proteins | sample MGYA00512132_ERZ772872 | MGnify/ENA primary metagenome ERZ772872 (study PRJEB29015, sample SAMEA2737724) | human gut metagenome | biome: human gut; feature: human-associated habitat; material: faeces | place: China | collected 2012 ...
CCTGCACATTTGCTTATCGAAACTTTGTTCAGTTTTCAAAGATCTGTTTCATAAGCCGCTCGTTGCGACTTCTTAATTATATCATCAACAAATTATCTTGTCAATAACTTTTTTAAAAGTTATTTTCGATTCGATTTAACAAAATCAATTTGCCGACCAAATTATTATCGCACCTTTCAAAAGAAATGTCAACAATAATTTTATTTAATTCTGCGTTGCTCAATTACAACAACTTTAACATCTTACCACGTTCAAACATATGCGTCAACATCTTTTTGAACCAAATATTTTAAAAGTTGATTGCTCAATCAGCGACCTTTTTAGTATACCACGTTAAGAAAAAATAACAAGGCATTTCTTCAAAATAATTTATCTACTTGAATATTTATTTGGAATTCTCCTTAATTCCTAAAACAGTTCGCCTTTTTAGCACTGCATTACAAAAAAAGAAGCCAAGAATATCATTCTTTAGCTTCCTTCCAAGTTATTTTCCCTCAGCGATATCCTCTAAGGCACTTTTGACCCATCCGTCAATTCTGCTTGCAATCGGTGCAAAACCTTCATGAACGTGACGATTCGTCCAATATTTTTTATGCGACGAATGTGTTGTCGGGACTTCAAAATCAAAAGGCTTCTCTAAGCATCGCACTGACAGCGAAATCTTCTGGGTGTACTCGTCAATATCAATGATCATGACTTTAACACGCTGACCGACCTTGAGATAGCTACGGATATCATCGATAAAGCCATGCCTGCACTCTGAAATGTGAATCAGGCCTTGCGTCTTATCATCCAATGCGACGAATGCACCGTATGGCTGAATGCCCGTGACTTTGCCATCAAGGACCATCCCAATACGATAATTCACACGCATTTCCTCTATTCTTCAATCTCGACGCCGACAATTACGACATCATCTTTCGGCTTGTCTCCAAACGTCGTTTCAACTGCCGCGATCTTGTCAACGACATCCATCCCTGAAATCACCTGTCCAAAAACGGTGTGTCGATGGTCAAGCCAAGGAGTACCACCCTCTTTGTAAGCTTCGATGATTTCTTCGGGGTAGCCGGCTTCTTTCATTTGATCGAACATTTCGTCCGGAATGTTTTTAGCCTGGACGATAAAGAATTGACTTCCGTTAGTATTCGGACCGGCATTTGCCATTGAAAGGGCACCGCGAATATTGAATAATTCATTTGAAAACTCGTCTTCAAAACTCTTGCCATAAATGCTTTCGCCGCCCATGCCCGTACCGGTCGGATCTCCGCCTTGAATCATGAATCCGTTGATAACACGGTGGAATATTACGTTGTCATACTTTCCTTCCTTTGACAAACCGATGAAATTATCGACCGTCTTCGGAGCTTGTTCCTTGAACAAGGCCAGCTTGATATCGCCCATATTGGTCTTGATCGTTGCCTTGATTGTGGCGTTTTCTGCATCTAATTGCGGAAATGAACTCATTTTGAACCTCCTGTTTCTACTTTATAATATATACTCATTATTAAGTATAATGTCTGCTGCAATTATTATCAATAGACGCGGTGAACTTTCGCACCGATTAAAGCAGCGTTTCAAAAAAACTTTAATCGATAATCAATTTATTTTCGCGTTAAATTATGCTACCCTAAAGCTAAGACTCAATTAATGAAAGGAAATACAAATGACTGAACAAGAGTATTATGATTTAACGATTATCGGGGGCGGTCCCGTCGGAATGTTTGCGGCAACCTACGCACGCATGCGCCTTGCCAAAACGCAGATTATCGAAAGTTTGGACTCACTCGGAGGACAGGTCAGCGCGCTTTTTCCATCAAAAAAAATCTATGACATCCCTGGATTCGAAGGAATCACCGGGGCGGAACTGATTGCGCGCTTGGAAAAACAAACGATGGCTTTTTCTCCTGACGTTTTTTTGGGCGAAACTGTCAAAAATTTTGAAAAAAACGAGCTCGGCTTCAAAATCGAAACAACGAAACGCATCACTTACTCAAAGGCTATTATCATTGCGGCCGGAGTCGGTGCTTTCGAACCGCGCCGACTTGCAGCCAAGAATTCTTCTGATTTTGAAAACAAAAACGTTCATTATTTCGTTAAAGATCCGCAGACTTTTGCAAAAAAAGACGTTGCCATCGCAGGCGGCGGCGACTCTGCCGTTGATTGGGCCTTGGAACTCGAACACGTTGCAAAGAGCGTGCATATCATTCACCGCCGCGATCAGTTCCGCGCAATGGAAGGAAACGTCGAAAAGCTTCGCCAAAGCTCGGTTTCAATTCATACTCCGTACACGGTTGCCTCTCTTGACGAACTTGAAGACGGCAAGCTTGGTCTGACGCTCAAGAAAGCCAAATCAGACGAAGAAGAACAATTGGCAGTCGATGATCTGATCGTTAACTATGGTTTTGTTTCGGATGCAAAAATTCTGGCGTCCTGGGGACTTGAAATGAATCGAAAAACGCTCGTTGTCGATCAAAATCAGCAGACTTCGATTCCTGGGGTGTATGCCATCGGTGACATCGCGTCTCGTCCCGGAAAAATCAACCTGATTGCTACCGGCTTTGGCGAAGCTCCAAACGCCGTCAACAACGCTTTGGTTCAGATTTATCCGGAAAAAAAGCAGCCGACGCACAGCACTCAACTGATTAAGAACTTTGAATCACTTAATAATTAAAGTAAATTTATCGTAAACTTTTCACCAATGTTCCCGACATTGCTTGCTTTAACGCCAAATTGTTTGTAAACTAATGTAAGCGTTCGGTAAATGCAGTATACTCTGCATTTATCAGCGTATATAATTCGTATATAGCACAAAGGAGAAAAAAGTGGCTTATTTAATAGATTTTGTTTTGCATATCGATTCGCATCTTGTAACCATCGTCAACACGTTTGGCAATTGGACGTACTTGATTTTGTTTGCCATCATCTTCATTGAAACCGGAGCCGTGATCATGCCTTTTCTTCCTGGCGACTCATTGCTTTTCGCCGCATGCGCAATGGCAGCAAACCCCAATTACAACCTTAATATCTGGTTTTTTGTAATTTTGTTTTTGCTTGCACCGTTTCTCGGTGATTCGCTCAATTTCTTCATCGGACACAAGGTCGGCAAATCATTGACAAAGAACTCGTTTTTCGGTCGTTTCATTAAAGAGGATCATTTGAAAAAAACGGAAGCATTTTTTGAAAAACACGGCGGAATGGCCATCTCGCTGGCACGTTTCATGCCAATCATCCGCACGATGTCACCGTTTGTTTTCGGCGGTTCCGGTGGAAAGTACAAGACTTTTCTGCCGTACTGCCTTGCCGGCGTAGTTGCTTGGGTTACGCTTTGCTGCGGGTCGGGATACTTCTTCGGTAATTTTCCTGTCGTCAAACAGCACTTCTCGCTGATTATCATCGGAATTATCGTTGTTTCCTTGATTCCTGCCTTGATTGGCGCATTGAAGGCAAAATTCGGCAAACATGATGATGCTGAAAACTAATCTTTAAATGACTGCATAATCTCCTGATCAAACATACGAGGTTATGACCATGAAATTTAAGTTGACGCCGCTCGAAAAAAAGTGGATTTTATATGATGTCGGAAACTCTGCATTTGCCATGCTGACCGCAACAATTCTGCCGATCTACTTCAATTATCTTGCCAAAAAAGCGGGACTTTCTTCAGTCGACTACTTGTCGTACTGGGCTATGCCGTTTCAATCTGCACGCTGCTCATTGCAATTATGGGACCGATTTTGGGAGCCATTGCAGATGTCAAGGATCTGAAGAAAAAACTTTTTGAACTTTTTCTTTTGCTCGGAGTCTTCGGTTGTGCGATGCTCGGTTTCGTTCCGTCATGGTTTTTCTTTTTGATTGTCTTTGTTTTGACAAATACAGGGTATTCAGCCAGTCTGATTTTTTATGATGCCATGCTGACCGACGTGACTGAGCCCAAACGCATGGATACCGTTTCTTCTCAAGGATTTGCCTGGGGATACATCGGAAGCTGCGTCCCTTTTACGATTGGGCTCGCATTCGTTTTATTCGCTTCAAAATTAGGCATTTCGCTTCAGAAAGCCATGACGATTGCATTTGTCATCACTGCTTTTTGGTGGCTTTTAACGACGCTTCCGTTATTAAAAGCATATCAGCAGCGCTATTACGTCGAAAAAACGGAAAAAATGGTTTCCAGCAGCCTGAGGCGCTTGACAACAACGATTAAGAACGTTTGTCGCAACAAAAAAGTTTTTACGTTCCTTTTGGCATATTTTTTCTACATCGACGGGGTCTTTACGGTTATCGATATGGCAACCGCATATGGCCAAGCGCTTGGTCTTGACAGCAGCGGTCTTTTGCTTGCGCTGCTCGTCACCCAGATTGTAGCATTCCCATCAGTGCTGATTTTAAATGAATTGGCTAAAAAAATTTCTTCAACGACGATTATTACGATTTGCATCATCGCTTATCTTGGAATTTCTCTTTACGCCTATACAATGAAAACGCAGCTTGATTTTTGGATTTTGGCAATCGCCGTCGGAATGTTTCAGGGTACCATCCAGGCCCTTTCGCGCTCTTACTTTGGTAAAATCATCCCAGCTGAAAAATCAGGCGAGTATTTCGGCCTTTACGATATTTTTGGCAAGGGTGCCTCAATTCTCGGCACGATTATCGTTTCGCTCGTCAGCCAGTTGACCGGAAATCTCAACCTAAGCGTCAGCGCCCTTTCAATCCTGTTTTTAATCGGCTTATTTCTGTTCAGAAAAGCAGTCAGACTCAATCAAAAAAATTCCGAGTGCGGTCAAACAACAAACGTCTGAGATGCAAAAAAGCCCTTGCCAAAACGGCAAGGGCTTTTTATCAATGTCTGATTTCCCATTTTCCGCGTCCGAAAAGAATTCCCTGGAAAATGACGAACAATATTATGAATAAAATAAAGCACGCCATGAAAAATTCAGCGGGCAACGCCAAAATAATCGGGTCAGTTTCCGGGTCAAACATCCAATCGGAGTTTCTAAACAACATCTCATGAAATTTGACAAAAAAATCTTCAAAATCCGTCACCAAAAAAATTCCAAGCGCAAACATAACGACGAAACACCATCTGATTGGATTGATCAAGTGCCACGTCTGTCTTTTTTTGACGAGTTTTCTGACATAAAATGTCGCAAAAGGAACCGTTAAAAGGCAAACCGCATAGTCAAACACGAATAATATTTTGCAATCGGCAAAGTGTTTCATCCCGCTTTGAGACATCGGAATCGAAAGCTGCAAATGCTTGATCCACGGAAAGTTAAGGTAATTCAGAAGCGTACCGTATTCAGAAAGCAGCTGTTTTTTGGTCAATCCAACCTCTTGATACAAATGATAGCGATTGACAAAAAAAGCATACAATGGCCGAAAATTGATGGTGATTGCAACGCTCAGCGAAACGATTGCTAAAAGCAGCACTGCATTTTTCAGATGAAATTTTAACCTACTTTCCATTCATCCAAAGACCCCAATTCGATCGTCGGAGCAATCTCTTGCTTTCTGACGAGTTCGCGAGTTGAAACACCGGTATAGACCAGCATCGTATCAATTCCGAAGTTGATGCCGGCCTTGATGTCCGTCATATAGTTGTCGCCGACCATGACAACCTCATCTTTTGGAAGCCCCAAACGTTCAAGCGCCTTTTCCATGATGATCGTTTCCGGTTTTCCGATATATGTTGCTTTTTGCTGCGTCGAACATTCAACCAAAGCAATCACCGAACCTGCCCCGGGAACAAGACCGCGTTCATTTGGCAAATTGGTATCGGCATTCGTACCGATAAACTTTGCCCCGCGCTTGATTGCAAGAGTTGCCAGCTCGAATTTATGATAGGTAACATCGTAATCAAGGCCGACGACGACATAATCAGGATTTGTTTCTTCAAAACGAAATCCCCTATCCAAAATAGCCTGCTTTAACCCCACTTCTCCGATTACGTAAACGCTGCGCTTGTCCTTGTCAAGGTCAGCAATGTAATCAGCCGTTGCCAAAGCTGACGTATAGACGTTTTCTTCTTTCACGTGAATGTCAAAATTATTTGCAAGGTTTTCAACGACCTTGATTGGTGCCTGCGTGCTGTTGTTTGTAACGAACAAAAACGGGATGTCATGTTCTTGCAGGCGTTCGATGAATCGTTTGGCTGCAGGAATCTTCTCTTTGCCGCGATAAATCGTTCCGTCCAAATCAATCATGTAGCCAGCATACTTCTTCATTTCAAATCAACCTCTTAATTCTTAATCTTTCTGTCTGATCGTAAAATGGCGACTGCGCGAGTTTTTGCCCACGGTCTTTGCCTTCATTTTGTTTCTCTTGTCACTGTTGCGATTAGGTTTTCTGCTATGAACTTCATAGACTTTTTCCTCATAAACATTGTTTTGACGTTGTCGTTTGCGTTTGCGCTGCTTTGAGCTGACACGATTCTTGCGCCGCTCCTCTTTGGGAACGGGGGTCGGCTTTTGAACGTCAAGATTATGCAAGACAAAATAGGCACAGCCAAAATTACAATTTTCATAGAGATAGTCCATCAAGCGGTCAATGTTTTGCGATGGTGTCCCCTTTTTGCTTCCTGATTCGTAAAAACCGCGCAGCCTGAGCTGATCGTATCCCCAATCTCCAACGATATAGTCATATTTGGTCAGGATTTGACTGAAACGCTCTTTCAGCTTGTCTGTTCGAAAGCCGTCCCGATAGTTTTTGACCAAAACGTACGGATGTCCGTCTATCAGCATTTGCGTATCGCTTTGCATCACGATTTCGCTTGCGTATTCGGCTAATTTTTCAGCCTTCTTCATCAGCTGATCTTCACGTCGTTCGCGTTTGCTGCTGTTCAAAAAAATTCCTCCCGTTCCAAAATAGTATCACTTAATTATACCACACGAACGCGCCTATCTCTTTCCGAAATCGTCTCTCTTTGCTTTAATCATCTTCAAAATCTCCGTTTCAGAAAAAGGCTGTCCAAATGAGCGTTCGCCCATAAGGTAATCTGCTTCAGGCGAGTCGATGCCAACGTTTAGGCATGTCGATAAGTTGACGGTGCTTCGGTGAATGTGTCCGTGAAGATTTATGCGATTTCCTTTGTTTCCGACAATCAGCGGATAATGCGTCAAAAAAAACTGCTTCTTGTCAAATTTCAAAATCAGACCAACATCATTGAACAGATACTTTTTGCGTGCGTTCTGCAATGTTGCGTTATGCTTTTCAAGATATTTGAACATTGCGCGCGAATCGTGATTTCCCTTGACGAAAACGATTTGACCATTCAGACTCTTCAACAATCGGTCAACTTTTTCGTATGCTTTGGTTTTTCCGTCAACCAAAGCAATGTCGCCCAGATGATAAACCGTATCTTGATCACAAACGACTTCATTCCATGCGTCCATGATCTGCTCGTTCATTTCTTCAACGCACAAAAAATCCCTGTTTGAAAATATTCGATCGTGAATCAGGCTTTTGTGAAAAAAGTGCGTATCGGCAGTAAAATAGTTCATATACCCTCCGTCAAATCCAGTGCTCTGCATTTAAAAAAGGGCCTGAAATCTGCTTCCAGGCCCGAATAAAATCCTAATTTTTATTTTCCGGAATCACCGTAATTTTTAAGCACACGCGCGCTTGGATCGTCAACGTCACAGTTTTCCCAATTCTTGTTTGGCATCCAGTAATCCTTGATCCAGGCTGCTTGGCCTGGATAGTATTCTTCGAAAATATCACGATAAAGCAACGATTCCTTCGTAAACGGCGTTTTATACGAATATTTCTTCTTTGCTTTTTCCAAGTCCTCATCAGAATACAACCCTTCGGCATATTCCTTCAAATCATCAACCATGCTGTGACCGACAGCATCACTGAAGGCGGCTTTTTCACGGAACAGGATTTCTTCAGGCAGATAGTCCTGACCGTCAAAAGCATGACGCAAAAGATATTTGCCTTTGCCATAAACGTTCATCTTTTTAGCCGGATCAATGCTCATCGCATATTGAACGAAGTCGGTATCCGCAAACGGAACGCGACCTTCAAGAGAATTTGATGAAATGCAGCGATCCGCACGCAAAACGTCATACATATAAAGTTCGCGAACGCGCTTTTGAGACTCTTGTTGGAACTCTGCGGGAGACGGTGCAAAATCGGTATATTTGTAACCAAACATTTCATCAGAACATTCACCGGTCAAAATAACTTTCAAATCCGTGTTCTGATGAATGTACTCGCAAACGATGTACATCCCGAGCGAAGCACGAATCGTCGTAATGTCCCACGTTTCAAGTTTTCTTATGACCTCTTTCAGATGTCCCAAAACGTCTTCTCTCGTCATAATGACTTCCGTATGGTCAGTACCGAGGTAATCAGCAACTTCTTTGGCATACTTTAAATCGATCGGATTTCTGTCCATCCCGATTGCAAACGTTTTGATCGGCTTGTCCATGATTCTTTGCGCAATTGAACAAACAAGTGCCGAATCCAAGCCGCCGGAAAGCAAAAAACCGATGGGAGCATCACTTTGCAGGCGTTTGTCGACAGCTTCAACCAACTTTTCGCGCAAGTTGACACCGATCAAATCCACATCATCCTCAACGTAGTGCTTAACATCGCCCAAATCGTTGTAACGAACGATTTTTTCTCCGTCATAATAGCATCCCGGAGGAAACGGCTTGATATCGTGACAAAACGGAACAAGAGCCTTGGCAACTGAGGAAAAAGCAACCTTGCCCTTTTCAGTATAGCCGTAAAACATCGGACGAATTCCCATCGGATCTCGACCGGCAAGCATTTTGCCGGTGTTGCCATCCTTGATTGAAAAAGCAAATTCGCCATCAAGCATCTTGCACATGATGTCCAAGCCATATTTTTGATACAAAGGCAACAGCACTTCGCAGTCGCTGTGACTTTGACATTCATAGTCATCTGCCAGATTTTCTTTCAAGGCAGGATAATTGTAGATTTCGCCATTGCAAACCAGTGTGCAATTATTATTATTAAATGGCTGCATCCCCTTTTCTGATAAATCCATAATAGACAATCGATTGAAACCAAAGACCGCTCCGTTTGCTTCTTGCGTTCTGGTCATGTCAGGACCACGATCGTCTAATTCATGTAAAGCTTTGTCAAAGATCGCCATTGGGTATTCACTGGAATCAATGCTCAAAAAACCACACATAATTAACTTCCTCCTTCTTGAAAAAAATATCTTTATTCGCTAACTATGAATCAATTTTAACAGTTAGTGTTTTTATTTTACCACATTTTCTGTCATTATTGAATGACTAATTAAATTTGGATTAAAAATTCACAAAAAATACTCAAAAAACATTTCCTGTCTTGGCTCGCCATTATTCTTTCAACTCTAATCAAAAAGAGGTTGGAAAAAAGTCCGGTTTCCATCTTCAGTTAAATGAAATGTCCAACGGGGAAAAGCGCAAGTCGACTGATTTTGTCCGGCATTTTTCAATTTTGATACATGTATTTTGCCAAATGAAACAGAATTTTTTGCTTATTTCCGTCATAACAGCAAATTATCCTATATACACAAAAGTCAGGATGATTTGTAATTGATTGCAAATCATCCTGGACTTTTATTTGAGACATAGTTTTTCCCAGCCACATGACAAAAAATATTTTATTTGCCTTGAACCGTCAGATGATGATGCTTTCTGATCAAAATCAGTACGACAAACCAGGCAATCGCTGCACACAAAGCAATCAGCGTTGTTTTTTCAAGACACATAACAACGCACACGAAAGCCAGGAATGCCAAAACCAGATAATCAGACAACGGATAAAACGGCATCTTGAAGTTCGCTTCGGAAGATTTTTTTGTCTCATTCAAACTCTTCTTGTATTTTAAGTGCGCAACGACAATTGCTCCCCAAATGAACAGGAAACATGTTGTCGCAGCGCTTGAGATAAATTGGAAAAGTGCCGTATTCGGAACCACGAAGTTTGCCAAAACAGCAATCGCAATTACCAAAGTTGAAAACTTGATCGCATTTGCCGGCACTTGTCTTCTCGAAAGAGTGCTCATCTTTTTTTCAAATTTTGAACTTCCCTTATACGTCAATGAAAACATCATCCGTCCCGTACTGAAAATTGAACTGTTGCACGCCGATGCAGCTGCCGTCAAAACGACAAAATTGATAATGCCTGCCGCTGCTGCAATTCCAACGTTTTCAAACACTTGCACGAACGGACTTTGAGAAATCGTAATCGACTTCCACGGATAAATCGACATCAAAGCAAGCAAAGATCCAACATAGAAAATGATGATTCTGAGCGGAATCTCATTGATTGCCTTGGGTATGATTTTTTTAGGATTCTCTGTCTCAGAGGCAGTCACGCCAATCATTTCAATCCCGATAAATCCAAACGTAACCATCTGAAACGACATGATGAACCCTTTGATTCCCTTTGGAAAAAGCCCGCCGTAATCAACCAGGTTAGTCAGCGAAGCATGTCCTTGCGGCGTCTTAAAACCAATTGCCACTAATACTATTCCGACCAAAATCAGCGCAACGATCGCAACGATTTTAATCAGTGCAAACCAAAATTCCGTCTCACCGAACAAAGCAACGGTAATCAGGTTCGCAAAAAGCAGCACCACCAGGATAATGAATCCGGGGAGCCACTGCGGAACGCTCGGAAACCAGTATTTGACATACAACCCGCTTGCAGTAACGTCCGCCATCGCAATCGTTACCCAACAGATCCAATAAGTCCATCCGGTGACAAAGCCAACGTCTTCGCCAAGATAGCGAGCAATAAAATCAATAAACGAGTGCGTACTTAGATCCGAAAGAAGCAATTCTCCCATCGCACGCATCAACAAAAAGCAGATCACTCCCGTAATCAGATATGCCAAAACAATCGAAGGACCTGCCGAGTGAATCGACTTGCCGGATCCAAGAAAAAGTCCGGTTCCAATCGTTCCGCCCAATGCAATCAGCTGAACGTGACGCGATTTCAATCCACGTGAATATTTGTCTTTTTCAGCCATTATTAATTCTCCAATCAAAAACTGAATAATACATCTATTCAGTATAGAGCAATTTTTGGCTTTAGTAAAATTCAACTTATTCACTTATTGATGAACATAATTCACACTAGAGCTTTCTCAGAAATTCTTTTCTTTCCAAACAGCAACCTCAGCCATGAATTTTTCAAAATTCTTCGTGTCTTTGACGAGCGGAAATTCGCCTAACAAGACCGGATTTGCCTGCTTGCTTTTGGCACCCTTTTTTTGCAGAATCAAAATAGCCTTCTCAGACTTTTTCGACGCAAACATCGCTCCTGGCAAATTAATCAAACTTTGCAGATAGCCATTTTTTTGAATAAACTTCAGCAAAGGAAGCGGCTCTTCTGATTCAAACATGGAGGAAGGAATCAAAAACATCCCGATTCCTCCTTCTTTCAAATTGTCAAGTGCTTGTTCAATCAAAAGAAAATGGACGAATGAGTGACCTTCTTTCGCATGCGTTTCATACCCTTCGGCACGTTCGTCAAGCGGATACCAACCGACGGGCAGATCGCTTACGATCACGTCTGCCTGAGGAATCAAACTTTTATCCAAAGCGTCTTGATGATAAAGATTCAAATCAAGGTCGCAAAGCTGAGATTCAATGCTTGCGATTGTCAGCAGCGTGTCATCGTTGTCTATGCCGAACCCATGAATGTTTTTGAAGCCGTTATTTTTCAATGCATTGATAACGACTGCCGCCAGGTTTCCCGTCCCAACGCAAAGATCCAAAAAATTCGTTTCATCTTTTTTTTCGTAAACCTGCTGCAACAAATAAGCCGTTAAAAAGCCGATCGAATCAGGCGTCATCTGATGATTGGCCTGAATCTTTTCTTTGCGGTATACCGTAAGCAGACTGAGCTGCAACAATAGTCTGCGATCTTCCGTGCTGATTTCATCCAAACGAACGGCACGATAAATCTCAGCTAATTTTGAAGCAGTTTTTTCATCAGGAATGCCGTCTTCGACATGGACTTTTCCGTCATTCAGAAGATTGTCAAAATTTTCAATCAAAGCATCCAAGCAATCGTCTTGCAGTTTTTCCTGCAGCAATTCGCAAGCTTCATTCATCAAATCATATTTTTTTTCGATATCAGCCAGTGCCAAAATTTATTCCCTCGTTCCTTCAAACATAGTTTCTCACTCGATACAGTTTAACTATTTGCAGTCCAAAATGCAACCAAAACTACTTTTTGAAGTTGGCAAAACGCGTTGGCACGCTAAATTGGTATGTCTTCTTGTCATTCATTTCTACCGTAAGCTTTAAATAGTTTCGACTGACGGTTCCGGTATTGAAACGAAAAATCTGCTTATGCTTTATCTCGTTTGCCAAAGCCATTTTAGCCATTGCTCTTGCTTCATAATAGCTTGCCTGCTCTTGATAATCATGAATGCGTTCCCGATAAATTGTTGTTTTGATGCAAAAAACGCTTGCTATCAAGACAAACAAGATCAGCGCGGTCGCAAAAAACGTTCCATCAATCCGTCGACTTTGTTTCATCAAAAAAATCCTTCCCGTCTTTTGAACATTTTGTCGGAAGCATCAGTACGTGTCTGAAAACATTTCCGTCTTTCATGGTCAAAGTAAGCACAGGCCACTTTCCCTTAGATGCATCCGTTTTGAAATTTTCAACATCATACATCAAGGGCATTTTGCCTGAAGATTCATCATAAGCCTCCATCACCAGCGCGCTTCTTAATGAATAACGTTCAAGATCATAGTACTTTTTTGTTTTAGAACTATAGTACATCACAGTCCATCTTTTCTGCGAATCCTGCAGCAGCAATTCCGTCAAATCAAGCTGATCCGAGTAAAGAACGTTCAAAACTCTGGAATACTGAAAGCGCTCGGTCATCTTTTTTTCGTCCAATTGCAACTTGCAGGCTCGCATCACTCCGAATAACAAAACGACCCCGGAAAGAGTCACCAAAAATGCCATCACTGTTTCAATCATCGTGAATGCCGTTTTTTTCTTCCAAAACAAGAATCTTGTTACCCGCTTTGATTTTTTTAAAATCACAATCATCCGCCTCTCCGCAATCGTAACGATACAAATAGCGCGATTCCAAGCGATTGCTTTGTTTAAGCAAGGAAAGCGCCATTTGCATTTCTTCATATGCCCGATTTTCCTGCTTGATGCTTATCGACTGACAGTAGCAAAAAAGCCAAATGCACATTGCCGTAACGCTCAGTCCAAATAAGGCATCAATCATCAAAAATCCTTCTTTTTTCATCTATTTTTCTGCGAGACCCGTTTTTTCATCCGGAAACTGCTCGCCATCCCTTCCTCAATATTTAACCTGTTTCGTGAACTACTCGGCCATAAATGACCGAGCTTCTGGGAACACGAAGTAGTATTCAGGATGTTGCGCTGGTATTCCAGCTACCTGACTTACAGAACTCCGTTATTTTACCAGGGCCAGTCCCTGGCCAATGGCTTTTAACCCTTTGTGCAGGATGTTAACTGCCGCATTAACATCCCGGTCGTGGTGAATACCGCACTTCGGGCACGTCCATTCGCGGACTTCCAGCGGTTTTTTTCCGCTGCTAAAGCCACAGTTCGAACAGATTTGACTGGTGTAGTCAGGCTTCACTA
>ERZ772872.2804-NODE-2804-length-13599-cov-18.448612_pt1 | contig 13599 bp, 12 predicted proteins | sample MGYA00512132_ERZ772872 | MGnify/ENA primary metagenome ERZ772872 (study PRJEB29015, sample SAMEA2737724) | human gut metagenome | biome: human gut; feature: human-associated habitat; material: faeces | place: China | collected 2012 ...
AGGTCTTGATGCCCAGGATCTCCTCGATGTTCTCCATCAGCTCAAAGGGGTCGCGAGCTTCGCGGTCCATCTTATTGATGAAGGTGAAGATGGGGATGTGACGCAGGGTGCAGACCTTGAACAGCTTGATGGTCTGGGCCTCAACGCCCTTTGCCGCATCGATGACCATGACAGCGGAGTCCGCTGCCATCAGGGTACGGTAGGTATCCTCCGAGAAGTCCTGATGGCCCGGGGTATCCAGAATGTTCACGCACTTGCCTGCATAGTTGAACTGCAGGACAGAGGAAGTGACAGAAATACCGCGCTGCTTTTCGATGTCCATCCAGTCGGACACAGCGTGCTTGGCGCTCTGCTTGCCCTTGACGGAACCGGCCTGATTGATGGCTCCACCGTACAGCAGCAGCTTTTCGGTCAGGGTCGTTTTGCCGGCATCGGGGTGGCTGATGATCGCAAACGTCCGGCGGCGCTCGATCTCTTCACGATTTGTCATATATTGATTTCTCCTGAATCAGAATGGCTCTTTATTCGGTCAATCTCACGTTACATTGGTGATTCTCCGTAAACTGGCTTGCCCTCTCAGTCTGCTTCGCAGCCAGCTCTCCCAAAGGGAGAGCCGGTTGCTGCTCCAGGTACAGGCCCTGCAGATCTGCAGCACTTCTCCTTCCAGATGCGTTGGCTCCCCCTTTGGGGGAGCTGGCAAAGCCGACAGGCTTTGGCTGAGAGGGCAAGGATGCCAAAATTACACACAACTTATATTTTACCAGCAATTCCACCTAGATGCAAGAGTTTTTGTTATTTTTTCAGGAGGAAGCAGGGCAAGGGGGCGGTATCGGCCCAATTGGCAAAGCCGCAGACAAGGGCGGTGCACTGTTTCAGGGGCCGGGAGCGCATCCACTGGAGGATCTCGGTCTTTTCGTCGGAGCCGATGACCTTGCCGCTGTACAGGATGGCGCTGAGCACTCCGCCGGGCCGCAGGGCCTCGAGGGCGGCCTCCAGCGCCGGGATGCTGCTTTGGGCGTGGGAGAACACCCCGTGGTCGGCACCGGGCAGCCAGCCGAAGTTGAACATCACGGCATCGACAGTGCCGGGCTGTACATATTGTAAGAGGTTGGCGTGGCTGTCGCAGTGAAGCTCTGCCGCAAGGCCCTTCCGTGCAAGGTTCTGCCGGGTGGAGGCAATGGCTTCCGGCTGGATGTCAAAGCCCAGCACCCGGCCCTCTTTGCCCGCAAGGCGGCAGAGAAAGGCCGTGTCGCCCCCGTTGCCGCAGGTGGCATCGATTCAGAGCCTGGGGTCAGCCAGCCGCGCGGCGAGGAAATCCTGCACAAGCTTCACGGCCGTCAGGTCGGGGGTGCGGCGGCGGCACAGCCCGCTGCCCTCTGCCGCAAAGCCGAACTTTGCCCAGAAGGCCAGCTCCCCCGCATCGGCAGGCAGAGGAGCCGTGAACACCGTGGCCATCTCTTTGTCATAGCCGCCCAGGCTGCGCAATACCTCTTTTAACAGGTAGGAACCGTAGCCCTTGCGCCGCCATTCCGGCACAATGGTCAGGGCAGCGATGTCCGCACCCTGCTCCGTGGGCCGGGCCTGGCAGGTGCCAATGATGGTTTTCTCTTTATACAGGGCATAACCGCCCGGGGTCTTTTCCAGTTTCATAATTTGCTCCTTTCGCGAGCTTGCCCTGCTGGGCTAACCTCTCCGTCATCATCGCTTCGCTCCTGTTTGCCCTGCGGCAGGCATTGGTTTTGGAGCGCCAGCGATCATTGCGAAAAACAAATCCCCTGCCAAGGGCTCCCCTATTAGGGGAGCTGTCGCGGCAGCGCCCGCGACTGAGAGGTTTCACAAAGCGAAGATGACGGAGAGGTTTCGCAACGTTGCCGGCTTCTGCGCTGCACCCTTAAAATACCAAGCCCCCGCGCCGCTGTCAAGGCTTCCCGCTGCGACCTTATTTCACATATTCTTCACCCGGTCAGCGATTCCTTTTCACAATTACCGGATACAATAGAAACAGTTCCAAGGAGGTGCGGCAGAGCGCCCCCTCCGAACCATTCCCTTTGAGAAAGGAAGTAACCAGTATGGATAACGAGAACAAGTGGGAATACGATTATTCCTCTGAACATAGCCAGACCGGCGAGACCGGCTACCCCAACGTCGGCTCCTCCGGCATGAACACCGCCAACACGGCAGGCACCTACGGCGAGGCCGCACAGGCCGCCCCCCAAGCCGAGCCGAACAGCGGCAGCGATGGCGGCGCGGTGCCGCCTCCGGAAGGCCCCCGGTATCAGGCCGCACAGGGAAGCCCCAAGCAGCCTCCCAAAAAGCGCCGCCGGAAAAATGGCAATATCGCCCGCAGTGCAGTCGCACTGGTGCTGGCAGCAGCCATGGGCTTTGTCGGCGGCTTTGTGGGGGCCCGGGTGGGCAACACAGGCGGCAAGGTAGTCATCCAGCAGGCGGCACCTTCCTCCACGTCCAGCAGTGATTCCGGCTCTGCCTCCGCGGTGAACACCGCTTCCGGCATGACCACCGCTCAGGTCTCTGAGATGGTCAGCCCCAGCGTTGTGGTCATCACCACCGAGCAGGTGGTCTACTCCCAGTGGTCCTGGTACGGCCAGAACCAGGTGGAGAGCGGTGCTGGCAGCGGTGTCGTGATCAGCTCCGACGGCTATATCCTGACCTGTGCGCACGTTGTGTCCGGCGCGTCCAACATCACCGTGACCATCGGCGATACCGATTACCCCGCCACCGTGGTGGGCGAGGATGACACCAGCGACGTGGCTGTCCTCAAGATCGATGCCACCGACCTGACCCCCGCCACCGTTGGCAACAGCGACAGCCTTGCCGTGGGCGAGAGCGTGCTGGCCGTGGGCAACCCGCTGGGTGAGCTGGGCGGCACCGTGACCAGCGGCATCGTCAGCGCCCTGAACCGCAGCGTGACCATCCAGGGCACCAGCTCCACCAACACCATGTCCCTGATCCAGATGGATGCCTCTGTCAGCCCCGGCAACTCCGGCGGCGGCCTGTTCAACATGAACGGTGAGCTCATCGGTCTGGTCAACGCAAAGTCCTCCTCCAGCGATGCGGAGGGTCTGGGCTTCGCCATTCCCATCAACGATGCCATCAAGGTGGCACAGGATCTGCTGGAGAACGGCTATGTCTCCGGCCGCCCCTACATGGGCATCACCTATCTGGCTGTGACCGATGCCCAGACCGCCGCACAGCTCAACGTCAATGCCTATGGTGTTTACGTTGTGGATGTTGTGCAGGGCGGCCCCGCCGACAAGGCCGGTCTGAAGACCGGTGACCGCATCGTGAGCATCGACGGCACCGAGATCGCCCAAAAGGACGACCTTGGCACCCTGATCCAGCAGCATGCCGCCGGTGATACCCTTTCCATCACCGTGGCCCGGGAAGGCCAGATGCAGACTGTCAGCCTGACTCTGGGCGAAAAGAACGCCCAGACCCAGCAGGCACAGAAAAACTCCTGATCCTCCCAAATCTTTTTCCTGATCCATAAATCAAAAATCCCCTGACCGGCGTTGAACTGGTCAGGGGATTTTCAATTGCAGGTTGTCGAAAGTTATGGTATACTAAACTCGCTGTCAGAGATGACAGCAAAGGCGCTGTGTCCACAACGCAGGCGGCTGCTCCTTACCGGCCCAAACGCCGGGTAAGGCATTTTTCTTGAGAAGTTGCCACTCCCCGGACGCTTACGGGCAGAAAGGGGGTGAGTGCCATGAGTTTTTCGGATGTTGCAGTGTTGCTGACGCTGATCGGCGGAACCATCTTCGTAACGTTTCAGATTACATGGAAAATCGCCACAAGCGATAAAAAACGCAAGAAAAAATGACCGCCTCACAGTTCCCCAACTTGAACGGTCATTTTTCTTGATCACTAGGTAAGGAGCTAGTCGTTTGCGGGCCAGCGCCTTTTCTATTTGTAGTATAGTCAATTTTTAACGGTTTGTCAAGCAACGGCAGACCGTATTTTTATACCTGCCCGAACACGGTGGCACTCAGGGGCAGGAGGACGGTCTGGCCGGTGCAGATGCGGCTGCTCCCCCGCCACAGGCTGGAGGAGATGCCGTCGCTCAGCAGCTTCCAGCTGCCGCCGGGCAGGGTGACGACCTGCGCCGTCTCGGTGGGGTTATAGTAGACGCACAGGGCGCTCCACGCTGCGCCGTCGCCCCACTGGGCGGGGAGCCGCCAGCCCACAAGAGGCTGTTCCAGCGGGAAGAACTCGATGGCGGCAGGGCCGGCCTTGTCCAGCGCGCCCAGCCGGGGGAACGCCGCCCGCAGACCAATGAGCCCGCGGTAGTAATCCACAAGGCTGTGGAACTGTTCGGCCCGGTGCCAGTCCAGCCGGTTGAGGGCCGGGCTGGAGTGGTAGCTGTTGCCCTGCCCCTTCTTGGTGCGGGCAAACTCCTCGCCCGCCTGCCAGAAAGGCAGGCCCATGCTGGTCAGATAGATGCCCGCCGCCAGCCGGTTCTGGGCCAGGGCGGTCTTGTCCACAGCGGCAAACTCCGGGCGGGCGTAGCGCACCATCAGGAGCTTATCCCACAGGGTGAAGTTGTCGTGGGCCGAAACGTAGCTGATGATCTGCCCCGGGGCGTGAGGCGGCAGCTTTTCACTGCGGCACCACGCCGCCACCGAAGCACCGATATCCCAGAAACTCCCGGGCTTGCCCTCCACATAGCCCGGCTCCCGGGCATCGAAGCAGCCGCCCTTGATGGCATCCCGGGTGTTGTCGCAAAAGATGCCGATGCGCTCGTTCAGCATATTCAGGTTGTTCTTGTTGGCCTCGTACCGGTGCAGGGCGCTGCAGCCGCCCTGCCACGGCTCGCCGTACATCAGGATATCCCGCCCGCCGGGCAGCTTGTCCAGTTCAGCCCGGAGGAGGTTCATGGTCTCCACGTCATACAGGCCCATCAGGTCAAACCGGAAGCCGTCGATGTGATATTCCCGCGCCCAATAGAGCACCGAATCAATGAGATAGCGCCGGGCCATGGGCCGCTCGGAGGCAAACTCGTTGCCGCAGCCGCTGCCGTTGGAGAGGGAGCCGTCGTCGTTCTGGCGGAAGTAGTAGAGGGGCACCACCCGGTTCAGCACATTATCGGAACGATACATGTGGTTATACACCACGTCCATTACAACGCCGATGCCCGCCCCATGGAGGGCCGCGATCATCTGCTTGCACTCCCGCACCCGCACCTCACCCCGGGTGGGGTCGGTGGAGTAGCTGCCCTCGGGCACATTGAAGTTGGTGGGGTCGTAGCCCCAGTTATACTGCCGGGTCAGGGGGCGGCTCTCGTCCACGCTGCCAAAATCGAAGATGGGCATGAGCTGGACATAGCTCACCCCCAGCCGCTTGAGGTAATTCAGGCAGGTGGGGTGGATGCCGTCGCTGCTCAGGGTCGTGCCCTGCTGGGTAAAGGCCAAGAATTTGCCCCGCCAGGCTGTGTGCACGCCGCTGGCCGGGTCCTGCGAGAAATCCCGGACGCTGACCTCCCACACGCTGCGGCGGGCCGGCGGGATCACCGGCCGCACATCCCGTTCCCAGCCCTGCGGGTCTACCCGGGCCGGGTCAAAGATCATGCTGCGCACCCCGTTCACCCCGGCCGAGCGGGCGTAAGGGTCAGCTGCATTGCAGGTGCCAAACGGGGTGGTAAGGGTGAAGTCGTAGTATTTTCCGTGCTGGTCGCCGGGCAGATAGACGCTCCACACACCCTTGTCCTGCTGCTGCAGGGGCAGGGTGCCCACACAGGCCCCGCCGGTGCCCCGGCGGTACAGGTTCACTGCTGCCTGTTTTGCCGTGGGAGCCCACAGGCGCAGGTGCGTCCCGGCGGGGGTATACTCCACCCCCAGCGGGCCGTAGTATTCCGTCTGGCGGGCAAAGGCTTCGCTCTCAAACAGCGTCTTCCATTCAGCAGGTGTTCTTGGCTCCATGGCAATCCATCCTTTCGTTTGACAATAGTGTAACGAACTTTGTCCTTTATTTCAACCCTTTCCTTGCAAAACGTACCAGACTCCACTATACTGAAAGAAAAAACACTGCACGGAGGGAAGTTTTATGGCATACACCGATGATTGGGAAAGTCTGATGAACGGCGTGTTCGGCCCGGGGGGCAGATTCAAGGCCGCCCCCGGCACTTCTGCCCCCAAAACAGGCGGCAGCGCCGCCCTGCCTGACCTGAACGCGGCGCTTCTGGAACAGCAGAAACGGCTGGACGAGCTGTTGAAGCAGCAGAACGCCCAGCTCAAAACCCAGAGCGATGCCACCGCCGCCGCGCTGGAAAGCAGCCGCCAGATGCTGCGGGACATGGAGGACGAAGGCCTGCTGGCCAGGGGCACCACCGACGTGAAGCCGGAGCATCTGGGCAGCTTTGAAGGCCTTGCCGCCGAGGTCAAGCAGACGGTGCTGGGGCAGGATGCTTTTGTGGACAGCGTGGTGCGGGCCATGCGCCGCCCCTTTGTGCTTGGCACCGAAGCCCCCGCCGCCCGCAACGTCATCCTGCTCACAGGCGGGGCAGGCACAGGCCGGCATTTTGCGCTGGAAGAAACTGCCCGCTGCATGGCGGCCCGGGGTCTTTTGCAGAGCGACAGGATCGCCACGCTGGATCTGGCCCTTTACCCCAATTCCGGAGCCGAGAAGCTCTTCCTGCAGGACCTCTACGCCGCACTGCACGCGCCCGGGGAGATCCTTGCCTTTGAGCACTATGAGAGCTGCTATCCCGGCTTTCTGAAGACCCTGTCCGATCTGGCCGTCAAGGGCAGCGCCCCCCTGTCCAGCCGGTATCTCGTGAACAAGGAGGGCATCCTTGTGGATGCAGGCACGGCGCTGGCCCCGGGAGCCGTCAGCCGCATCGACCCCTGCGGCAAATACCTCATCTTCTACTCCCACAAGGGCCGGGAGGCACTGGCCGACAAATTCGGCGCGGCGCTGGTGTCGGCGCTGGGGGATGTCTGCGAAACGGCCTCCTACACCCGGGAGGATCTGGCCGCCCTTGCCGCGCAACAGCTCAACGCGCTGGCCCAGAAGATCCGCGCCCGGCTGGGGCTGACCCTTTCCGCCGGGGCCGACGTGCGGGACTATGTCGCAGCCCAGTGCACCGCACAGAAGGGTGCCGCCGGGCTGGCCGAATGCTGTGACCGTATCTTCCGTGCCCTGAGCGAATACTGCCTGCGCACGGACAAGACCCTGTCCGGCACGGCGGCCCTGACCGCCCGTCCGGAAGGGCTGCTGTTCCGGCTGAACGATGGCCCGGAGGAACCGCTCTTTGACCTGCTGCCGGCGGCCTATACCGGCGCACTGGATGCCATCCGGGCCGAGATCAACGAACTGGTGGGCCTTGCTCCCGTGAAAGAGTATGTGTTCGGTCTGGCCGACAACCTGCAGGTACAGCAGCGCCGGGCCGCTGCCGGGCTGAAAACGGCCAGCCTGTCCATGCACATGATCTTCACGGGCAACCCCGGCACCGGCAAGACCACCATTGCCCGGCTGGTGGCGAAATACCTGAAAGCCATCGGTGCCCTCAAGGGCGGGCAGCTGGTGGAGGTGACCCGTGCCGACCTGGTGGGCCGCTACACCGGCCACACCGCTCCCCTGACCAACAGCGTCATCGAGAGCGCTCTGGGCGGCGTGCTCTTCATTGACGAAGCATACAGCCTCTACCGCGGCGAGCAGGACAGCTTCGGGCTGGAAGCCATCGACACTCTTGTAAAGGGAATGGAGGATCACCGGGATGAGCTGGTGGTCATTCTGGCGGGTTACACCAAGGAGATGGAGACCTTCCTCACCGCCAACAGCGGCCTTGCCAGCCGTTTTCCCAACAAGATCGAGTTCCCGGACTACACCGCTGAGGAGCTGCTGCAGATCACCCACGTTCAGGCAAAGAACAAGGGGTACCGTCTGGCCGAAAGCTGCACCGAACCCCTGCTGGGCTATTATGCCCGCTGGCAGGCTGCCGATGCCCGCACCGCCGGCAATGGCCGCCTTGCCCGGAACACGCTGGAAAAAGCCATCTTCCACCAGAGCCGCCGCCTCGTGGCCGAGCCTGCCGCCGCGCTGGATCTGATCCTGCCCAGTGATCTGGAATTGAAGGAACCGTAAACACGCAAAAGGGACTGCTTTCGCAGTCCCTTTTCTTGTTATTGATGCTGTTCTGCCAGCCGGGCGGCCACCTGCCGCATTCCCTGCCGCACTTCGGGCGGGGCAACCACTTCTATCTTGCCGCCAAAGCCGCAGACCCAGCCATAGAACTGGTCGCTGACGCAGATGGGAACATCGAAGTGGAAAGACCCATCCTCTTCCGGCAGAAACATGGGCGTAGTGCCGAAGCGCTCCCGCATGGCACCTTGCAGATCAGCGGTGCACCGCAGAGTAACGCGATGCTCCGGCCCGCCGTACATTCCAAAGTGCTTGCGCAGATAGGCAGGCAGGTCAAGATCCGCAAACTGCTCCTGACCCCGCCGGGGCACATCCAGCACCCGGACCCCGCTCATCTTGTCCACCCGGTAATGGCGGATGCCCTTTTCGTCGGCAAAGGCAATGAGGTAGTAGCACCCGTTCTCCCAGGCCAGCTGCCACGGGCTGACGATCCTTTTCTCTTTCTCGCGGCTGTCGGCTTTTCTGTAGAGGAACTCCACCATTTTACCGTTGTTGATGGCCTCGTGCAGGGCATCGATGCTGTACAGCAGGCTCTTGCTGTCGGTCTTGGGGCGGCCCTCCACATAGACCTGACGCTGCAGCTGGCTGCCCTCGTAGTTGGAGCAGAGCTTTTCCAGCTTGTGGATCAGCCGCCTGCTCGTGGTGCCGGATACCACCCGGCTTGCCTGCACGGCATCCACCAGCAGCTTGAGCTCCGCCAGATCAAAGGTGCGGCTGGCAAGGAAATACCCGCCGCCCCGGCCCCGGCGCAGCTTGATGTCATAGCCCAGCGCACCCAGTGCCTCAATATCGCTGTACACGCTCTTGCGCTCACAGCGGATGCCCTGCGCCTCCAGCAGCTCCACCAGCTGCGGCACGTTCAGCAGGTGGTTTTCATCGGTCTGCTGCTCAAAAATGCGCAATAGCGCCAGCAGCTTGGATTTCTGGCCTTCCTGTTTGGGCATTCGGTACACCTCATTTTTTCGTGTTGTGCCAAACCTCTCAGTCTCGCTTCCAGCTCCCCAGCAGGGGAGCTGAAAAAAACAGCAGTGCTGTGTGCTGAAAAGGTTACGGCGCTTTCTTATCAAACGCCGCGCGGCGCTGGGTGGACAGGCGGAACATCTCCTCCAGCTTTTCCCGGTCATCGGCCACAAGGGCGTTGCGCATCTCGTTCAGCGCCCCGCTGAACTGGTCGATCTCGGAGATGAGGTTTTCTTTGTTCCAGAGGAACAGCTCCGCCCACATCTTATCGTTGATGCGTGCAATGCGGGTCAGGTCCCGGAAAGAATCGCCGGTGTACTCGCACAGCGAGGTATTGTCGTTGGCGCACATCAGGCTGACGGCGATGGCATGGCAGAGCTGGCTGACATAGCCGATCATCCTGTCATGCTCCTGCACGGTCAGGGTGCAGATATGCTTGAAGCCCAGCACCTCGGCCAGCTCCCTGGCCCACTGAACGGCCTCCGGGGTGTTCTTTTCCGTGGGGGTCACAATGAAGTTGGCCGGGGCAAAATTCACCTCGGCGGCGTGCTCCACGCTGGAGGTCTCACGGCCCGCCATGGGGTGGCTGGCAATGAACTCCACGCCCGGCCTGCACATGGCCTGAATGGGCTCCACCAGACCAGTCTTTACGCCCGACACATCGGTAAAGATGCAGCCCTCCTTCAGCAGGTGGCCGTAGGTCCGGAACCACTCGATCAGGGCCGTGGGGTACAAACCGAAGATGATATGATCGGCCTGACGCACCAGATCCTCAAAATCGTGGGTCTTGCCGCTGGCGATATAGCCGTGGTCGAGGGCATACTGCAGATGGCCCTCGCTGCGGTTGATGCCGTCCACATGGAACCCGGCCCTGCTCAGCTCCAAGGCGTACTTGCCGCCCAGCAGGCCCAGGCCCACAATGAGATAACGCTTTGATTTATCCAACATGTTCCACCTCCGCGCCCAAAGGCTTGATGGCTTCCAGAAAATCCGGCCAGCTCTTGGCAATGGCCTCGGCCCCGCTGATGGGCAGGGCCAGCCCGGCGGCCAGCGCCAGCACCGCAAGGCTCATCACAACGCGGTGGTCGTTGTGGCCGGAGAGCGGCTGCTCCGGGGCATGGAGCGCCCCGGCCCCCCCATGGATGGTAATGGTGCCTCCCTCGCTCTCCAGCTGCCCGCCGCAGGCCCGCAGCTCGGTCTCCATGGCCTCAATGCGGTCACTCTCCTTGATGCGGAGACGCTCGGCGTTGCGGATGACTGTGGTGCCCTCACACAGCAGGCCCAGCACCATCAGCACGGGGCCCAGGTCGGGGCAGTCGGCAAGGTCGATGTCCGTTCCGTGGAGCGGGGCCTTTTCAAACATCACGCCCTGCCCGGTGCGGGTGAATCTTGCACCGCACCGCCGGAGGATTTCCAGAATGGCCGCATCGCCCTGCAAGGTCTCCTCAGACAGGCCGGTGATGGCCACCCCGCCGGTCACAGCGCCCAGCACGGCAGGAAAAGCCGCCTGGCTGTAATCGCCCTCCACGGTGTAATCACAGGGAAGATAGTGCTGCCTGCCGGGGATTTCCAGCGTGTTCTCATCCAGCCAGCGGCTTTCCACGCCAAAGGCGTGCTGCACCGCGCGGGTCATATCGATGTAGCTCCGGCTCTCCACAGGCGGGATGAGGTGCAGGGTGCTGGTGCCGCCCAGCAGGGGCAGGGCAAACAGCAGCCCGCTGATGAACTGGCTGGACACGTTGCCCGCCAGCCGGTACTCCCCCGGTGTGAGGGCACCTGCCACGGTCAGACCGGCAGAGGTCTGTTCAAACCGTAGATCCTGCTCCCGATACAACGTTTCGTAAACCGACTGGGGCCGCTCCATGAGCCGCCCACGGCCGGTAAAGGTCACTTCCTGCCCGGTGAGGCTGGCAATGGGGATGAGGAACCGCAGGGTGCTGCCGCTCTCGCAGCAGTCCACCGGGGCAGTGAGGGGGGCAAACCGGCCCAGCCCTTCCACCACGGCATCTGCGGGGCCGGTGGTCACCCGGGCACACAGCTGGCCTGCGGCGGCCAGCGTGGCGGAGATGTCCTTACTGAATTCCAGATTTGTGATGTGGGAGCTGCCTGTGGCCAGCGCCGCACACAGCACGGCCCGGTGGGCCATGCTCTTGCTGGGCGGGGCTGTGATGCTCCCGCCGATGGGGCGGGAAGAATGAATGGTTACCAGCATAGGCCGTTACATATCGCGGCCGATGGCCCATGCCACCTGGCGGCACTTGGCCATGGCCTGTGCAAAGGCGTCCGGGGTCAGGCACTGGGCACCGTCGCTCCAGGCGTGGCGGGGGTCATAGTGCACCTCCACCTCCAGACCGTCGGCACCGGCGGCCACAGCGGCGATCATCATGGGTTCCACGAGGTTTGCCTTGCCGGTGGCGTGGCTGGGGTCCACGATGACGGGCAGGTGGGTCTTTTCGTGGATGAGGGGCACGGCAGACAGGTCCAGCGTGTTGCGGGTGTACTTTTCAAAGGTGCGGATGCCGCGCTCGCACAGGATCACGTTCTCGTTGCCCTCTTCCTTACAGGTACGCAGTGCCAGCTCGATATCCGCCAGATAGGCAATTCCGGTAGACATGATAATCGGCTTGCCGGTACGGGCGATCTTGCGGATGAAAGGAATGTCATTAATCTCGAAGGATGCCACCTTGTATACCGGTACCTCCATCTCTTCCAGAAAATCAATGCTGGTCAGATCAAAGGGAGAAGAAAAGAATACCAGTCCCATCTCCTCTGCGATCTTTTTCAGCTTTGGCTGCCACTCCCAGGGAGTATAGGCGGTCTCATACAACTTGTGCAGTGTGGTTCCGTCCCAGATGGTTCCCTGTGTGATCTGGAAGCAGGGATCATCACAGTCCAGCGTGATGGTATCCGGGGTGTAAGTCTGTATTTTAATGGCATCCGCACCGGCATCCTTTGCCGCCTGCATGATAGCCACTGCTCTGTCAAAATCCATCAGATGATTTGCAGACATCTCTGCAATTACAAAAGTGGGAGAATCTTCACTGATTTTATGATTCCCGATCATGATCTCTTTGTTCATAATAGTGCCTCCTTAAGGAAATACAATATGTTCGTACTTCTTGCTGTCCCGGATCCCTTTCCAGTGTTCCGCTGTCATGCGCATATATGTCACGTCATAAGCAGCTCCGTTTTTCACCACGTGGGCTTTTTTCTCTTCCACGACTTCACAGCCGCAGATCTTATGGAGCTGGATGACTCCCTGATTCAGGGTAAATACATCACTGTATACCGCATTTTTCCCAAGATCCAGAAACGCATGGTCATACATACTCATCTCCAGCGCCAGTGCCGTCTGGATGCTGCGCAGTTTTTTCTCGCCCACGTAATAGGCCCATCCCAGATCTCCTGTGGGATTCGTCAGCCCTGTGTAATTGATGACGCCGGCTGCTGTACCGTCGATCTCAATGATCCAGTAGCTCACATCCGGATCCTGCTGCACTTTGGCAAACCATTTCTTCTGCCCTTCCAGAGTCAGCTTCGGATCCGTATTCATATAGCGGGTAATCTCCGGATCCATGCGCCAGCGCATGATCTGTTCCAGATCTCCCTCTGTCACTTTTCTTAATGTAACACTCATTCGCAGCCCGCCTTTTCCAACAGTTCACGCATTCCTTTTAACTCAATGGCTTCGTCTAAGGGAATGCTGACACCAAGCTCTTCCTCCAACTGTCCGATGATCATGACATGCGCCAGGGAATCCCACTGCTCCACATCTTCGATCATGGTATCCTCGGTGATGGTTCCCGCCGGAACCTTTAATACATCTTCAATCAGCTTTATGATCTTCTCTTTCATATGGTTATCCTCTGCTTATCCTCATTTTTTCTAACATTTACCGCTGTCCGGTCTTCCGTCCGGCAGCCGTCATCCAGCCCCAGGTCAATCGTATAAAGTCTCCTTCAGCCAGTAGGCCCTCTCCGGTCTCTCTGCCAGTGTGATCTCATAGCAGGTACCGCCCTCCTGTGTACTTTCCGTCCTGTGGTAACCCAGCTTTTCATACAGAGCTTCCACCGGCTTATTCTTGGCTGTCGGGATATATCTGCCGCGGAGTCCGGTATATCCTTCCTCCTGCATCTGCTCCTCGATACGGTCGATCACCGCATTCTCGATATTCCTTCCCATGACACGGCAGCTCATGACCAGATCCGTGATCTCCGGCAGTTCTCCGTCAGTATCCACGATGGCTGCTGCCACGATTCCGTTGTCTCCAAACGCATCCGTCACCTGATACAGAAATACTCTCTTTCCGGCATCTTCCACGATCTGCTGCATCTGCTCTCTGGTGTAGCGTCTGGTGGTCAGGTTGAACTGGTTCGTTTTATTCAAAAGCTGTGTCAGCCGGTCCAGATGTTCCTTCGGATCCACCGGGATCAGACAGATCTCCAGCTTTTTCACATAGTCTTCAAAGCTCACCGCCTGCTC
>ERZ772872.2816-NODE-2816-length-13558-cov-6.109087_pt1 | contig 13558 bp, 10 predicted proteins | sample MGYA00512132_ERZ772872 | MGnify/ENA primary metagenome ERZ772872 (study PRJEB29015, sample SAMEA2737724) | human gut metagenome | biome: human gut; feature: human-associated habitat; material: faeces | place: China | collected 2012 ...
GATCGTAGCCAAGCAGCTCTCTTGCTTTGCTGATGTCCGCGTTGGAATCCCGGATATCTCCCTTTCTGGCAGGACCAAAGACCGGCTCAATCTTTTTGCCCAGGGCTTCGCAGAGTTCATAATATAAATCGATCAGATATACTCTGCCGCCGGAACCGATGTTGAACGCTTCTCCTGCTGCTTCGCTCGGAGCCAGGCAGGCTTTTAAGTTCGCTTCGATTACATTGTCGATATAAGTAAAGTCTCTGGACTGACGACCGTCTCCGTTGATGGTCGGCGCTTCATCCTTTAACAGCAGCTTCAAAAACTTCGGAATAACAGCGGCATACATGCCTTCCGGGTTCTGACGGCGTCCAAATACGTTGAAATAGCGCATGCCGTAAGTATCCAGACCGTACAGCGTCTTATAAAGACGACCGAATTCCTCGTCTGTCTTCTTGGTCAGGGCGTAAGGGGAAAGAACATGGCCTTCAATGCCCTCTTTTTTGGGAAGTCCGGGATGATCGCCGTATACGGAAGAGCTGGACGCGTATACAAACTTCTTTACGCCGTTCTGTCTCGCCGCTTCCATCATGTTCAGCGTGCCGACAATGTTATTCTGCGCATAGAAAATCGGCATTTCGATGCTTCTGGGAACGCTGCCCCATGCCGCCTGATTCAGCACATAATCCACACCCTCGCAGGCTTTCATACAGGTATCCAGATCTTTGATGTCGCCTTTGATAAAGGTATAGTTCGGATTACCTTCAAACATCTCCACATGCTTCGGATTGCCTGTGGAAAGGTCGTCCAGACATCTTACCTTATAACCGAGGTTCAAGATCGCCTCGCACAGGTTGGAACCGATAAAACCGGCGCCGCCTGTTACCAGAAATACACTGTCCTTGTCAAATTTCAAATCCTTATATCCCATGGATTTCCTCTCATTTCTGCCGCAGCCGCGGCACTGTATTTTATTCATGACAATAGAATGCTCGCAGAGCGTGCATTCTATTATTTCGGATAAACGATCCGCGGATTGCGCCATGATCCGGAAGTATTTTTGTCCTTCTGACCCTGATATCCGATCCAATCAGTTGAAGGAAGCGATATTGTTTCCCGAGATCTGACCCGCTGTTCCGTAGAGCAGGCAGGATGCGATGGTTTTCGCATACAGGCTTCTTCCTTTTTCATTTAAGTGAATGCCGTCTTCCAGATATTCATCTGCATTATAGGCATCCACTCCGAGATTGTCGTAAGTATCCACGCACAGCGTTCCCTGACCGACTGCAACGTCACAGGCAATGCTTGCATAATTGTAGAGTGCCTTTTCTCCCATATTTTTAACCGGGATCGGAAAATAGGACGCATAGTTGGGAGATGTGATCAAAATCTGTGCCTGGGGGAAAACAGAACGAACTCCCTTTACGCCCTCGCTTAACGCCGTTCCAAAGCCCGTCCAGGGTCTGTCCGAGTTGTTGATCGGAGCCTGTGCCAGGAAGTCATTCATACCATAGGACAAAATTACCACATCGATCTGATCCTTGACATTCATCACAGCTTTGATGTCGTCATAGGCAGCCTTGCCCTGCAGCATCTCTACATCCGCATTTCCACGGAGAATAGAGATCATCTTTCCCAGGGAGCAGTCACTGGCAGGACCAAACTGGTATTCATTATCGTCCGGGCTGATGGTTGCGCGGGTGCCGCCGATGGCACCGTTATAGACCGTCGCATTTTTCCCTTTTTGAGCAAGACATGCTGCAAGGCGTGCGGACACACCGGTATCATCCCGGTAGTTGCCCCAAATACTGTCTCCAAGCACCAGAATCTTCATTTCGTCCCCGGAGTTATCCGTATTCTCTGCCTGCTGGACGTCGGTTTCCGTCGTCTGGTTTTCAGACACCATCTCCTGAGACTGATTTTCTGTCTCTGCAGCAGTCTGGGTCTCTTCTGTGCTCTGGGTCTCGGTAATGCCCAGCTGAGCCTTTAATTCTTCATTCTCCGCCGCAAGGGATTCCAGCTTGTTCTGATATTCCTTGATCTCTGCTGTATAATCTGTCGTCTGCCCGCATCCTGAAAGCATTGCTCCAATCAGCAGGGATGCTGTCAGAAGCAGACCGCATGATACTTTTGATAACCGTTTCATACATTCGTTCCTCCTCATGCCTGTTTCCATTAAGACAGCTTCAGTATATCCCCTTTGCAGCCAATCTGCAACGGACTTCATAGAATCTTAATCAATGTTTAAGTTCACCTGCGGTTTTCTGTGAGCAGATTTCATGCTCGCATGAAAATCTGCTTGCGGAAAGCTGCAGAGGGAGCGCCGTGGTATGAGCAAAAGTGAGCTGCGCAGCAGCGGAAAGCAGCGCAGCTGCGATTCGCGACAATAGAATGTTAGCGAAGCGTACATTCTATTGTATTGCGAATGGCGCGGGTGAACTTACGGCAGTCGATGCGCGGTTTTTCCACCCGCCAGTTCGTACAAAAGCATCAGTCCGCTGACATAAAACAGCGGCAATCCATAGATCACATAGCGGGAAAGGCACATGATGATCATGGAGGTAGCAAATACGTTTGCAAACACAGCCAGCAGGGAAAATGCCGCCAGCCAGACCGCGTTGGAATTGTGATTTTTCCTCCATGCAAGGGCAGCCAGCACGATATAGGCGAGGTACGCCGTCAGCGCATACCAGTTTAGCAGCGGGTGTACGACTGCGATGGACCGGATCAGTCCGTAGCAGGCGAGCGCCAGATAGTCATACAGCCATCTGCCCAGAACTGCCGGAAGTAAGGATTTCACGATGGTTGCCGCAATCCGGTCGGATTCCACATTTTCAGGAATGTAGTCTATAAAGCCCTCCCTGTCATGCAGCTGTCTCCAGGGCTCTTCGATCATTTCAAACTTGATCGCGTCATGCCATTTTTCCAGATGCGCTGCCCGGTTGAAAAAGCCCTCCGGCGCATCCTGATACGTCGCACCCTGTTCTTTTGCAAGTCGATAGGAAAGCTCAAACATAACTCTTGCGTCCCGATCGGCAATCCTTTCGGCATCCTCTTCGTCCGCCGCATACAGAATGTTTGCGAGCAGTCCGACGCTTCCAAACGTATTATTGATAAAATATCCGTTAAAAACAAGGTTGTAGCTTTTTACGAGAAGCGTCCTTGTACCAAACGCCAGCGCAGTGCACACGACACAAATCAACAGGCGTTTCTCCAGCTTCTTTTTTTCTACGATCACGACGGCCCCTGCAAACACCAGCCAGAGCAGGATCGTGAACATCATCTGTCCGCGTACCAGAGACAAAAATAAGGATAACAGCAGGGAGGATAAAGCTACTCCCCTCTGTCTTGTATACACCATCTTCATGCACTGCGCCGTAAACAGATAAAACAGCGGCAGTCCCAGCGCTTCGCTGATGACGCCGTTCGACAAAACCAGTCCGCTCGCAGAAAATACCGGCGTGATAATGTGGGGCGCCAGTAAGATCAGGCACACCAGCGCTTCCATCCACTGCCCGAATGCAAATCGTTTTTTCAGGCTCTCCGCCAGCCAGATCACGGAAAACGCCGCCAGTCCGTTCTGCAGAAATCTCACAATATCAAGATACTTTGTCTCCCCAAACAGGCTGCGGAAAATCCACAAAAAGAAAGAGTACAGCGGCTCCCGGTGAATGTGCATCGCAATATACTGGTTGCTGTCATTATAGATCCCCGTTGTTCCAAGCAGCCACAGTGCTGCAAAAAACAGCACCGGAAGCAGCCAGGAAAACGGGAATTTTTTCCATTTTCGGATCATTTACACCTCTGATTATAATCTCCAGTACAGGCAGTCATCACGTGTCCATTCCTTGCGATTTAAGATGCCCTTAACATCTATAAGTACTTTTTTGCCGTTTGTCGGATTAAAGAAGCTTTCAATCGCTGCCTGATCCAGTCCTTCAAATTCCTTATGGCATACGGCAATAACCAGCGCGTCCACATCTTTTACAGCACTCATATCCTGCAGCTCTACTCCATAGAGACGCTTCGCCTCTGCGCGGTCTGCAGTCTGATCCACCAGCACCGGCTCGATGCCGTACTCGCGCAGCTCTTTTACAATATCGATAACCTTTGTATTTCTGGTATCCGGGCAGTTCTCCTTGAAGGTAAAGCCAAGGATCGCAACCTTCGCATGCTTTACCGCGATATCTGCGCGGATCAGGTTTTTCACAATGTTTTCTGCGACATATTTGCCCATGTCGTCGTTGATGCGGCGGCCGGACAGAATGATCTGGGAATGATAGCCCATCTGCTCTGCGCGGTAGGTCAGATAATACGGATCGACACCAATGCAGTGTCCGCCCACCAGACCGGGATAAAATTTCAGGAAATTCCATTTGGTTCCTGCTGCCTTTAATACGCTCTGCGTGTCAATGCCCATCTTGTTAAAGATAATAGAAAGTTCATTCATGAACGCAATGTTGATATCTCTCTGGCTGTTCTCGATTACCTTTGCAGCCTCTGCGACCTGAATGGATTCTGCACGGTATACACCGGCTTCTACAACCAGCTCATAAACCTTTGCAACAGTATCCAGCGTTTCCTCATCCATACCGGAAACGATCTTTGTGATGGTTTCCAGACGGTGTACCTTGTCGCCGGGGTTGATTCGTTCAGGAGAATAACCGATCTTGAAATCCTTACCGCATACCAGTCCGGATTCCTTTTCCAGAATCGGCACGCATACCTCTTCGGTTACGCCCGGATATACGGTAGACTCGAATACGACAACGCTGCCCTTTGTCAGGTTCCGTCCCAGAATCCTGCTTGCGCCCTCTACCGGGGTCAGATCCGGCGTATGGTCATCGTTTACAGGAGTAGGAACTGCTACGATATGGAATTTTGCTTCCCGCAGCTTTGTCTCATCTGCAGTGAACTCCACTTCCGTCTGGCGGATCACATCATCCCCAACCTCATTGGTCGGATCAACGCCAGACTGATACAGTTTGATCTTTTCTGCGTTTAAGTCGTAGCCGATTACCTTGATCTTTCTGGCAAATGCGACTGCGATCGGCATGCCTACATAACCAAGACCTACCAGCGACAGTTTTTCCTCGCCTGCCAAAATCTTTTCATATAAATCCATTTTCATATCCTCGCTTTCCTGCGCTTTTCTATATGGTTTTTCCTTTTTAACATCTGGTTGCCCCAATCAGGCTTCCCAGCGTTTCGAGATACGCTGTTACGACCTGTCTGCGGTCAAAATGCGCCTCCACATAGGCTCTCGCCTGACGCCCCATTTCGGCCCGTTCCTCCGGAGTCAGCAGAAGGAACTTCTCCACCGCCTCCGTCAGGCTATCCGCATTCCGGGGTAAAAATGCAACCCCCGTGACACCGTTTTCAAAAATCTCCCGACAGCCGTTTATATCGCTGGCAATCACCGGTCTTGCGGTCGCTGCCGCCTCCTGCAGGACATTCGACATGCCCTCGTGATAGGACGGATGGATTACCGCCTGACAATGCCGGTAAAACTCCGGCATATCGTCCCGGTAACCATAATAACGCATAATCCCTTTGGATTGCAAGTCCTCAATCATCGGCTCATAGCGCGCCCGCGTTTCTTCCTCGTAGGCGCCCAGCAGCTCGAACACCGTTTCCGGGTGCTTTTCATGGATCCGTCTTGCCGCTTCCAGCAGCTCCTCGATTCCCTTATCCTTCATGATTCGCATAACCGATACAAAACGAACGGTATCTTCCTTCGGATAGGGCATCGGCGGATGCTCCTCCAGGTTGACACCGGAGCCGGAGATCACCCGGGTTTTCGTCCTTTTTTTCAGACAGCCCTTCTGCCGCATGAACGCCAGATTCTGCTCATTCTGGAAAAAGACGCAGCCCGCGCCGGACATTCCTGTCCGATACAGTAAAACGATCAGCTTCTGTAACGGTCCATCATGCTCCAGTGTCGTTCCAAGGCCTGTAATGTTGACCAGATAAGGTACCTTTGCAAGCCGACACGCCACACCGCCATAAATATTTGGTTTAATCGTATAGGTCAGCACCGCCGCCGGATGGATGGTCCTTAACAGCTTTCTGTAAAATAAAAGCAGCTTTCCGTCCTTCAACGGATTCATACCGCGGCGCTCCATCACCGTCTCATGACAGATACAGCCCAGTTTTTTGATTTTTTCCAAATACCCGGTATCCGGCACCGACACATGGACCTCATAGCCCTCCTGCATCAGCGCCATCAGCACTTCTTTTCGGAAATCATACAGCCCGGAATCGCTGTTTCCAAGCACCAGTACGCTTTGTTTCATCCTTCCTCGTTTCTGCTGCAGCTTTTTGTCAGCGAACCATAATTTCATTGTATTTCATCATGATCTTCCCAACCGGATAATTTCCGATTTCCGGAACATTTGTCTGTCCTTCCAGATTTCTGACAATCATTTCCGGTACGCGCACGCCGCAGGCCCATGCATGGGGATAACCACCGCCAAATCTCGGATTCACCTCGGAAATGTACCAGTTTCCGTCGATTTCAAACAGATCGATATCGATAATACCGCGAAACCCCATTTTCTTTACAAAATCTGTAATCAGGGCGAACAGTTTTTCCTCCCGGAAGGATTCCGCCTTATCGGTTTCTCCTGCGCGCATTTTCAGCTTTTTCTTAACGAAAATAGAAACCACTTCGCCGCTGAGCATATCGATGTAGACGTCCGCACCGTATTCCTGTCCGTTCATAAACTCCTGAATCATCAGTCCGTCCTCACGGCTGCAGAGAAATTCCACTGTCTCCTGATCCTGAGCCATATGAATGTCCAGACTCGCGCTTCCGCTTTCCGGCTTGACAAAAACCGGATAAGTCAGCTCGCCGTTTTCCACCGCCTGATAAAATTCTTTCCGATCCAGAAAGCAGCGTCCCGTCGCAAAGCCGAGTGCTTTGCAGGCTTCATACATCGCATATTTATGGAAGCAGATATCCACCTGCTTTGCGTCCGGCACGATGGGCACGGTTCCGACCTCCAGAAAACGCTCTTTATTGTCTGCAAGAAGAGACAGCTCCGGGTCGATCAGGGAAAGTACGCCCGTGATCTGTTTTTCCCGGCAGATCTCAAGAATTTTGTCCAGATAACCGGGCTCTGTGATCCTGGGCACCAGCACATATTCGTCCGCTTCATAAATGGCGGGTGCGTAGGGGCTGCAGTCCGTTGCGATTACCTTTCCTTTTCCGGCAAGGGCTTCTTTAAAATACTGCACGACCTTGTCTCTCGTGCCGGCGCTTAAAATCAGGATATTGATCATACGAATCCTCTTTCCGAGCAGATTATGCTCTGTCTTCTTCAGGCCTCCAGCCTTCCGGTTCTGTCAAGCCGCTCCTGCCTGATCCTGGCAAAATTGCCCTCGGCCTGGCTGGTATCCTCTGCGACGTCCGAGCGGTCGAAGACTACCTTGACGGTCAAAAATAAAACCTTCAAATCCATTTGGAAGGAAAGTCCCTTTACATACTCCACATCCTTCGCAAGCCGTCTGTCCCAGTCCAGAAAATTTCGTCCCGACACCTGTGCAAGACCTGTCAGACCGGGACGCACTGTATGGCGCAGAGCCTCTGTTTCCGTATAATACGGCAGATACGAAACCAGGAGCGGACGCGGACCGATAAAGCTCATGTCCCCTTTTAAAATGTTGAAAAACTCCGGCAGCTCGTCCAGACTCGTCGCCCGCAGAAGCTTTCCGAATTTGGTAAGCCTGTCCTTATCCGGCAGAAGCTTTCCCTCTGCGTCGCGTTTGTCCGTCATCGTGCGGAATTTATACATTGTGAAAATTTTCTCATGCAGTCCCGGGCGCTCCTGCTTAAAGAAAATCGGACTGCCCAGCTTGCTGCGCACCAGAATACACAGCACCAGAAGAAGTGGACTCAGCACTACGAGGATTGTCAGCGATAGCAGGATATCCAGCAGCCGTTTCATATACTTTGCATACATACTCTTTTCCTATTTTCCAAATACCTTACGGATAAGGGAGATAATCAGCTCCATATCCTCCGGTGTATTTTTGATATCGCTGGGCAGGCAGACACCGCGATTGAAAATATCCTCCGAAACGCTCCTGCCTTCCTTAACCTGAATGAAATCGCAGTCTGCAAAAACAGGCTGTAAATGCATCGGCTTCCAGATCGGGCGCGTCTCGATATTGTACTCTGCCAGGGCATCCATCACCTGATCGGGCGTCACGCTGCAGTCCGGTGCGATCGTCATGCAGGACAACCAGTTGTTTGCGTCTCCGTCTGGATTCATCGGATTCATCGTGATCGCTTCGATATCCGCAAACGCCTCTTTATACTGTCTGTAAATCTCATTTTTCCGGGCTTTATGCTCTTCCAGATGCAACAGCTGTCCTCTTCCGATTCCGGCTACCACGTTAGACATCCGGTAGTTATAGCCGATGGTGGAATGCTGATAATAACGGGCGGGATCCCTTGCCTGAGTCGCCAGAAAACGGGCACGCTTAATCTTTGCTTCGTCGCTGCACAGCAGCATACCGCCGCCGGAGGAGGTGATGATTTTGTTGCCGTTAAAAGAAAGAATGCCATAATCTCCAAAGGTTCCAAGCTTCTGCCCTTTAAAGGAGCTTCCCAGCGCTTCCGCAGCATCCTCGATCAGCGGAACCTGATGCTTTTTGCAGATATCGCGGATGCGGTCGATCTTAGAAGGTGTTCCGTACAGATGCACAGCGATGACAGCTGCCGGATGCGGATATTTTTCAAAGGCTTTTTCCAAAGCGACAGGATCCATATTCCAGGTGTCGGGTTCTGAATCGATAAAGACAGGCTTTGCCTTTTCATAGCAGGCAGGATTTACGCTTGCAGCAAACGTCAGGGACTGTGCAAACACAACATCCCCTTCTTTTACGCCCGCCAGGATCACTGCCAGATGGATCGCTGCGGTTCCTGCAGACAGAGCCGCCGCATAACCGCCGCCAATATAGTCTGCCATCTCCTTTTCAAAGGCATCCACGTTGGGACCAAGGGGTGCTACCCAGTTCGTATCAAATGCACTCTGTACAAAGGCCTGCTCTTCTCCGTGCATTGTGGGGGAGGACAGATAAATCCGTTTTCTTTCCATCTCGTTACCTCTTTCTTATTTCAGGCTTATTTTTCTTCCAAAAGCTCCAGCATACCCGCCGCCGGGTGCATGAGAAATACTACTCTGCGTCCGCCGATGGCCGGAGCAGGCGTCGGTTCATCGATTCGAATGTAACCGTTTCCCTCCAGCTCTGCCAGCTCTTTTTCAAAATTCTCTGCTTCGTAGCAAAGATGATAGGGTGCATTTTTGTAGGTCCTGATCAGCCCGGAAACCACGGAATCCGGCGCATACGGGCTCACCAGTTCGATCCGGTAGCCGTCCTTTTGCAAAAACAGGATGTCCACCTTGCGGATTTCGTCATGCGTCCATGTGCCCTCTGCAATATATCCAAGCGCTTCAAATGCCGCCTGTGCTTTCGGACCTTTTTTGACCAGATACCCAATATGATGTATGTTCATCGCTTCTCCTGATAATGATACGTCGGCACGACCTCATGAATCAGCGGCCGGATATCTTTATTTTCTTCTTTAGATGCCTCTTCCAGCTGCTTTAACTGCTGAAAGAACAGCCGCTCGTCCAGCTCGATCGGTCTGCCGATATGAATCAGCTTATTGTCCGTATCCTGCAGTCCTTCTTCCTTCATCAGAAGCTCTTCATAAAGCTTCTCTCCCGGGCGCAGACCGGTAAAGACGATTTTGATATCTTCACCGACACGATAACCGGACAGACGGATCAGGTTCTTTGCAAGATCCAGGATTTTGACCGGCTCGCCCATATCCAGGACGAAAATTTCTCCGCCCTTTGCACTGGCTCCTGCCTGTAACACCAGGGAAACTGCTTCCGGAATGGTCATAAAGTAGCGCTCGATGTTGGGGTCGGTCAGGGTGACAGGGCCGCCCTTCTTGATCTGAGCCTCGAACAGCGGGATCACGCTGCCGTGGCTGCCCAGAACGTTGCCAAAGCGGACCGCCACGCACTTCATGTCGGTGTTGCCCGCAAAGGTCTGGATGAGCATCTCACAGATCCGCTTGGTGCAGCCCATCACGCTGGTGGGATTGACCGCCTTGTCGGTGGAAAGCTGGACGAACCGCTCCACATCGTGCTCGCTGGCGCTGGTGAGCAGGTTCTTGGTACCCAGCACATTGTTCTTCACGGCTTCAGCGGGGCTGATCTCCATCAGCGGCACATGCTTGTGGGCCGCTGCATGGAACACCACGGTGGGGTGGTAGGTCTCAAATACCTCGTCCAGCCGCTTTTTATCCCGGATGGAGCCGATCAGCACGGTCACGGGGATGTCGCGGCCGTACTTCTGCTGCAGCTCCATCAGCAGCTCGTAGGCGCAGTTCTCATAGATATCAAAGATCAGCAGCTTGCCGGGCCGGAAGCGCATCACCTGACGGCAGAGCTCACTGCCAATGGAGCCGCCGCCGCCCGTCACCAGCACGGTCTTGCCGGTGAGGTAGCCGGAGATCTTCTCGTTGTCCAGCGTGACCTCGTCACGGGAGAGAAAATCGGCGGTGTTCAGCTCACGGAACGCACCCTGCTGGGGGCCGTTGCTGCCCACCAGCTGGGGGTCGCTCAGGATCTGCACCGGGCAGTGGGTGGAAACGCAGAGGTCGATGACATGGTTCAGCCTGCTGCCCCGCAGGGTGGGGATGGCAATGATGATGTTGTGGATGTTGTACTGGGTGCAGAGCTGGGGGATCTGCTCCAGCGTGCCCTTGACCGGCACGCCGTGGATGGTCTGCCCCTGCTTGACCAGGTCATCGTCCACCGCCACAACGGGGTGGCCGTAGCTGCTGTTGGATTTGCAGACATTGATGGCCCAGGCGCCGGCCTCGCCCGCGCCCACGATCATCACGGGGCGGTTGGGGTCCTTGTTGGGCACGCCCCGCAGCCGCTCGCCGATGGGATGGTTCAGGAAGAGCCGCCATGCCAGACGGCTGCCCCCCACCAGCAGGAAGATGAGGACAGCAGCCATGGCGTTGGCAGAATCGAACAGCACGCCGTGGACACAGAAATGGTTCACGAAATAGACCACCCCCGTGGGCACGGCGATCATGCCGCCCAGACGGATGAGGTCACGCTCCCCGGCATACTTCCAGAGCACATGGTACAGCCCGCCCGCCAGAAAGCTGAGCAGGTAGAGCGCCACGATCCAGGGCAGATTCTGGTAGAGCAGGGCACGGTTGTGGGGCCACCAGCTGGCCTCCACCGCGCCGTCGGCCCGGAGCAGCAGGGCAAAGTAAAAGCTGAATATCACGATGGCCGCGTCCAGCAGCACCAGGATCATCCGGCGCAGCACCACCTGCGGCACAAGCTTCTCTGTTTTCTTCACAAAAATCCTCTTTTGCATCGGGGCGGGATCTGTCCGCACCCGTTTTTCCCGGCGTTGCCGGCCACAGGGTCCAAAGCCCCATGCGCCTGTTCCGCCATAATATCCATTGTATTATACTCAATTCTCCCCCCTGTGTCCAGAACAATTCCGATTCTCCGGGCTTTTCTGCCGCTCCCTGCGGGATTTTTCCGTCCGCAGGATGGCCTGCACCTCTTCGCCCAGCCCCAGCGGCCACTGCACGGCAAGGCAGACTGCCGCCATGCCAAAGCCGCCCGCGCAGAGCGCCGCCAGCCGGGCTGGCGTGCTCCCGCTGCTCAGCCACCCCGCCAGCAAGGCGCGCAGGCCCTCGCCCGCCCCCGCTGAGACCAGTGCCGCCAGCGCCGGAGCCCCCAGCCACCGCCAGAGCCTGGGCTGCAGCCCGCTGACGTGCAGCAGACGGGCCGTATTCATCTGGCAGGTATAGGCACTGGACAGCAGGATCACCCACAAAAAGCCCTTCATCCCCCATCTGGGCAGGAGGAGCAGCACCCCCGCAATGCGGAGCACCGCGTCCCACAGGCTGTACCGGAACACGGCCTTCTGCTCCCCCATCCCTTTCATGGCACCGTCCACCATGCTTTCCAGATACATCAGCGGCATGGCCGGGCCCAGCACCCGCAGATAAAACCCGGCCTCCCGGCTGTGGTAGAGCAGCAGGGCCAGCGGCTCACCCCACACCCAGAACAGCGCCCCCGCCAGCGCCGAGAAGCAGCCTGTCAGCCGGAGCATCCGGTCCAGCAGGCAGTCCAGCCGGGCGCGTTCGCCCCGGATGTGGGCCTGGGTGATCTCAGGCATCAGCAGCACCGAAAGGCTCCCCAGCAGCCCAAAGGGAAAGGTGAGCAGAGGCAGGGCCATCCCCTTCAGGCTGCCGTACTGGGCCACCGCGGCGCTGCGGCCCCCGGCATCCAGCAGGCAGACCGTCAGGCAGGCGGGCACCAGCATGTTCTCCGCCGTGTGCAGGGCGCTGGCAAGGCACCGCCCGCCCTCCACCGGCCACAGGATCTCCCAGAGCCGCCGGGCAGGGTCCGCAGGCCGTCGGGCCTTTTCTGCGCCGAACGCACGCACCGCCTCCCCACGGTAAAACAGCAGCAGGATGCAGGCCGACACCGCTTCGCTCACCGCCGTGGCGGCCAGCACCGCCGTGCAGCGGGCGCTCACGTCCTGCGCACTCCCCCATTCCAGCGCGTACCAGATGATCCCGATCCGCACACTCTGCTCCACCAGCTGGCTCAGCACGTTGGGCTCCACCCGCCGCCGGGCGATAAAGAACCCCCGCAGCACAGCCGAGAGGGCCATCCAGGGCATCCCGAAGGCCGACACCCGCAGCGCGCCTGCCGCCCGCACATCTCCCAGCCACCACCGGGCAGCGGCCCCGGACAGCCCATACTGCGCCGCCATAGCCGCCGCGCCCAGCAGCAGCCCCGTGCCCGCCAGACGCACCAGCATCCCCCGCGCCTGTGCCCGGCCCCGGGCCAATTCCTCGGCCATCAGCCGGGTGGCCGCCACCGAGACCCCCGCCGTTGCCAGCGTGACAAAGAGCGCGTAGACCGCCAGCACCAGCTGGTACAGCCCCATCCCCTCGCCGCCCAGGGCGTTGGCTAGGTAGATGCGCAGGCCCATCCCGGCCAGCCGCAGCAGGACATCCGCCCCGGTCAGGAGAGCGGCGTTTTTCAGGTAGCTCTGCCCCATGGTCCTCCTCCTTCCCCCGCACAGGCGTTCGGTTCAGTGTATGCGGCCTTTCCCGGGCAATATGCACTCTTGTGAAGATGAGCGCCCCTGTGGGTTGTTTCCCACCCGATTTTATGGTATGATATGGGTTGGTCAAGACGATCTGTCTAATTAAGATAAAGGAGAAAAGGTTAGAGTATGAGCGAAGAATGTACCCATGACTGTTCCACCTGCGGGGCAGCATGTTCTTCCCGCACCGCCGCACCTGAGCACGATGCCCCCAACCCCAACAGCAGCGTGAAAAAGGTCATCGGCGTTGTTTCGGGCAAAGGCGGTGTCGGCAAGAGCATGACCAGTGCCCTGCTGGCCTGCGCCATGGCCCGCCGTGGCTACCACTGCGGCATCCTGGATGCCGACATCACCGGCCCGTCCATCCCCAAGCTGTTCGGCATCCATGGCCGTGCCA
>ERZ772872.2822-NODE-2822-length-13533-cov-3.200994_pt1 | contig 13533 bp, 8 predicted proteins | sample MGYA00512132_ERZ772872 | MGnify/ENA primary metagenome ERZ772872 (study PRJEB29015, sample SAMEA2737724) | human gut metagenome | biome: human gut; feature: human-associated habitat; material: faeces | place: China | collected 2012 ...
CCGCCCCTAAGCCCGACCCCGCCGCAACCGTTGCGACGCTCCCCGAAGGTGCGTCCGCCCACGTGACCGCCGTGGCGCCGACGGGTGCCTACAGGGGCTGCGTGCTTGATGGCACGGGCGTGCGCCGCTGGCTCGGCATTCCCTTCATCAAAAATCCTTACGAGCCCGTGCGCCGCTACCTGAAACCCGAACCCTACGGCGCGCACGAGGGCGTCATGGACTGCCTGAAGCACGGCAGCATTCCGCTCCAGCCCAATCCCGACAAGAATGTCGAGAAGAAGATGGTGGGCGGCGACGGTCCGCTCTGCCTGAACATCTGGGCGCCGAAGGCGGGTGAGAACCTTCCCGTCATGGTCTGGGTGCCGGGCGGCGGATCGATCAGCTGTGCCCAGAACGACGAACGTTTCGACGGCACGAACTTCGCCCGTGACGGCGTCGTGCTCGTCACCCTCGCCTACCGCGTGAACGTCGACGGCTTCCTCAAGCTCAGGGGCGGAGACTCAGGCAACGGCAACCGCGATATTCTCGAAGGCCTGCGATGGGTCAAGGCCAACATCGCGGCCTTCGGCGGCGACCCCGACAAGATCACGGCCTTCGGCCAGTCGGCGGGCGGCACCCACCTCGTCGACGTTATCGCCTCTCCGTACACGAAGGGACTGCTGGCAGGTGCCGTCATCCAGAGCCCGTCAGCCGTCGCACAGTGGCGGGATGCTGCCCAGGCCGAGGAAGCCGCAAAGCTCGTCTGCGACGCCATCGGCTGCGAACCCACCCGCGAAGCCATGCTGAAGATACCCAATGAAAGCCTTGCGGCCTTCGGATCGCTTGCGGGCAGGCTCGCGAAGAACGCCGCATGGGCCCGGAGCACCAACGGCAACATCGCGCTCTTCAAGGCATACGTGGGCGACGACTTCATGCCGGTGCGTCCCGTGGACGCCATCGCTGCCGGCGCGTGCGAGGGTCTCGCCGTGATCACCGGTTCCACCCGTTCCGAGTGGAGACACTACATCGTTCCCAACGGCCTCATCGCCAAGGTGAACGAAGCTACGGTGAAGGCGCTCTGCGTCAACGCCGGGCTTTCCGCCGATCTGCCCGAAGCCTACCGCCGTGCAGGCAGGGGCTCGACGCCGGGCGACGTATTCGCCCAGATCCAGAGCGACATCATCTTCCGCATGCCGTGCGTGCGGCTCATGGAATCCCTGCGCAGGGGCGGCGCGACGGTCTGGGCCTACAGCTTTGACTGGGAGAGTCCCGTCGAAGGAAAGAGCGGCGTTCCCATCGGAGCCGCCCACTCGAACGACGTTCCGTTCGTCTTCGACAACCTCGATGCGCCCCGCTCCCTCAAGTCGAACGGTGCCGACGCTCCGAGGTCCCTCGCCTACGCCATGCATTCCTCGTGGGTTGAGTTCGCGAAGACGCAGAAGGCTCACTGGCCCGAATTCGAATTCCGCACCCGCAGGGCCCTCTCCTTCACGAGGACCCCGTCCCTCGTGAGCGATCCCTGGGCGTTTGAGCGCCTCGCCAATCCCGCCCGCTGAGCAGTCGGACTCATCTGACGGCAAGGCCCCGCTGCGACATTGTGCGCAGCGGGGCCTTGTTTTTGGAACGGACGAACCGCCCATGAAAAACGGGCCCCGATCCCGAAGGATTGGAGCCCGTGTTTTCTTTGTCAGCCGATCAGGCAAGCTGAGCGGCAGATCCCGAAGTCATTAGAAGAGGCTGCAGGCAACGAAGCCGAGAGCGACGGAAATGACGATGGCGATGACGCCCGGGATGAAGAAGGAGTGGTTGAAGACCCACTTGCCGATGCGGGTGGAACCCGTGTAGTCCATCTGGACGGCGCCGAGGAGGGTCGGGTACGTCGGGAGAACGAACAGGGCGGACACAGCGGCGAAGGAAGCGACCAGCATGTAGGAGTCGCCCGGGTTGGCAGCGGTGATGCCGAGAGCGGCGACGATGGCCGGGGTGATGGCCTTGGCCGTAGCAGCCTGGGAGTACAGGAGCATGGCGGCAATGAAGAACACCACAGCGAGGAGAGCCGGATACTGGGCAACGGAGTCAGCAGCCATGGCCTTGATTTCAGCGGAGTGGCCGGAAACGAACGTGTCACCGAGCCAAGCCACGCCGAACACGCAGATGCAGGCGATCATGCCGGACTGGAAGACGGAAGACTGACCGATCTTGTTGATGTCGATCTTGCAGCAGAAGGAGATCAGCGTGGCGATGATGAACATGAAGCACCAGATAGCGGCGTCACGCGGCACAACGACCGGGGAGATCAGGCCAACAGCCGGGGAGATGGCGGAGGCGTAGAAGACAACGCAGAGAACGCCGAGGAGGAAGATAAGGACGGACGTCTTGGCGCCGGCCGGGAGTTCCTTCTTTTCAGCAGCGTTCGGGGCCTTGACGAGACCCTTGGCAAGGCGTTCCTTGTAGACCGGGTCGGAGCTCAGGTCCATGTTGGAGATGAGCGTCATGATGAAGGCCGTAAGCATGCAGCCGGCGAACGTCGTGACGATCCAGATGCCGAGCAGGGCGGGATAGGACCAGCCGAACTTTTCAAGCACGCCGGACATGTAGATCACAGCGGCGGAAACCGGGGAGGCCGTAATGGCGATCTGGGAGGCAACCACAGCGATGGAAAGCGGAACAGCCGGACGGATGTTCTGTTCCTTGGCGACTTCAACGATAACCGGGATCATCGAGAAGGCGGTGTGGCCCGTGCCGGCGAAGAGCGTAAGCACATAGGTCACGACCGGAGCGAGATAGTTGATCTGCTTCGGGTTGCGACGGAGGATGCGTTCAGCGATGCGAACGAGGTAGTCGAGACCGCCGGCGAGCTGCATGGCAGCAATAGCGGCAATCACGGAAGCGATGATGAGAATCACGTCCCAGGGCACATTACCCGGCTTCATGCCGAAGCCAAGGCCGAGGACGAGAACGCCGGCGCCGCCGACGTAGCCAATGCCGATGCCGCCAAGGCGGACACCGAGGAAGATCGCGGCGAGAACGACCACGAACTGGAGAAGGGTGATGAAGTCCATATTAGCTTCAAAAACGGCGGGAGCCGCTTTTGAATCCTCACTTTTCTTTGGTTGGTTAATCGAAGCAATCCGGCTTGGGCAGGAGCCCAAACCGGAGTGCTTCGTTTTTTTGTCCGGGACCACCCTTTTTCAGAGCGGCCTGGATCCAGACTTTATTATCTTACTTTTCGAACTTCGGGTTGATGAGGTTTTCGTACGTGAAGACCTTGTCCCACTGTTCCTGGGTAAGCATCTGCTTTTCTTCGACAACGAGCTGGTGGAGGGACTTGCCGGTGAGGAAGCCTTCACGAGCGATGTTGGCGCAGGGCTTGTAGCCGAAGTGCGGCTTCAGGATCGTGATGATGCCGAGGGAACCCATGACGAGATCCTTGCAGTGTTCGGCGTTCACGACGATACCGTCGATGCACTTTTCACGCAGATGGTTGCAGGCATTCGTCATGACCTTCATCTGCATGTAGAGGGCGAACGTAATGACCGGTTCCATGACGTTCAGTTCGAGCTGGCCGGCGGAAGAGGCGAGCATGACCGTCGTGTCGAGACCAATGGCGAGGAAGGCAGCCTGGTTGGTGACTTCCGGGATCACGGGGTTGACCTTGCCCGGCATGATGGAGGAACCCGGCTGGAGCTGCGGAAGGATGAGCTCGGAGAGACCCGTACGCGGACCGGAAGCGAGGAGACGGAGGTCGTTGCAGACCTTCGTGAGCTTGACGGCGAGGCTCTTCACAGCGGAAGAGAGAGCAACGTAGGAGCCGCAGTCGGACGTAGCAGCGATGAGGTCTTCGCTGTTGCGGAAGTCGATGCCGGTGATTTCAGCGAGGTGCTTGACAGCCTTGGCCGGGAACTCCGGATGCGTCGTCACGGTCGTGCCGATGGCGGTAGCGCCGAGGTTGACAACCTTGAGGTGTTCCTGAGCTTCCTTGATCGTCTTGATTTCGTCGGCGATGGTGAAGCCCCAACCGTGGAATTCCTGACCGAAGGACATCGGAACGGCGTCCTGAAGGTGGGTACGGCCCATCTTGAGAACGTCCTTGGTTTCTTCAGCCTTCTTGTAGAAGGAAGCGACGAGGTCTTCAACAGCCTTGAGAAGGACGTTGGAGCGAAGGATCAGGGACAGGTGGAAGGCCGTCGGGTAGGAGTCGTTCGTGGACTGACCGAAGTTGGCGTGGTCGTTCGGGGAGACCTTCTTGTCGCCCTTCGGGAGGCCGAGGTGTTCGCAAGCGAGGTTGCAGAGCACTTCGTTGCAGTTCATGTTCGTGGACGTGCCAGCGCCACCCTGGAGCCAATCGGTGACGAACTGGTCGTTGTACTTGCCAGCGATGATCTGATCGCAGGCCCAGATCAGGGCGTCAGCGACGTCGGCCGGGATGCAGCCAAGTTCCTTGTTCGTCATCACGGAGGCCTTCTTCACATAGCCGTAGGCGATGGCGAAGAACGGTTCCTGGGACATCGGCATTTCGGTGATGTTGAAGTTGTGCTTACCACGCATCGTCTGGACGCCGTAGTAGGCTTCATCCGGAATCTCGAGTTCGCCAAGGAAGTCGCTTTCAATACGAGACATTTTATTTGCTCCTCAAATATTCGGGTCGGACCAGACAGAGAGAATTCTCTGCCGGTGATCCTCACCGTTTGTGTTTCCCGCGGGGCGTTATGTTTGGTCCTGAACGCTGATCCCGGGAAACGGGTCGAAACCGCAAGAGGTGATCAAATGATCTCAAACCAAAAGATCACCTCTCACGACCTACATTTTACTGCCTAGCCGGCTTAATGGGAATAGCCTTTTTCTGGGTCGGCAGAACCTTGTCGTAACCACGCATGCCCTGTTCAGCCATCTTGCGGCGGATGAAGGCGATCTGCGTCTTCAGGGGAAGTTCCTTCGGGCAGAAGTCATCGCAGCCGAGGAGCGACATGCAGCCGAAGACGCCGGAGTCATCGCCCATCACTTCATAGAAGTCAGCATCATTGCGGTCGTCGCGGGGATCGAGACGGAAGCGGGCGATCTTGTTGATGCCAACGCCGCCGACGAAGTCCGGGCGGATGCGAACCGTACCGCAACCGGCGATACAGCAGCCGCATTCCACGCAGCGGTCGAGAACGTAGATGTCTTCGGCGAGCTGCGGGTCCATCGGGACTTCCTTCTTGCGAAGGTCGACTTCCTCTTCCTTCATGTGAACCCACGTTTCCATGCGTTCGGACATGTTGCGCATCCACTTGCCGGTGTTGACCGAGAGGTCGCCGATAAGTTCGAAGGCGGGAAGCGGGGCGAGCGTGAATTCCGTCGGAAGGTCACGCGTCAGCGTACGGCAGGCGAGACCCGGCTTGCCGTTGATCATCATGGCGCAGGAACCGCAGATGCCGGCGCGGCAGACGAAGTCGAACTGGAGCGTCGGATCCTGGGTGTCGCGAAGTTCATTGAGAGCAATGAACAGCGTCATCGAGTCGGATTCTTCCAGCTCATAGGTCTGCATGTGCGGCACGCTCTCAGGATCCTGCGGGTTGAAGCGCAGGATGCTGATCTTGAGCATGCGGTGCTGCTTGTTGGTGGTCTGTTGAATATCAGCCATTTTGACGTCAATCTCCAAAATTAGTCTTTCAGCGGTTCATCAACGCGTTCGTTCTTGCCCTTGAGGCGCTTCGGCAGCAGATCCTGATAGGGCATGAGGGCGTCCTGAATAGCGAAGCGGTCGGCACCGGCGGCTTCCATCTTGGCGCGGATAGCGTCAACTTCAGCCTGGCGCTTGGCCGATTCCGGATTTTCGATGTAGTTCTTCACACCGTAGCCGCGGAAGCCCGGGGGAAGTTCCATCTTGCTGATATCAAGCTTTTCGTAGTTGAGGGTCGGCAGCGTGTCGCCTTCCTTCCACGTAGCGATCGTACGGTTGATCCATTCGATGTCGTTACGAACCGGGAAGTCTTCGCGGTAGTGAGCGCCGCGGGATTCCTTGCGGTTGAGAGCGCCGTAGGCCACGGAGAGGGCCACGCGGAGCATCTTCTGGGTACGGTAGGCGTAGATGAGCTCGGGGTTCGGGCCGACCACGTCCTTGACGGACACCTTGAAGGAGCGCTTGTAGAGCTCTTCAAGTTCAGCGACGGCGGATTCCATGTCAGCGCCCTTGCGGAAGATGCCGATCTTCGTCGTCATGATTTCCTGCATGCGGGTGCGGATTTCATAGGCGTTTTCAGAGCCGCCATTGTTCATGAAGGACTTCAGGCGAGCCTCTTCCTTGGCGAGAGCGCCGTAGATGAGGGACGTCGGGATGTCGATGCCGTTTTCAGCCTTGTCGCAGAAGTCGGCGATGAATTCACCGACGATCATGCCGGCCACGACGGTTTCAGCAACGGAGTTGCCGCCGAGGCGGTTGAAGCCGTGCATGTCCCAGCAGGCGGCTTCGCCGGCAGCGAAGAGGCCCTTGAGCGTCGGGGATTCGCCGGTCGGCTTCGTGCGCACGCCACCCATGGTGTAGTGCTGGGCCGGACGGACGGGCACCCATTCCTTCGTCGGGTCAACGCCGAGGAAGTAATGGCAGATTTCGTAGACTTCACGCAGCTTGTGCTTGATGTGGTGTTCGCCAAGAAGCGTGATGTCGAGCCAGATGTGTTCGCCAAAGCGGCTCTTCACACCCTTGCCCTGGGCAATACGTTCTTCCATGCGGCGGGAAACCACGTCGCGGGAGGCGAGTTCCTTCTTTTCCGGTTCGACGTCCGGCATGAAGCGATGGCCGTCGACGTCGCGGAGCAGACCGCCGTCACCACGGCAACCTTCCGTGACGAGAATGCCGGCGGGGAAGATGCCGGTCGGGTGGAACTGGATGGCTTCCATGTTGCCGAGGGAGGCGACGCCCGTTTCGAGAGCGAGGTCGTAGCCGGTGCCTTCGCAGATGACGGCGTTCGTCGTCACGCGATAGATACGGCCGGCACCGCCCGTGGCGATGGCCGTAGCCTTGGACACGTAGGCCATGAGTTCGCCCGTGATGAGGCAGCGAACGATGGCGCCGTAGCAACGCTTGCCGTCGTGAATCAGAGAGAGGGCTTCAACGCGTTCGATGACCGGGACCTGTTCGGCGATGATGCGGTCGGAAACGGCGTTGAGCATGGAGTGACCGGTACAGTCGGACACGTAGCAGGTACGCCACTTCTTCGTGCCGCCGAAGTCACGCTGGGCGACGAGGCCGGCAGCTTCCTTGCGTTCGGTAATGGTGACCTTTTCACCATTGATGATGACCTGGCGATCACCCGGGGTGATGCGGCTCCAGGGCACACCCCAGGCAGCGAGCTCACGCACGGCCTTCGGGGAGGTGTTCACGAACATGCGGACGACTTCCTGGTCAGCACCCCAGTCGGAGCCGCGGACCGTGTCGCCGAAGTGGACGTCTTCGTTGTCGCCGACGCCCTTGATGACGTTGCCGAGCGAAGCCTGCATGCCGCCCTGAGCAGCCTTGGAATGGCTGCGCTTCGGCGGAACCAGCGACAGGACGATCGAGTCATGCCCACGGCGCTTGGCAGCAACGGCCATACGCAGACCGGCAAGACCGCCACCGATCACGAGCACGTCGGTGTAGATAATTTTCATTTCCAATGGTCTCCTAGATCCAAAGACGATGTGCCGGGAGCGAAACTGGGGTTCCGCCCTGCCCGGCACGGGGTCAGATTCCGTCAATTCACCTGAATCGCCGTTCTCCTGGTGCGACTCAGTTGAACTGGCCTCTTCACGACCTTGCGGCAGTCGTTCAAGAGGCGGACTTTGAAGCAAGAAAGTAACGCTTTCTTTCTCCGCATTCCTTATATCAGCTTTGCCGAAATCGGGTAGCGGGAAAGTCGGGAGGATGACGTCTGCGTCAAACTTTGCCCAATCTTTACGATCTGCCTTCTCGAAAAGCTACGTATTTCTACGGTCACCCGTGTCAGCATCGATTCTTTCGAACTAGGCAAAACACCCAAGGCGGCTTTTCTTAAGTCACGCGCAGTTTATTACTACTACCACCTCAGAAACATTCGGGGTAACCCTAGGTTTCTGTATTTTTTCTTACGATTCAGTCAAGGGTCCTCAAATCTCTGATCGCCCCGCTTCTCCTGATTCCCCAAGCATTCGCCCGATCCGCCCTCCGGCGCCCCCCGAACGGGCTCCTACCTAGGACTGCGCGCCAACCTATCCCAAGGTACCACCACTCAAGTAATACACGTTAACCCCTAAAACGCCTTAAATGTTAATCTCGTTGTAGGCCGTCTCGCCTAGGGAATTCTGCGTATTTATACTCACTTTTCCTCCTCATAGGCTTTATAGTGTTCCTTAACAAATCCGATAGAATCACCCCCTATCGTGCAAAATTTTCCGATAGAATATAGGCATTCAGCGGATTTCGCCGCAACGCGCCCGACATGCGCGCACCGACTTCGGAGGATACCCACCATGCCCGTCAATCCCGTCCACACCGACAACGCCCCCGCCGCCATCGGCGCCTACAGTCAGGCGACGCTCGCCGAGGGCTTCCTCTTCACGTCGGGCCAGCTTGGTCTAGTGCCCGCAACGGGCGCACTTGCCGAGGGCGTCGAGGCTCAGGCTCGACAGGCCTTCGCCAATCTCGAGGCGATCTGTGCCGCAGCGGGCACCACGCTCGGCAACACCGTCAAGATGACGATCTTCCTTGCAGACATCAACGAGTTCGCCGTGGTCAACAAGGTGATGACCGAAGTCATGTCCGAGCCCTATCCCGCCCGCTCCTGCTTCGCGGTCGCCGCACTTCCCAAGGCCGCCCGCGTCGAGATCGAGGCCGTGGTGACGAGGCCGTAAGGCAATCCCCCCTCTTTGTATATATGCAGAACATGGCCGCCGCCCCGAAACAGCAGGAGCGCGCCTCGGGCGTCATCCGTCAGGAGAAGCTCGCGCCCCTTGACGTCAGGCTCGAGAAGCTCGGGCTCGTGCGCGACTGGGACTTTGCGCTTCACCTCCCGCTTCGCTATGAGGACGAGACGAGCGTCACACCCATCGGCTCGCTCGCCGTGAACACGCACGCCCAGATCGAGGGCCGCGTCGCAGACCAGCGCTTCGTGCGCACGGGCCGCGGTCAGCAGCTTCAGGCCGTCGTCGAGGATTCGACGGGCAGCATCACGATCCGCTTCCTCCACTACTTCCCGTCCATCCAGAAGCAGCTTGCCGTCGGCAGCACCGTGCGCCTCTACGGCGAGCCGCGCGAGGGCTACTACGGCGGGCTCGAGATGGTGCATCCGCGCATCAAGTCCGGCAAGGCTGCCGAGACCGAACTGCCCAAGGCGCTCACGCCCGTCTACCCCGCAGGCGAAGGCATCCAGCAGCGATGGCTTCGCAAGCGCATCGACCGCGCACTGCTCGATCTGGACCTCACGGACCTCGTGCCCGAGGCGGTCAGGACGAAGTTCGGCCTTCCCGGCCTTCGCGAAGCACTCTCCTACATCCACACGCCGCCCTCGGGCGCCGACGTCATCGGTCTGCAGGAGCGCTCCGCCCCTGCCTGGCGCAGGCTCATCTTCGACGAACTCCTCGCCCAGCAGATCACGCTGCGCGAATCGCGCGCCGTGGCCTTTCAGCGCACCGCCCCGCCGCTCGCGGGCGACGACGCCGAACTGGTCGGCTGCTTCCTTGCGCAGCTTCCCTTCAACCTCACGAACGCCCAGCGCCGCGTCACGGACGAGATCCTCGCCGATCTGGCCGCGAACCGTCCCATGCACCGCCTCGTTCAGGGCGACGTCGGCAGCGGCAAGACCGTCGTAGCTGCGCTCGCCGCCCTGCGCGCCGTGGCCTCGGGTCATCAGGCCTCCCTCATGGCGCCCACCGAGATCCTCGCCGAGCAGCACTTCAGGAAGATCGCCGCCTGGCTCGAGCCTCTGGGCATCCGCACCGCCTGGCTCACGGGCCGCCTCAAGACCGCGGAGAAGAATGCCGCGCTCGAGGCCGTCGCCTCAGGCGAAGCACGCATCGTCATCGGCACCCACGCCCTCATTCAGGAAGGCGTCAAATTCGCGAACCTCGGGCTTGCGATCGTCGACGAGCAGCACCGCTTCGGCGTTGCCCAGCGACTTGCGCTGCGCACCCGCCCAGAGTCCGCCCTCGTCCCTCACCTCCTGATGCTCTCCGCGACCCCGATTCCGCGCACGCTCGCCATGAGCTACCTCGCGGACCTCGACGTCTCGGTCATCGACGAGCTGCCGCCCGGCCGCACGCCCGTCGTCACCAAGACCGTGAAGACCTCCCGCAAGGACGACGTGCTTTCCGTCGTGAGGAGCGTCGTTGCGCAGGGCCGCCAGGTCTACTGGGTCTGTCCGCTCATCGAGGAAAGCGACAAGCTCGACCTCACACCCGCGACCGTCTGCCGCGACGACCTTCAGCAGCGCCTGCCCGACCTCACCGTCGGCCTCGTGCACGGTGCGATGCCCGCTGCCGAGAAGGATGCCGTCATGCAGGACTTCGTCTCGGGCCTCACCCAGATTCTCGTCGCCACCACCGTCATCGAGGTGGGCGTCGACGTTCCCAATGCAACCCTGATGGTGATCGAGCACGCAGAGCGCTTCGGCCTCGCGCAACTCCACCAGCTTCGCGGCCGCGTCGGCCGCGGCGCCACCCAGAGCGCCTGCATCCTGCTTTTCGGCGAGGACATCTCGCCCGCGGGATGGGAGCGCCTCAAGGCAATCAGGGACACGACCGACGGCTTCGAGATCGCGAGGCGCGACCTCGAGATGCGCGGCCCCGGAGAATTCCTCGGCGAACGCCAGTCGGGCACGCCGCTCCTACGCTTTGCGGATCTCGATCGCGACGAGGCGCTCCTTGCCGCCGCACGCCGCACGGCCGATGCCTGGCTCGAAAAGGACAGGGATGCGGCCCTCAGGCACGCGGCCCGCTGGTTCAAGACGGTTGGCGAATTCCTAGCCGCATGAGCCCTTTGCGAAACGTCCCGCAACCGCACTACCATATTCATACAATCCACAAACAAGGATCCCTGATCATGACTCTCACCGAACTCAAGTACGTCATCGCGGTGGCCCGTGAAAGGCACTTCGGCCGCGCCGCCGAATCCTGCTTCGTGAGTCAGCCCTCCCTTTCCGTCGCCATCAAGAAGCTCGAGGAAGAGCTCGGCGTCTCGATCTTCGAGCGCCGCACGCCCGACATCTCGATCACGCCCGTGGGCGCCGCCATCATCGAGCAGGCCCAGAAGGTGCTCGAGGAAAGCCGTCTCATCTCCGAGATCGCCAAGCGCGGTCAGGATCCGCTCGCCGGCCCGATCCGCCTCGGCATGATCTACACGGTCGCCCCGTACCTCATGCCCGAGCTCATCGTGAAGCTCTCCACGCTCGCCCCGAAGATGCCCGTCTACCTTGAGGAGACGTACACCACCGAGCTCATCTCCCAGCTGCGCACGGGCGCCATCGACGTCGCCATCATGGCCGACACGATCTCCGACACGGGCTTCATGACCCAGGCCCTCTATCAGGAAAGCTTCGTCGTCGCCGTTCCGTCCCACCATCCGTGGGTCAACCGCAACTACATCGGTCCGCAGGAACTGCGCGACCAGACGATGCTTCTGCTCGGCGCCGGCCACTGCTTCCGCGACCAGATCATCGGCATCTGCCCGGACCTCGTGCGCGCCAACATCGGCATCGCCGACGTCCAGCGCACGGTCGAGGGCTCCTCGCTGCAGACGATCTGCCACATGGTCGCCCAGGGGCTCGGCATTACCGTGCTGCCCGCCTCCTGCGTGCCCTATCTGCGCTCGAACGTCAACAGCATCAAGACGATCCCGTTCAAGAGCCCGTCGCCCTCGCGCCGCGTCATCATGGTCTGGCGCAAGAGCTTCACGCGCATGAGCGCGATCGAGACGCTCGCCCAGGCGGTCAAGAGCACCACGCTCAACGGCTGCTTCTATCTTGACGAGCCGCCCGTCGCCGACTGAGCCGCACCGCCGAGGCCATCATGACCCAACCCGACACCCGAACGGGCGCGGAGCCCGGTCCGTCCGCGCAGGCGGCCCAGCCTGAGCCCCACGCCCAGTCGCCCGCCGCCGAACGCAACCGCGGCCCGCAGACGCTGCGTTCCATGCTCAGCTTCAGCGAGCGCGTCGACCTGCTCATCCGCGTCGTACTTGCCGTGGCCGTCTCGATCGGCTGCTACTTCATCATCGAGCCGTTCCTCACCGCGATCGTCATCGCGGCGATTCTCGCCGTCGTCACATGGCCGCTCTTCGCGAGCGCCCGTTCGTCGGCGGGCGGCTCCACGACGCTGCCCGCGCTCCTGATGGTCTTCCTGCTCATCATCGGCGTGCTAATCCCGTCGAGCTTCCTGCTCATCGCGCTCGCACAGCAGATCCCCAAGGGCATCTCCGTCATCCGCGAATGGATCGCCAGCGGCTTCACGATTCCGCCCGCCATCTCCGAGATTCCGGGCATCGGCCCTTGGCTTCACGACCAGCTGCTCTTCGCGATCGACCCCGCGTCGCTCTCGACCACCATGCAGAAGCTCCTCGAGCCGCTCTCGGCCGCGCTTCTCAATGCAGCCGTCAACGTGAGCAACATCCTCCTGCAGCTCGCCCTCGTCACCTTCATCGTGTTCTTCTTCTACCGCGACGGCGCCTGGTTCGCCGACCGCGTGCAGGCCCTGATGAAGCGCGTCTCGGGCGACCTCTCGAACGAACTCACGAAGATCCTCGTCAACACGACCCGTTCCGTCGTCTTCGGCCTCGTGGGCACCGCGCTCGGCCAGGCCGTCGTCGCAGGCATCGGCTTCTGGATCGCAGGCGTGCCTGGCATCCTCATGCTCTGCACACTCGTCTTCGTCCTCTCGATCGTCCCGATCGGACCTCCCCTCGTCTGGGGCCCGTCCGCCATCTGGCTCTACTCGCAGGGCGAAACGGGCATGGCCGTCTTCCTCGTCCTCTGGGGGCTCCTCGCCGTCTCGAGCGTGGACAACTTCCTCAAGCCGATCCTCATCGCGCGCGGCTCCTCACTGCCCCTCGCCCTCATCTTCCTGGGCGTCTTCGGCGGCGTGATCGCCTTCGGCTTCCTCGGCCTCATCCTCGGCCCGATCCTGCTCGCCGTCGGCCTCTCCATGCTTCAGGCATGGCTCAAGAATCCGATCCTCGCCGCGAAGCTTGATCCCGACCGTCCCCGCAGAAGCAGGCGTCCGATCAAGCGGGAGAAACGCGAAAGCACTCAAACCAAGGGAAATTCCCTAGATAATCCATCTGATCAGGAAAACACCTCCGAATAACTACGGAAAGTGTTGCGTATCAAGAGGTTGCAGAACTGCAACCTCCTTTTTTAGGACCCGATCAGGCCCTTTTGAAGCTCCTTTTTGCCTGAAGCAGTACGTAAAAACCTTCAGGCGCGATCCTTGACAGTAGGGCATACTAGCAACTGTATTCGGAGGACCGCCCTCAGGCGGAGTCTGTTACAGAGCGGCCCTACCCATAAAAACACTCAACAACCAAAGGATTTGGAGTTTCTTATGTCGATTCAAAGCTGGGTCGCCATT
>ERZ772872.2830-NODE-2830-length-13515-cov-3.408098_pt1 | contig 13515 bp, 11 predicted proteins | sample MGYA00512132_ERZ772872 | MGnify/ENA primary metagenome ERZ772872 (study PRJEB29015, sample SAMEA2737724) | human gut metagenome | biome: human gut; feature: human-associated habitat; material: faeces | place: China | collected 2012 ...
ATCATACTACCAGTTACTGTTCACTCCATTCACAGTAACACGCTTCTCACTACGTTCACAATACCCGGATATCTTATCACTGCCTGCAATCCAGAGTGAACCAGAACTCCACGCCATTATCATAATTACATACCCCATATTTCTGGTTCATACTCTCAATGATTGCCTTAACAATTGAAAGTCCGATACCACTTCCGCCATATTCTCTTGTCCGGGCCTTATCTACTTTGTAGAATTTATTCCAGAGATTTGGGATATCCTCTTCCGGAATCGGAGTACCTGTATTAAATACGGTTACTTTCACACAGTCCTCTTCCTGAAGAACCTTAATTTCTACTTTTCGTTCTCCGTCCAGATGGTTCAGTGCATTGCTTGTATAATTGGTCACAACCTCTTCAATCTTAAACTCATCCGCCCATACATATACAGGTTCTGTTTCTTCAAAAATCACAGTTGCTTCTTTCTGTTCGATCATAATATGCATAGAACCAAGTACACCCCTGATCAGAGATACAATGTCAAATCTTTCCATCACCGGGGCATCTTTACCGGACTCCAGCTGATTCAGCGTCAGCAGGTTTTTGACCAGCTTGTTCATCTTTGAAGCCTCATCCATAATAACTTCACAGTAAAATTCCCTGCTTTCCGGATCATCGGAAATATTTTCATTCAGCCCCTCTGCATATCCCTGGATCAATGCAATAGGAGTTTTCAGCTCATGAGAAACATTATCAAGAAATTCCTTACGCATCTCATCAATTTTAATCTTATCTTCTATGTCTTTCTGAAGCTTGTTATTAGCCGATTTCAACTCTGAGATCGTGCTCTCAAGTTTTCTGGACATTTTGTTAAAGTTATCGCCAAGTACATCAATCTCATTACCTGCCCTGCTTTGATATCTGGCATCAAAATCCAGATCAGACATCTTCTCTGATAATTTGGTCAGTTCACTGATTGGGCGGGTAATACGATTTGTCATCACAAGAATCACAATACCGCTGACCACAATTATGATTATTCCTACAATGAAGTAAAAACTGTTGGAAATAGATGCACTTTCCTTAATACTTTCCAGAGGAGAACGGATCAGGAAATAGTAACCATTATCAAACTGTCCCCAGCATTCCACATATTCCATGCCTGCAAAGCGATCATGCACCTGCCACATGGTACAGGTATCTGTCTTTTTGAGCACACGACTGTGCTGCATATCCTGATCCAGATTATTAATATACCCAAACAGCTTACTGCGGAGCATTTTTGCCATATTATTCTCTCCCCAGTAATAATAACCGCTGTTTTCCTCATTTACTATGATCCAGGTAAGGTTATTTCTGGAACTGCTCCTCTCAATCTCATCCGAAATCTCATCTGTTGCCCCTTTTTTGTCCTCTTCTATATCTGTATCATACTGCAGGATGTCATCCAGATTCATCTGAGACAACACTTCTTTTGCCTCCTCCAGCACTTCTACTTTTTTGGATACATAATATTTTTCAAGAAAAAGACCATTGATCAGAGTAATGGTAAAGATCGAAAGCAGTAACAGACATATAAACACTACTGAAATCTGATGTTGCAGAGTATGAAATTTTTTATCTGTTTTTCCGTTTCCTGTCATTCGTCTACCTCAAACTTGTATCCCATACCCCATACAGTCTTTATATATTCACCTTTATCTCCCATTTTACTTCTGAGCTTCTTAACATGGGTATCAATCGTACGGGCATCTCCAAAGTAGTCATAATTCCATACAGAATTCAGGATCTTTTCTCTGGAAAGTGCGATTCCCTGATTCTCCAGAAAATATGTCAGAAGTTCAAATTCCTTAAAGCTCAGTTCCATTGGTTTGCCGTCAACACTTGCCTGATGAGCAGATTTGTCAATCACGATGCCACCAGCAGAAAGCACATCGTTTCCGGCATCCTGTCCGGTTCTTCGAAGGATTGCTTCTACTCTGGCAACCAGGATCTTCGGGCTGAATGGTTTGGAAATATATTCATCCACTCCAAGTTCAAATCCAAGAAGTTCATCTTGTTCCTGATCTTTTGCCGTCAGCATGATGATCGGAACTTTAGATACTTTACGGATTTCTTTGACAACTTCCCATCCGTCCATCTTCGGCATCATAACATCTAATACTAACAGATTGATTCCCTTTGTAGAATAAAAGGTATCAACCGCTTCTTCACCATCCTGTGCTTCTAGTACCTGATAGCCTGCTCTTGTGAGAAAGTCTTTCACTAGCTTTCGCATTCTGCTTTCATCATCCACAACTAATATCTTTAATTCACTCACCTTATATCTTCCTCCTGATTTTATTTTTATACGATCATTTATAATACTGTACTTCCTATAGAGTAAAAAACAGCTTTTCTCATTTTGTTGATTTTATTCTATCATAGGATTATGTCAAAACTGTGAATGTTTGTTATGAATTTACAATCGTAATTTTACGACATACATAACATATGCAAAAAAGGAGCTTTACAGATAAAATTCTGCAAAACTCCTTTATTATACTCTCGTATTTTATTAAATTCATTGGATTATTCAGAAATTGCTTTGATCTTCTCAAGTCCAAAAACGATTGCAATACCGATAATAAAGAATACCGGATGGAACGTATGAAGTGTCATTGCTGCCTTCGTATTCTCCAGTGTTGTTGGTCCCATAACGATTGCATATAAAGACCCGATCATCATTCCAATGACAAAATAAATCATTGCTGAACGATGATTTTCCAAAGCTCTCTTGATCAATTTAATGACAAGTGCGATCCCTGTTAAGACTCCAAGTCCGAAGATCACAACAACTGGAAAGTAAGACAGATTTAGATGCATTACTTCTTTAACAGCAGTGATCACTGGAACGTATAATCCAAAGATCAAAAGCATAGTTGATCCTGAAATCCCAGGAAGCACCATTGCTGAAATTGCTACCATTGCTACCGCAAAGATGTAAATACCAAGTGTAACATTTAAATGTTCTACACTGACACTGATACCTTTTCCAGATACCGGATTAAAATATGTGATCGCTGCAACTAATACAACTCCGATCACTACAAAAATGATATTCTGATATTTCCCTTTTAAGGAATCCCTCTCTTCTTTACAGATCATTGGAATCGCAAAGATGATAAGTCCTAAGAATAAGGAACTGATCTCATAGATCTTATCATCAAAAATACTAGCCAGAACAGAAACCGCTGCCCCCATTCCGATTACCCATCCAATTCCAATTCTTATTAAAAACTTGATTGCTTCGATTTTTTCTTCTTTTGTTCCTGACATCAAATGATCGAGTGATGTTATAAACTTGTCATAAAATCCAAGTAAGAACGCAACCGTTCCACCAGATACACCTGGAACGCTGTCAGCTAATGCCATACAAAATCCTCTGATAAAATTTAGCATACTACCTCTTTCTCCTGTTATTTGTTAATATACAACTCATAGTATTGTAACATACCTTTTTTTTAGAAGAAAGTATGAAATAAAATACGCATATACTCATCTGATATCTATAAAGACTAAGAAGATATTAACAATAAAACCTCTTCCAACTTAGCAAGATCGATCGGTTTAGATAAATGTCCATTCATCCCACTTGCAAGAGACTTTTTCACATCTTCATCAAATGCATTCGCACTCATTGCTATGATTGGAATCTCCTGACAATCTCTTCTTGAAAGTCTTCGAATCTCTTTGGTTGCCTCAAGCCCATCCATCACTGGCATCATGATATCCATAAAAATAAGATCATAATATCCTGGAGCACTTGCTTTGATCTTATCCAATGCTTCTTGTCCATTATAAACAGATTCCACAATCACTTTATAGTCCTTTAGTATCGTTGTAATGATTTCCATATTCAGCTCATTATCTTCTGCGATCAAAATTCTCTTTCCTTCCACATTTAATGGATGATCCTCTGCTTTCTTTACCTCTTCCTGATCTTGTGCAAGTTCCAGTGTCACATGAAATCCAAAGTTACTTCCTTTTCCTAACTCACTTTGAAGTTCAATCTCTGAATCCATCATATGAACTAAACGATTACTGATTGCAAGTCCCAGTCCTGTTCCTTGTCTTCTTGCGAGATCAGAATTATCGGCCTGCTCAAAACGTTTGAAAATGATCTCCTGCTTATCTTTTGCAATTCCACATCCATTATCCTGCACCGCAAAATAAACATCAGAATGTTTCTCATCCATAGCTGTTTCTTTCACGATCAGTGTGATATATCCAGCTTCATCACAATATTTGACCGAATTACTTAAGAAATTCACAAGAATCTGATTAAGTCTTAGTTCATCGCATATGAATGTATGGTGAATCAGTTCAATCTGTTTTACAAAATGTAGCTTCTTTTGCTTTATCTTTGATTCCATCACAACGCTTAGATCTTCGATCACCTGATTCAATGAATATTTCTTTTTTACAAGATGCATCTTCCCACTTTCAATCTTGCTCATATCAAGAATATCATTCAAAATGCCAAGCAGATATGTAGAAGAACTCTGAATCTTTCTTAAACAATCCATTCTTCTTGCTTCCCCTTGATCTTCTCTTAAAGCAATCTCCGTCATACCGATAATACCATTCATTGGTGTCCTGATTTCATGTGACATTCGTGCAAGGAAATCAGATTTTGCCTGAGCCAGGAGATTGTGACGTTGCAGGTTCATTCGGTTTTGGATGATCGCACTAATCTCTTCTAACTGTTTCTGCTCTTTCTCCTCATAAATATATTGACGCTCTACTCCAATAAATAATACACTTCCAGAATATTCTCCATCATCAAGCATATGGAAGATCATACCATCTTGTTCTTTGACAAAGTCTTTCAGTAATGGTTCCTGACGCAGCTTTTGTGTGATTGGAAGAATCTTTTGCTTAATGTTATTTTTTATGAAATCTGTATATTGTGTTGCATTACAATGTACGATTCCGCTCCATTTTTGCGTATCTTCCTGTTTCCACTGATAGGAATAGCTATTTACCAGATATTCTTTGCTAAAGTTTATGATCTCAAGATTTTTAAGATGACAAACTTCCTGAAGTTTCAGAGCAAGTACATCCATTGCAACCTTCATATCACTACTACGGTCAAATAAATTTAATGCCAATGATGACAGACTCATTTCTTTTAGCTTTTCAAAAATTGGGCGTTCTTCAATCTTCATATCTTTAGGAATGATCTGTTCTTCTTTGGATAATTCTTCATAACAAAGTTCTTTCATCTGCTTGCTTTTTGCTAGCTGTAAAGCTTTTTCTGTCTGTTTTAGCATTTCCCATATATCATCATCCTTTGATATCATAGATATTCCTGCCTTAAAGCTTAATTCCTGATAATCTTTATGAATCATATTTTCAAAATCTTCTCTGATCAGATCAAGAAGTTGTTTCATATCATCTACACTTTTGTGTGGAATCCAGATTACAATCTTTCCTGCATTTCCACGAATAAAAATAGCATCGTTGATCTTCTGCTCTATACATTCTCTACGAATGATCTTTGCTAAATGTTCCAGTATCAGGTCTCCAAATACCAGACCATATTTTTGGTTTAATTTTGTAAACTGATCAATCTCAAGTTCTGTGAATACTGACTTATGAACCTGTTTCATTCGTAACATGATTTCATTAATTCCATGTTCCAAACGGTAAAACTTCGTTGTAGAATCAAGAATCTGTTTATTTTTCTGTGCTTCTTCTAACATCTTGTGCTGCTGAATGTCATGTACACAGGCAACCACACGATCATATTCTCCATTCTCATCCTTCATCACACTTCCCGTCAGATTTACCCATTTATAGTCTTTATGAACATTCTCTCTTAAACGGCATTCAATATTCAATTTCTTCTCGTCTGTCTTAAAAATGTCAAATACTTTCTTGCGGTCTTCCGGATGGATACACTCGTTTCTTAAATATTCTGGATGGTCTTTGCATTTCCAGACTCCATCAAATTCTTTGCTGTTTACAATTTCAAGGATCTTATCCTTCTTACGATAAGTAAAGAACAAATCATTGGATGTCTCTACTGCAATCTTATAACGTTCTTTTTCTTCCAACAGCCTATCTTCTGCTTCTTGCTGTGCATCTGTCAATGTTTCGATCACTTCATGAAGTTCATTGATTTCTTTGATCGATGATGATCCATACTGATGAATTTTCTTAACCCCGCCTCTTACACTTTCAGCAAGCGTATATACTGGTTTTGTCACATAACGTATCAAAATATATAAAAGGATAACTGCACATAATGTACTTCCTATGATTGTTGCAATGATCCACATATATACCTGATTCCCAAGTCCATAGATAGAATCCTCTGTAACAAATCCACACAATGTCCACTTCGTATCCTCATATGGTACATTATTACTATATAATTTTAGAGGTTTTGTGATCGCATAGATTCTTTGCGTTCCAACAAAAGCATCCTTCACTTTATATAATTCTTTTCCTGTTTGTTGTTGTAATTTTAAAGTCTTTCCAACTCTTGCTGCTGCATCATAAAGTGTTCCTTTTCCACTGATGATCTCATAAGTTTTATCAGAATCATCCGACTGATCGATCGTCAATGCATATCCTGCATTTCTTGAAGTATCAAGATCATGTACAGAATAGTAACTGTTTAAAAAATCCAAGGAAATCTCCACTCCCAAAACTCCATAGATTTCTCCATCATACTTCAAAGGTACAGAATAAGTGATCATCTTATGATCATCCAAATAACTGTCTTCCAAGATAAATGGCTTAGCCCAATAGCCAAGATCGACCATCTTACTGTCTTTATATTTCTGTGCCGCTATGTATGGCTGATAATAAAAATCATCGGCACTTCGCTGTCCATTTCCACAAAAATGGAAATTGGTTACCCACGGACTATCTAAGGAAATCTTCTCATTATGAGACAGCTTCTTACTGCCACGTTCCATTAGTAAATCTGTATTCGAAACTGTCTTAGACTGTGGATTAGAATCTCTTACAAAAACTCCTTGATAATCTGCTTCTTTTGAAATATCCTGGTCATTCGCCAGTACTAGGAAAACACCAGATGTTGTATTATACTGTAGTGTACTCAAAAGCTGTGGGAATACCTTTTCCAGATACTGCCCCTGTAATTCTTTTGATTTCAAAAACTGCTTTATCGTTTTATGATCACTTTTTAATAAATTCTCGAGATTCAGTGAAAGCCCATCACTCTCTTTGTAGATCGTACGCCATTTCTCATTCATATCATTTTGCAGGATCAACTGGTTTTTCTCTATCATATGCGTATCCATCTGTATCGTATTATCTTCCAGACTCTTCTTGATCCCGCTCAGTACAAGTGTCAAAAACGGTATACTCCCCTGGATCAATATGATCACAAGCATCGGTATTAACATGATCTGCAATAATGATCTCTTCTTTTTCACGCTCTGTCTCCCCTGTTACTACGAAACTTTCATTTCGTTTCCTTTGCTTCCTGTGCTTTCTCAAGTGCACTGCAAAATCCCTGATACCATGTTTCAAAATTCTTATCTGATGTGTATTGCTTTAACACACTTTCTCTGGATGCACCTGCCTTGATCGCTTTATCAATGGCAGCTTTATCCGCAGTTGCCTGATCGGATAAATTATAGTCCAAGACTTTTCGCATACTATATCCATTCTTGAATGTCTTTGTTGTGTAAAATTTTGTTTTATCAAAATTATCCAATGTGTTCTTCAGACAATCGTAGGTTTTATCATCTACTTTGATCTTCTTATCTTTGATCATCTGATCCACACTCTTCATATTGTTGGCTTCTTTCAAAACTGGCAGATAAGAAGATTCACAAACAAATTCAAGGTTTTGTTTTTTCTTTGAAAACCATTTTAAAAATACAGTCGCTGCATATTCGTGTTTATCATCTGATTTCGTCACTGCCATTCCAGCACCCTGCTGCACTTTATAATTTTTTCCACCTTTCATGATCGGTGCTTCTAATACTTTATAATCAATCTTATGAGAACCCTTATCTTCTTCTACCTTATCCGGGAAATAAAATGCAGAAGACGTAGAACCTGTATATGCAATAATATTTCCTGTCTTCACATCGTCAGATCTGAATCTTCCGTAAGATGCAAAATAGCCACTCACATATGGTACATAATAGTTTTCCCATAAACGTTTTATGGAGTTTTTATCTACATTCACTGTTACTTTTCCATCTTTGACTCTAAATAATTCCTGACCCATCTGCTTCATTCCGATCACAAAATAATTTGACATGGAATCTCTTCCATAGAATGCTTTTCCATCATTTGGTGTATTCGGTGTCTTTGCATCTGTCCATTCATAGTATTTCTTTGCTACTTTTGTGATTCCCTCTGTTGTCTTCAGGTCATCCGTTGTCACTTTCATTGCCTTGGCAAATGGTTCCCAGTCTGTCGTATTTAAAAGCATTGCTTCCGTTGATTTAGCAACTGGAAGTAAATACAGCTTTTTATCGTTATTTAAATATCCTTCTTTGATGTAGGAATCTATATATTTTGAAAGTTCTTTCTTCGTAAAATATGGTGATAGATCTGCTAATTTTCCCTTTTTCTGGATGGAATATGCCGTATCTGCATAAGTTGAAAAAATATCTGGCATATCTTCTGCACCTACTTCTTCGTTTACCGAACTTGTCAATGCCTTATCAAGATCTGCAACTGATCCGTGTCCATAGCCTTCAACATAAATTCCTTGTTCTTTTCCAACGGTTGAATTAAATTTCTCTAGCAGTTTGTCAAATGTTGCCTGCTGGTTTCCATTATAATAATGCCAGACTTTTAACGTCACTGGATTATCTGGGTCTAGCTTGACCGTCTTTGCCTCATCTTTCTTTAAACTGCCACATGCTGTCAATAATGATGTGATCATCATGCATGCCATCAGTGCGGCCAGAAACCCTTTTTTCATAATATCATTCCCCCCTTATCATCATGAACTACTTTTTTCATTATAACATGATTTTTTTATTTGAAATAGAAAAATATAGAAAACAAGGAAGTTTTTATACCTTTTTTGAGATATAAAAACTTCCTTGTTTTTTTATTTATTCATTTGCCGCACGAAGGATCGTAGCTCCTCCTGCAACAATATCTCCATCATAGAATACAACGGCCTGTCCCGGTGTGATCGCTCTTTGTGGGTCGTCAAAGACAACTCTCACTTCATCTTCCCCTGTCATATAAACTCTGCAAGGAACTTCCGGACTATTATAACGGATCTTCGCCATCAGTCTCATACCATCTTCAAATGCTGGTACAGACATACAGTTAACTTTATTTCCATATAAAACATTGGCAAATAAATCCTGCTTGTCTCCGACGACGACCTCATTCGTATCTTTATCTACTTTAATGACATATCCTGGTTTCTTCAAGGATAGTCCCAAACCTCTTCTCTGTCCTACAGTATAGTAGATGATTCCTTTGTGCTGTCCTAAGACATTGCCTTCTGGATCTACAAAATTTCCTTTTGGAATCTTTGTTCCAGTTGTCTCTTCAATAAATTCACCATAGTTATCATCTACAAAGCAGATATCCTGACTATCAGGCTTGTTGGCAACTAACAGTCCGATCTCTTCTGCGATCTGTCTGACTTCATCTTTTGTGTATGCCCCGATCGGCATGAGTGTTTTAGAAAGCTGATTCTGAGTCAGATTATATAATGCATAGGTCTGATCTTTCTTCTGTGTCTTAGAACATTTTAATGCGTAACGTCCGTTATCAAGCTTTGTGATCTGTGAATAATGTCCGGTTGCAATATAGTCTGCTCCAATATCTAAGCAACGCTTTAACAAGGACTCCCATTTTACATAACGGTTACATGCGATACATGGATTTGGAGTTCTTGCATTTAAATATTCTTCACAGAAATAGTCAATGACTTTATCTTTGAAGTCTTTTCTGAAGTTCATAACATAATGTGGGATTCCAATTGCCTGGGCAACACGTCTTGCGTCATCAACCGCTGATAATCCACAGCATCCGCCATTCTCCTCCTGAACAAACTCATCTTCTTCCTGCCAGATCTGCATTGTCACACCGATCACGTCATATCCCTGCTTCTTTAAGAGATATGCCGCAACAGATGAGTCAACACCTCCTGACATTCCAACCACGACTTTTTCTTTCACAGCTGCCTCCTAGTATTCCTCTTCTTCTTCACCTTCACTGATATCTGTTTTAGGTTTTTCTAATCCTTCGATCTTGATACCATTTTTCTCAGCATAATCCCATAATGCTGCGTGAATTGCTTCTTCTGCAAGTAAAGAACAGTGAACTTTCACTGGTGGAAGTCCGTCTAATGCTTCCATAACAGCTTTGTTTGTTACTTCTAATGCCTGCTGGATGTTCTTTCCTTTTACTAATTCTGTTGCCATACTGCTTGTTGCAACAGCTGCTCCACATCCAAATGTCTTGAATTTGACATCCTGAATGATTCCATTATCATCGATATCTAAGTAGATTCTCATGATATCTCCACATTTTGCGTTACCAACTGTTCCAACACCACTGGCGTTTTCAATTTCTCCTACGTTTCTTGGATGCTGAAAATGATCCATTACTTTCTCACTGTACATTGTGATTCCTCCTGATTTATCTATCTATAATTTTCTAGTTATTTTTCTTTACGAAATCTTCGTATAATGGTGACATCTTTCTTAATTTTGTCACGATTTCTTTGATCTTATCAACAACATAGTCCATATCTTCTTTTGTTGTTTCTTCTCCGATTGTCATACGAAGTGATCCATGAGCGATCTCATGAGGCAGTCCGATAGCTAACAATACATGAGATGGATCTAAGGATCCAGATGTACATGCTGATCCACTAGATGCACAGATTCCTGCCATATCAAGCATGATCAGTAAGGATTCACCTTCGATAAACTGGAAACTGATGTTGATATTATTTGGTACTCTCTTCACTGCATCTCCATTTAATCTGCAGTATGGAACTTCTGCTAAGATTCTCTTGATCGCATAGTCACGAACTTCTGTTTCTTTCTTGATTCTTTCATCCATTGTTGCAAATGCGATCTCGACTGCTTTTGCAAGTCCTACGATACCTGTGATATTTTCTGTTCCGGCACGTCTCTTTCTTTCCTGAGCTCCACCATGAACGAAAGAACGAAGTTTTAATCCTTTTCTGATATATAAGAATCCGATTCCTTTTGGTCCACCGAATTTATGTCCGCTGACACTTAACATATCGATGTTGTATTCATCGACATTGATTGGAATCTGTGCATATGCCTGAACTGCGTCTGTATGGAAGATGATTCCATGTTCTTTCGCGATCGCACCGATCTCTTTGATTGGCTGGATCGTTCCGATCTCGTTGTTTGCAAACATCACAGAAATTAAGATCGTATCTGGTCTGATTGCTGCTTTTAGGTCATCTAATTTTAAGATTCCGTTTTCATCAACATCGATATATGTGATCTCGAATCCTCTTTTTTCAAGATATTCACATGTATGAAGGATCGCATGATGCTCGATCTTACTTGTGATGATATGTTTTCCTTTGCTTGCATAAGCTTCTGCTGTACATTTTAATGCCCAGTTATCAGATTCAGAACCACCTGCTGTAAAATAGATGTTCTCTGGTGTTGTTCCAAGAGATTTTGCGATCGTATCTCTTGATTCATCTATGACTTTACGGTTATTTAATGCTGGTGTATATACACTGGATGGGTTCCAGAAATTTTCTGTAAAATAAGGAAGCATTGCATCTACAACTTCCGGTCTTGTTGCTGTAGTTGCTGCATGATCTAAGTAAATGATTTTCTTTTCCATGATTATGATTCCTGCCTTTCTTCTTGATCATATTTATTATGTATTTCGATTGATTCTTCCATCAATTCTTGTAAGGTAATTGAATCAACCGCCTGCTGGATGCTATCATTGATTCTTTGCCAGACTGTCTTAGTTACACAGAACTTTGTTCCGCTGCAAGTGGATGTATCTCCAGTAAATGCTGCACAGTCGATCGGTGTTAGATCTCCTTCCAGAGTTCTTAAAATATCTCCTGCGGAAATGTCTTTTGGATCTTTATCCAACATATATCCACCTTGTGCCCCACGAATACTTTTGATAATTCCTGCCTTCTTAAGTTTTGGTAATAATTGCTCTAAGTAGCTGACAGAAATATTCTGCCGTTCTGCGATCGCACTGATCGGTACCGGACTATCCTGACTGTATACTGCAATATCTACCATTGCTCTTAATCCATAGCGTCCTTTTGTCGATAATTTCATTCTCTCACCTCAATCCCGACTATATAACTCGGATTTCATTTGTTATATTAACAAAGCATCTTTGTGATGTCAACATTATTTGGAATATCTTATTTTTTTATTTCATACAATGATTAAAAACGGCTGGTATCTCTTATGAAAAATGCAAGCCCATTTATCTGTGGCACTGTGATCTTAACAATTTCAAATTTTCTTTCACGGCTCATTGGATTCTATAATAGAATATTTCTTGCAGGGATGATTGGTGCACATCAGATTGGAATTTATCAGTTGATCTTTCCTGTATATCTTCTTGGGTTTGCGGTCTGCTTTCAGGGATTTCAGATTGCACTTTCTAAGATCACTGCGGAAAAAAAAGCTGCAGGAATAGTTGATGCTGCCAAAACAACTCTTCGACTTACAATTCTTTTGACAATGGTGCTTTGTTTTATTTTTTCCTTTTTTTGCTTTGTATATGCAGATAAAATCTGTACTGTCTTTCTTCATGAACCTGCCTGCGTGCCATGCCTTCGGCTTGCTGTCCTTGTTCTTCCTTTTGTCGGTGTCAAAAATTGTATTCATGGATATTGTCTTGGAGTCGGAAATTCTTATGTCCCCGCACTTTCTTTGTGTTTAGAACAAATTTCTCGGGTTTCTTCCATTTTTTTACTTTCTATATTCTTGATAGAAAAAATGCCAGTTGCTGCATTCCTTGCTGTTTGTGGAATGGCTGTCGGTGAAATCGTTTCATTTTTCTTTACTGTGATCTATTATCTTTTACATAAAAAATCTGATCATGTTAAGGCAGAATCCGGTTCGACTGTATCAAAACGTTCTTTATGTTACGAACTGTTATCTCTTGGGATTCCCCTGACTTTAAACAGCTTGTCTGTCACTTTATTGCAGAGTGTGCAAAGTATTCTGATTCCGATGATGTTATATCGCTTTTATGGAAATCGGTATCGTAGTGTCGAGATTTATGGAATCTTAAGTGGAATGGTACTTCCTTTTATTATGTTTCCATCTACGATCACAAATGCTTTATCTTTAATGCTCTTACCTAAGATTTCCGCTGCCAAAGCTGAAAATAATTCTGCTTATCTTAGACGTTGTGCGATCCTGCCTATCATTTTTTGTTTGATTCTTGGAGTTGGGGCTTTGGGCGGATTCTTTGTATTAGCTCCTTGGATTGGGAACTTCTTTTTTCATAATAAACTTTGCGGAGAATATTTAAGATTATTGTC
>ERZ772872.2836-NODE-2836-length-13498-cov-7.949565_pt1 | contig 13498 bp, 10 predicted proteins | sample MGYA00512132_ERZ772872 | MGnify/ENA primary metagenome ERZ772872 (study PRJEB29015, sample SAMEA2737724) | human gut metagenome | biome: human gut; feature: human-associated habitat; material: faeces | place: China | collected 2012 ...
TGCTTGTGTTTGCGAAATATCCGTCATTTTCTTTGTTTTCAGATACACCTTAGCGTTTACTATGTTTTAAGGCCCGATGCAATCGCATCGGGCCTTAAGTTTTTATTTGCAATAAATAATAAAGTATATTCGTGTCAGCGCTTCAAAAAACGCGATAAACAATAAAATTGCCAGCAGGGCGGGACGACCTCATCCCGCTGCCCCATGCCCATATGGCCCATTAAAAATGTGCAACTAACGAACATATTATTTGTGGAGCGATGCAATTTCCATTATCGCATATGCCCCAATGTATCGGAGCGGTCAAGACCGTTCCCTACAGAATAACGTGCAATCCACATTTATCCTATCATTATTTATTGGCTCTCATCTTCCGGCAGGCGATCCATCAGCCAGCCGTACACATAATCAAACACTTCTTCGCGGTTGGTTTCGTTGTGCAGCTCATGGCGGGCATCGTGCCAGATTTCGCAGCTCAGGTCCTGTACACCGGCATCCCCCAGCATGGCCCACACTTTGCGCACGCCCGCGCCGTAATCACCAACAGGGTCCGCCGTTCCGGCAATCAGCAGCACCGGCAGATCCTTGCGGATATTCTGTGCCCATTTGCGGCTGCTGACATGGCACAGGGTGGCCAGCATTTCGCGGTAGGTCGCCGCGGTAAATGGGAAGGTGCACAGCGTGTCTGCATCGTATGCCTTTACCACTTCCGGGTCACGGCTGATCCAGGCATTGGGCGAAACAGCATCCGGAATGCGGTTGCAATAGGCCCCCATATTCAGCTTGACCAGCGTTTTGGAAACATATTTTGGCCCGCGCACAGCTGCGGTCAGCGCGGCAACCGCCCAGCCCGCCTGGTTGCGGATGTGCGGACCCGCCGTGCCGCTGAAAATAGCGCCGGAGATGCTTTCCGGCCAGGTTTCGGCATACCAGCGGGCGTAAAAGCTGCCCATGCTGTGGCCATACAAAAATACCGGCACGCCAGGGAACTTTTGGTGGATGATGCCGTTCATCGTGTGCAGGTCATTCAGCAGGTGGTAACGGCCGCGGGGCTCGCCATAATGGCCGTGCTCCCCTTTGTTTGCGGTACCGCCGTGACCCAGGTGATCGTTGCCGGCCAGAGCTATGCCGCGCTGGGCATACCACTGCGCCATGGGGCGGTAGCGCTGTACATACTCGCACATGCCGTGGCTGAGCTGCAGCACGGCGCGCACCGGCACCCCCGGCATGGTATACATGCTGGCCGCCACGGTATGAACACCATCGGCAGACGGGAAACGAATTTCTTCACACTGCAGTTGGGGCATAGGTCTTACCTCCGCTGTTTTGGTCTGGCCGCACCGCACAGGGCAGCACATACACTATTCTATAAATAGTGTACCACAGTTTACCGCGCAGAACAACGCACAGCAACGCTGTTTTGCACAAAATACACCCCACAAATGCCAAAACAGCCCGCCTGAACGGTGAACATCAGGCAGGCTGTCTCCTTACAATTCCTCGGTTTCCTGGGCCGCTTTGGCGGCGCATTCATCACACAGGCCAAACACAGTCAGGCTGTAATCTTCCGGCACAATATCGGGGCAGGCATCAATCAGGGCTTTGAGCTGCGCATCCGAAATATGGATGCTTTTTACTTTTTGGCAGCTGCGGCAATACAACTGCTGATGATCCTCCTGCGGGCCCTCAAAACGGTCTGCTTCGCCGGGGATGGAAACACGCCGCACTTTGCCAATATCAACCAACGTATTCAGGTCGCGGTAAACGGTGCCAAGGCTCAGCCGCGGGCACACTGCCCGCAGAGACGTACAGATCTGCTCCGCGGTTGGATAATCGCTACGCGAAAGTACCTCCCGCAAAATCAGTTCACGTTGATGAGAATAGCGCATACTAAAAATCTCCTTCTCATACAATGCAGAGGAAAGAACTCGAAATATTTTCCACTTCACATTGTATACATGATTCCTGTACCCTATCATATCAAATGATATTAAAGATTGTCAATACATTAAAATGTGACGTTTTTTCGAAAAAGTTCTTGATATTTTCTTTCAAGCTAACAGGAATCGACTGTAATAATGTTGCCTTTTCTGATTATCTCGGCATTTTTCTTTTGTCATTCAGGAGATGATTTAATTTTTGACACTGTTTTTTCTTTTTGTTCAATTCCCATAAAATATTTTCATCAAAAAAATCTTTTTTATATTCCTATTTTGATATAGGTTATTATGGTTTTTGCTGTGCGCAATTATAGTTCATTTTTTGAACTTATCACCTTTGATGCGCTGCCAGTAAGCGGCGGCGGCCTGCTCGTTTTTGTTATCGCCAAACTGGTAATACTGGCGGTCCCGGATGGCATCCGGCAGGTACTGCTGGTCCACCCAATGGTTGGCAAAGTCGTGTGCATACTGATAATGCTGGCCTTTTACTGCGGCATCGGCGCCATCATAATGCTTATTTTGTAGCTGCCGCGGGATCGGCCCGCTGCGGCCTGCCCGCACATCTGCCAGCGCACGGTCAATGGCGGCTTCGCCCGTGTTGGATTTGGGGCTGGTCGCCACCAAAATTACCGCGTCCGCCAACGGAATGCGCGCTTCCGGCAGGCCCAGCATGTTGGCAGCATCCACAGCCGCTTTTACGATCGGGATGATCTGCGGGTAAGCAAGGCCAACATCCTCGCAGGCGCACACCATCAACCGGCGGCAGGCGCTGGGCAGGTCCCCCGCTTCCAGCAGCCGGGCCAGATAGTGCAGCGCTGCATCCGGGTCCGACCCGCGCATCGACTTCTGATAGGCCGAAACAATATCATAATGGTCATCGCCCTCTTTATCGTATCGCATGGCGGTACGCTGGGCCACCTGCGTGACCATTTCCAGCGTAACCAGCCGCGTGCCATCCTGCACGGGGGCTGCGTTGACGGCAAATTCCAGGTTGCCCAGCGCCTTGCGCATATCGCCGCCCGCGCTTTGGGCCAGGTATTCCAGCGCATCCACCGGGATGTTGACCGGCGTACCGTCACTTTCGCCCAGGCGCTGGGCGGCGTGTTTCACGCCTTCGGCAATATCCTCTGCCGTCAGGGATTTGAACTCGAACACTGTGCAGCGGGATAACAGCGCGTTATATACATAAAAGTATGGGTTCTCGGTCGTGGAGGCAATCAGCGTCACGGTTCCCTGCTCCACGCATTCCAACAGGCTTTGCTGCTGGCGCTTGTTGAAATACTGGATCTCATCCAGATAGAGCAGAATTCCGTTGGCGGCATGCAGGGTGCCAATATCGCCCAATACACTTTTGATATCGCTGGTGGAAGCGGTAGTACCGTTCAATTTATACAGCCGCATACCGCTGTTGGCCGCAATAATGCTGGCCACGGTGGTTTTGCCTACGCCGGACGGGCCGTAAAAAATCATATTGGGGATCACGCCTCTGTCAATGGTGCGGCGGAACACCTGGCCGGGGGCCAGGAGATGGCGCTGGCCGCACACTTCATCCAAAGTGCGCGGGCGCAGGCGTTGGGCAAGCGGTTCCTTCATGGGGGTACTCCTTTATGTTACCTTTATATATAAGGAAATATATTCTAAACTTCATTCCAAGCGGCAGACATGCACCGACGCTCAAAATCCCTTGTGAGCAAAAAATTATGTTCGCGTGCCGCCCCGGCATGAGAAGGTAAGTTTTTGTGAGGGAGCAAGGGGCAGCGGCCCCTCTTTTGAAGCTTCGCAGCATTAGAAGGCGGCACCATGCTACTTGCATTATAAACGCTATCCGTGGTAGAATCAAGCCGTAAGCCCCGCCGGCCCGCGCGCCGGGAAGTGATAAAAGAGAGTGTGAACCCCATGGAGATTCATGATAAAAAACAGCTGGCCGCCATCTGCATTGAGCGGCTGAAAAAAGAATACCCGCTTTCGGACTGTACGCTGGATTACGAGCACGCCTGGCAGCTGCTGGTGGAAGTGCGCCTTGCTGCACAGTGCACCGATGCCCGCGTGAACGTTGTGGTACAGGATCTGTTTGCCAAATACCCGAATGTGGCCGCTTTGGCCGCCGCGGAGCCGGAGGAAATTGAAGAGATCGTGCGGCCCTGCGGACTGGGGCGCAGCAAGGCGCGGGATATCAGCGCCTGTATGCGGATGCTGCGCGACAAGTATGACTGCAACGTGCCCGATGATTTTGACGCCCTGCTGGAACTGCCCGGCGTTGGCCGCAAAAGTGCCAACCTGATCATGGGCGATGTGTTCGGCAAGCCCGCCATTGTAACGGACACCCACTGCATCCGGCTGTGCAACCGCATTGGGCTGGTGGATAACATCAAGGAACCCAAAAAGGTGGAAATGGCGCTGTGGAAGATCATTCCCCCGCAGGAGGGCAGTGATTTCTGCCACCGGCTGGTGGACCATGGCCGCGCCGTGTGCACCGCACGCACCACACCGTATTGCGAGCGCTGCTGCCTGCGGGATGTGTGCCGCTATGCGCATGAAGAAGGCAAAGCGGACTGAACCAAGGAACGCACCACATCACACCACGCCTTTTATTTGCCTGCTTTTTTATAAAACACTTGGTTTTTGGCTTTGGGGTATGTTATAATAAGAGTACGACTTTTGCGGCCTGTACCGGCACGCACAGGAAAGTAGGAACCCGATTATGGCAACCAAACACCCCGACAGCGCCCCCCGCCTGGGCGGCGTATTGATTTCTAACCAGGTTGTGGCCGAGCTGCTGGAGCAGCTGCGCAACGGCATTTGGCAGGATACCGACCATCTGCCGCCCGAACTGGAGCTGGCCAACCGGCTGAACGTAAGCCGTACCGTTGTGCGCGATGCACTGAGTGAACTGGAACGTGCCGGTTACATTGAGCGCGTGCGCGGCATTGGCACCGTGATCAACCGCGATGTGGTCAATCTGGCCCGCCGCATGGACCAGAAGTTTGAATTCACCCAAATGATCCGGGCGCGCGGCATGCAGCCCAACAGCGACGATCTGCGGGTATCGCGCCACACGGCAGATGCCGATGCCGCCCAGGCGCTGAACATCAGCCTGGATACCCCGGTTTATTACATCTGCCGCCGGGTGCTGGCGGATAACACCCCAGTATTATTTTCTACCGATATCGTGCCATGCTCGCTGTTCGGCACCACCCGCACCGATGGCATTGACTTCACCCGCCCCATTTTCGATATTCTGGATGAAGCGTGCGGAATTCAGGTTTCCAGCACCATTACCCATCTACGCGCCGCCATGGGGGACCCCGCCGTGCGCCATGCCCTGGCCCTGCAGCGTGATCAGGCCCTGTTGGAATTGAGCGAGACCTGCTATTCCCGCCTGTGCCGCCCGGTGCTGCGCTGCCGCACTTTTTATACGGACTTTTTTGATTTTGCACTGGTGCGCAAGCTGGTGTAAATCCACTTTTCTCCCGCAGGACCTGTTTACAAGGCAGGGCTGCGGGATTTTTTATTTGGTACAAAATTTCAAAAGTTCACAAAATCTTCTCGATAGCAGCGCTGCGCCGTGGTATAATAACGTTAAAGACATCATTTACGATACGACCGGAGGGCTTATTTGTATGTGCACTGCTGCAACGTACCAGACCAAAGATTTTTATTTTGGCCGCAACCTGGACTATGAATTCGGTTACGGCGAGACCGTCACCTTTACCCCGCGGCACTATCCGTTCCAGCTGAACGGCCTTGGCGTGCTGGACCAGCACTATGCTATTTTGGGCATGGCCTGCGTGCAGAATAACTATCCCCTGTATTACGATGCCATCAACGAAAAAGGGCTATGCATTGCCGGGCTGAACTTTGTGGGCAACGCCTGGTATTGCAAAGATGAACCCGGCAAAGATAATGTTGCCCAGTTTGAGCTGATCCCCTGGTTGCTGGGCCGCTGCGCTACCGTACAGGATGCCCGCACCCTGCTGGACCGCATGAACCTGGTGGATACCCCGTTCTGCGAAGGGCTGCCCGTTGCCAGCCTGCACTGGATGATTGCCGATAATCATGAGTGCATCACGCTGGAATCTACCAAAGACGGCCTGCATGTATATGATAACCCCGCCGGTGTGCTGACCAACAACCCTCCGTTCCCCATGCAGCTGTTTGCTTTGAATAATTATATGCAGCTTTCCCCAAAGGCAACCGGCAACCACTTTGCACCCAACCTGCCGCTGAACGCTTACAGCCGCGGCATGGGGGCCATGGGTCTGCCGGGGGATCTTTCGTCTCAGTCGCGGCCGTTTGAAGCTCTTCGCGCACTTGTTTGACAGCCACTTCGCTCTTTTCAAATTCTTCGCTGCTTATCAGTTTGTCGGTATATAGCTTCTGCATGCGGGCAAAATCTATTTCTCCCTGTTTGGCATTGATTTCTGCCAGACGCACCCGGCTTTCGGCAGAGTTCAGTTGTCCCAGTTCGGGAATAACCTTTACTTTGGCTATTACTTCACCCTTCTTTACTGTTTGTCCGGCTTCTTTATATACCTCGTCGATGATGCCCGAAATCTGCGGTTTGATCAAGATTTCATCTCTCGGTTCTATCTTACCGGTGGCAACGGTGGTTCTCTTTAAGTCGGCTATTTCGGCTTTTTCTGTGTTGTACACAGTTTCTTTGGGTTGTGACTTCTGATAGAGGAAGACAAAAGTTCCCAAGAAAATGATCCTTTAAGGCTGCCCAGATGTAGGATTCATCCCAGTTACCGCCGATGAATGCTGCTGCATCGCCGGAAATATAATATTCACGCGCATCTTCGTTGGTAACAACGTTAAAGTCTTCGTTGAAGATCTTGGTATCGGTAAAGAGTCTCTGCATCTCTGTCAGGGCGCTTACAAATGTATCATCTGTAAATGCTGCGCCGTTCTTTGCCACCAGGCTCATAAACCAGTCAGGGCCGGTGTAACGGTTGCCCAGTGTGGAAAGGAAATCGGAGTTTGCCTGCCACTTGCCGCCATTGCCGAATGCAACTGTCGTAATACCCTTGCCGTTAAAGTACTCGGAAGCTTTTTCTACATCTTCCCAGGTAGACGGAAACTGATCGTAGCCTGCTTCTTTCCACATTGCCTTATCATAAATCACAACGGTACAGGTGCCGCCGGTCAGAGCCGGGAAGCCGTACATGGAATCTTCATAAGTAAACGGTGCGAAATATGCGGTATTGTAATCCGCATAATACGGAGATGCTTTGATATCATCTGTCAGATCATAAACCAGACCCTGTTTTGCCCAGTCGATGGTGTTCATGCCCTGAAGCAGGAATACATCGGGCAGGTCATCTGCTGCCGCCAGCGTTGCGATCTGTGTCTTATACTCTGCATTTGCAAGAACAGTCTGTGTCAGCGTAATATCCGGATGTGCGTCATCCCACTCACCCAATACGGTACGGAAGCCATCAGAGCCGCCATTTCCTTCAGATTCTTCGGAAGTAGAGTAATGCATAATCTCGAGCTCGCCCGCATAAGCAAGCTCAGAGCCGTCACCTGCTTCGGTCTCTGTATCCGCTGTATCTGCGGCTGTAGATTCTGCAGCTTCTGTCTTAACGGTCTCTTCTACCGCCGGTGCAGAAGCAGTAGTTGCTGCTGTGGATCCGCACCCTGCTACTGTCGTTGCCAGCATTGCTGTTGAAAGTAACAAACCAAGCATTTTCTTTTTCATACCCTAAACCCTCCTATGAGTTTATAAAATTTAAGCATTCTCCGGAGCTTTCAGTATCCTCCACCCTTTACCGTGGTTTCCGAAGTAGCTATTACCGCACTACCCTCTGCTGCCATCCAGCTTTAAAACTGTTTGACCCTCATACAATTTTCCCTGTACTATCGTGATATTCCGCATTGCAGTTTTGGGCTTTTCGATCAGATCGATCAGCTTCTCTGCTGCGTACTGTCCAAGATGCTGTGTATCCTGACAGAGTGTCGTAAGATTCGGAACGGTCAGCTTCGCCAACCGGATTCCATCGTAGCCTGCAATGGAAATATCTTCCGGGATAGACATTCCCCGTTCACGGATTACATGAATGCCTCCAAATGCTGCAAAATCGTCCGGATATATAATACAAGTCGGCGGTCTTCTCAGATCAAGAAGCTTCTCTGTCGCTTCCCCCGCGCCCTTGGTATCGCGGTATCTTGTCATCATCACATATTCATCCGGGATCTCCACCCCAAGCTTTTCTGCTGTCCTGTAAAAAGAGGACAGGCGGTTTGTTGTAACTGCGGAATCTGTACCGTGGATATATGCAATTCTTCGATGTCCCATCTGATAAATATAAGTGAACAGATCTTCCATTCCCTTTGCATTATCCGAAACAACTGCCAGACGATCATTGAAGATATAGTCGATGGTCACAACCGGAATATCACTCAGTGCAAGCTGCAGCACCTCCGGCTCTGAAAAATCAACACATGCGATCATAATTCCGTCAAATCCCCGATATCTGGCATGCTCCAGATACGTCATCCGCTTTCCGCCGGAGCCTCCGCAATTGACAAATGTAAGATCATAATCTCTTGCCTCTGCGGCCACCTTGAAGCTATCCAGCACTGCAGCGAAATAATCATGCGTCAGACCATTATGCTCTGCATCTGTGAAAAGAACTCCGATGTTATAACTGCGATTCGTCTTCAATGTCCTCGCAAACAGATTCGGACGATATCCCATTTCTTCTGCCTTCTCACGGATCATCTTCTTGCGTTCTTCGCTGATGTCTGCATGATCGTTCAGCGCCTTGCTGACTGTTGCAACGGAAACCTGACATTCCTTTGCGATGTCTTTTAAGGAAACCATATCGCCTACCTCCTGCCTTCGACGCCTCCGTTTTTTTCATTGCGTCTTATCCTTATATCCTGCTGTTTTCTTTCATGCAACAGTTTGTTACGTAAACGATATACTTAAACGTTTTCTTTAATTGCATTATATGCGTCATGCACATATATTTCAATATTTTTTTATTATTTTTAATCATTTTGCCATTTTATACAATTTAATTTCCTGATTTTTGTTGCTTATTTATATTTTATTCTCTTTTCATACATGTGTTTTGCAGTTTCGCTGCATTTTCGTCAACATAACCCAGAAAACCGTCCTTTGACGCTTTCATTTTCGTAAGCTGCGCTTTTTCATTTTCATTGATTTTATCGCATTTTCCCAATATAATTCGAAATATATAATAGCTCTGCGTTTAACTTAATCGTTTAAACTGTAGTTGCCTGGCACAGGCTTTCTTGCACAGCAGACGTCCAAAAGCAGCCTGAAACCTCATTTCAAAAGAGGATCTGCGCAGAGCTTCTTCGGCACAAAGGCGTCTGTAGAATGGAGGGTTTTATGAAATACGGTTACTTTGATGATATCAACCGGGAATATGTCATCACGGATCCTGCAACGCCGCTTCCCTGGATCAACTATCTTGGCTGCCGCGATTTTTTCAGTCTTATTTCCAACACCTGCGGCGGCTACTCTTTCTATAAAGATGCAAAACTTCTCCGTCTGACCCGCTATCGCTACAACAACGTCCCTGCGGATTCCAATGGCAGATATTTCTATCTTAAAGAAGGAAACAGCATCTGGAATCCCGGCTGGCAGCCGACCCAGACACCTCTGGATTTTTATGAATGCCGGCATGGAATGGGATACAGCCGCTTTACCGGGCAGAAAAATCATCTGAAGGCCTCTCTACTCACCTTCGTACCCCTTGAGGATTCCTGCGAGATCAATCAGCTTACGCTTACCAATGATTCTGAGCAGGAGAAAACAATTCAGTTGTTTTCTTATCTGGAATGGTGTCTCTGGAATGCAGATGATGATATGAAGAATTTCCAGCGTAACTTCAGCACTGGAGAGGTGGAAATAGAAGGTTCTATTCTTTATCATAAAACGGAATACCGGGAACGCCGGAATCACTACGCTCTGTTTTCTGTCAACACACCCATAGATGCTTTCGAGACAGACCGGGATTCCTTTCTTGGTCCATACTGCAGCAATCAGAATCCTTCCGCTGTTGAAAAAGGCCAGCTCTCCAATTCCGTAGCCAGTGGCTGGTCTCCTATTGCAGCCCATCAGATTGATCTGACGCTTCAGCCGGGCGAAAGCAAAACCTTTATTTTTGTCACCGCATATGTCGAAGTACCCGTTGAAGAAAAATGGGAAGCGCCGGGTGTCATCAACAAAAAACCTGCCCATGCCCTTTTGTCACGCTATCATAATCCTGATCAGGTACAAGATGCTTTTCTTGCGCTTTGCCATTACTGGACAGCGCTTCTGTCCCGATATCATATTTCCTCTGACTCCAGGGAAGTGGATCGCATGGTAAATATCTGGAACCAGTACCAGTGCATGGTTACCTTCAATATGTCCCGAAGCGCTTCTTATTACGAATCCGGTATCGGCCGTGGAATGGGGTTCCGTGACTCCTGCCAGGATCTGCTCGGTTTCGTCCATCTGATTCCGGAGCGTGCCCGCGAGCGAATACTGGATATCGCAGCCACTCAGTTTGAGGATGGCAGTGCATACCATCAGTATCAGCCGCTGACCAAACGTGGAAACGCAGATATCGGCGGAGGCTTTAACGACGATCCCCTCTGGCTGATCGCCGGTACGGTTGCTTACATCAAAGAAACCGGCGATTTTTCCATTTTAAAAGAGCCAGTTACCTTTAACAGCACCCCCGGAACCCAGCAGCCGCTTTTGGAGCATCTGAAGCGCTCCTTTGACTTTACTGCAACGCATAAGGGACCTCACGGGCTTCCGCTGATCGGTCGTGCCGACTGGAATGACTGTCTGAATTTAAACTGCTTTTCCGCAGAGCCCGGCGAATCCTTCCAGACGTTTGGTCCCAGTGAGGGACCTGTCGCGGAATCCGTATTTATTGCCGGAATGTTCGTCAAATATGGGGAAGAGTACGCGCAGCTTGTTTCTCTTCTCGGCAATGCTGTGGAAGCAGACCGTGCCCGTAAGGAGGTTGCAGCAGTCTATCAGGCAGTCCTGGATTCCGGCTGGGACGGGGAATGGTTCCTCCGGGCCTACGATGCCTACAGCCACAAGGTCGGCTCCCGGGAATGTGAGGAAGGTCAGATTTTTATCGAGCCCCAGGGCTTCTGTGTCCTCGCAGGCATTGGCGTACAGGAAGGGCTTGCACAAAAAGCTCTGGATTCTGTCAAAAAACGTCTGGATACCAAATACGGTGTCATGCTCCTGCAGCCTGCTTATACCAGATATCACCTGGAGCTTGGCGAGGTCAGCTCCTACCCGCCCGGGTACAAGGAAAATGCCGGAATCTTCTGCCACAATAATCCCTGGATTTCCATCGCAGAAACCGTCATCGGCAGAGGCAGCCGCGCATTTGAGGTATATCGTAAAACCTGTCCCGCTTATCTGGAAGATATCAGTGACATCCACCGCACAGAGCCTTACGTTTACGCACAGATGGTTGCCGGCGCAGACGCTCCCAGACACGGTGAAGCAAAAAACAGCTGGCTAACCGGCACTGCAGCATGGACCTTTGTCAATATCTCCCAATACATCCTCGGTATCCAGCCCGACTGGAACGGTCTGCGTATTGATCCCTGCATTCCTTCCGACTGCAACGGATATGATATCCACAGGCACTACCGCAATGCCGACTATGATATCCACATCCAGAACCCGAACCATGTGGAAAAGGGCGTTGTTTCCCTTCTTGTTGACGGAACTCCCATTGACGGCTGTGTCGTTCCTTTCACCGAAGCCAAACAGCACTATGACGTTACGGTTGTGATGGGCTGACCTGTATCACAGCAAAAAAATTTGCCTCCCTTTTTAATGTTTTGATATAGTACAGTAAAACCCCGGACAGAGTTTGAAAAATCACTCCGTCCGGGGTTTTTGATTCATAACAATAGAATGCTCGCAGAGCGTGCATTCTATTGTTGGAATTATTTATAAGTCCATCTGCAGCTCTGCCCAGACCGGGACAGAGACCGATGCACCCTTTCTCGACACTGCAATTGCGGATGCCTGTGCAGCGATCGAAAGACACTGTTCTGCAGAAAATCCCTTTTCCTGCGCCATCAGAAAATATCCGGTAAAGGTATCTCCCGCCGCCGTGGTGTCAACTGCCTGTACTTTCTGTGCCGGGCAGAAATACCGTTCTTCCCGGTCTGCATACCATGCACCTTTTTCTCCGAGGGTCAGTACAACTGCAGCATCCGGATACTGAAACAGCATCTGATCCAGAATGTCTTTTGGCTCGCTTTTTTGGGTCATCTGACTACCCTCTACCTCATTGATGAAAAACAGGGAAACCTTTTCCAGCTGCCAGCTTAAAATGCAATCTTCAAACGGCGATGGATTCAATACGATCGAAATGCCTCTGGCATAGGCTTTTTCCAGAATATCTTCGATTCCGTTGATTTCATTCTGTAAGATCAGGACATCTCCTTTTTCAAAAGAATCCAGAACGCTATCGATATATTCCGTCGTCCACATCCGGTTCGTACCGCCATACAGGACGATGCTGTTCTGTCCGTTTTTGTCCACCTGAATGATCGCATGCCCGGTTCTATTGTCCCGTTCCTGCATGAGCCTGCAGTCCACGCCAAACTCCTGTGCTGTTTCCAGCAGCTCACCTCCGTCAGAGCCTACCAAACCTGCAAGATACACCCTGGCACCAGCTTTTGCAAGGGCTGCAGCCTGGTTAAAGCCTTTTCCTCCGCAGGCCTTATCCAGCTTCACAGAAGCAATCGTTTCTCCCGGCTCGACAATATGATCCAGGGAATAAATATAGTCATAATTTAAGGAGCCCATCACAAGAAAGCGTGTCCCCAAGGACGCGCTTTCCTGACATTGTGCTTTTGATAGTTCCGTTTCCTGCCCCTTCATTCTTTGGGATTTCATGAATTACACCTCATCCGTATCGAAGAATATTTTGCATGGCTTCCGTTTCGAACAGACACGCCAACCGCGCCCTGCAGATAAGGATGATCCGTATCCTCATATTCCAGTACAGCAGTCTCTGTCTGCAGCTGTTGGTTTTGTCTACACCCAACCGGCACTTCTTTGATCTCTGCATGCAGTCTGGCTCCCTGTGCGCAAACAGAAACCTCATAATCCCTGCCGGCTTTCCAGTCAAAGGCTGTCTCTGTCAGAACACGATATCCATTTTCATTTTTCAGGAGTGCAATTTTAGAATCCGCAAGGAGTGCAACGGCGTAGGAACGGATCGCCCCCTGTACGCGCACATTTACCATATTGTTTTCGCCTGTCAGGGGTGTCATTTCAAATATCGCCGTATAGTCTTTCCAGTCATATCTGCCAGTATACGCTTCTCCGAAATCTGCGCAGGACAGATGCAATGCTCCCTGATCCAAATACAGATGTCCCTTCAGTCTGGTAAACTGGCTGACTTCTTTATGTAAGCCAGTCCATACTTCTGTCTTTTCCCGACAAAAATCGATCCGATAATCCGGTGTTCCATCTGCCCATAGATCATCCAAAAGTCCTGCAAAGGTCTGAGTTGCTTCCGTTCCCATCAAAAGATCAAAGC
>ERZ772872.2838-NODE-2838-length-13495-cov-6.012351_pt1 | contig 13495 bp, 8 predicted proteins | sample MGYA00512132_ERZ772872 | MGnify/ENA primary metagenome ERZ772872 (study PRJEB29015, sample SAMEA2737724) | human gut metagenome | biome: human gut; feature: human-associated habitat; material: faeces | place: China | collected 2012 ...
CGGCGGAGCCGGATGGGGTAATCTGGAACATGTTGTCAGCCGCCGTCTTATCAGCAACAGCGATACATGGGCCGGATGTCACGGTGCCCATCAGCGCCTGCATTCCCCAGTCCTTTAATGTATTATAAGCACTTACGGACTTCTCCGGATCATGCTCATCATCCTGGAACTGGAATTCGATCGGCACACCGTTGATACCGCCTGCATCGTTGATCTCCTTAACAGCGATCTCTGCACCGTGCTGTACAGCCAGACCATAAACTGCTGCGCCTCCGGTTACAGGGCCAATGCCGCCGATCTTAAATACAGCGCCATCTGCTGCTGCACTGCTCTCACCTTCTGCTTTGCTTTCACCAGCAGCTGCTGCTGTAGTGGATGCGGAACCTGAGCCGCCGCATGCTGTTAAAGATGCTGCCATAACAACTGCTAAACCAGCGCTTAAGAATCTTTTCTTCATAATTGTTTCCTCCTTCTTACAACAGTTCTCTGTTGTCTGAAGATAGTGTACCTTATTTTTTCCATTTATGACCGTTTTTGACACCAATCGACCCAAATATGACATGAAACGACCGGAGAAAAAATTCTCCGGTCGTTTTATGCTAAAAATGTCTGGTTTTTACGAAAAAAATAGGAAAAAAATTTGTCTTTCAGTTCCGAATATTTTCCATGCGGAATCGGGATCTGGGTACCGTCCGACAGGATCACAGCTTTGTTAGATATGCTCTTTACATAATCCATATTGATCATATATGACCTGTGGCAACGGACAAAGCATTCATAATCCTTCAACTGTTCGCACAGATCATCCAATCTGCCGATACTGTCCAGTACTTCTCCGTCCTTGCGGTGGAACAAAAGTGTCCGTCCCATCACCTCACAATATTGCAACCGGTCAAGATCCAGTCTGGTGATTCCGGTTCTGCTGCGCAGGATCAAGCTGTTTTCCTTATCTTTATGGCATTCCGAAAGTACAGAATCCATCAAGCGGTAAAAACTTTCCTGCCAGATAGGCTTCAACTGGTAAAAATAAGCGCCTACCGAATAAGAATCCACAGCATACTCTGCCGAAGATGTCAGATAGATAATCTTTACCGAAGTATCATACTGCCGGATTTCTCTGGCCGTGCTGATACCGTTCTGTGCAGGCATCAGCACATCCAGAAAAATAATATCCAGCCTCGTTCCTCTCTCCACTTCCGCCAGCAGCTCCAGGGGACTATTAAATGAGGCATATACAATATTCTGATTCCGTTCTACCCGATACTTGTCCATCAGCGCACCAAGTTCTCTCAGTACCGACAGATCATCATCACAAAATGCTATTTTTATCATAGGTTTTCTTTCTCAGTTTCCAAACTCATCTGTAATTTCCATGACAATTATACGCACACCGGAAGCTTTCAGTCAAACAATATTTCCTCCACTGTTACGAATTGGAATCCACGTTTCTGCAAAACATCCACCACTTCCAGTGCGGCAGTCACAGAGGTATCATAATAATCGTGCATTAAAATAATATCACCGTCTCCAGCCTTTTCCACCACTTTTGCCGCAATACACTCTGCATTGTGGGAGCACCAGTCCAGTGGATCAATATTCCACAGCACCGGGAACATATTTAATTCTTTTTCAAAACTTTTGTCCCAGCTTCCATAGGGCGGACGAACGAAGCTCACCTTTTCCCCGGTAATATTTTCCAGGATCTCATTGGTCTTTACCAGTTCCTCCCGGAATGTTTCCCTGTTCCCGGAGGTGAGTTGGATATGACTGTACGTATGGTTTCCGATCAGATGTCCTTCCTCCTGTTCTCTCCGGATAATATTGGGATAATTCTGTGCATTCTCCCCGGTCACAAAAAAAGTTGCCACCACATTTCGTTCTTTTAAACCATCCAAAAGCTGTTCTGTATACCTCGGATGCGGACCGTCATCAAACGTCAGCGCAATCTTTTTCGCCACATCTTCCTCTCCGGCAATCTTCCCGGTCGATACTTCCTGCGAAGCAGGTGCTGTAGTATCCTGACGTTTTCCTCCGGCCCACAGGCATAACATTCCCATGATCATATCAAAGACCAGAATTCCCACCAGCGTTTTTTTCATTTTCATCCATCCGTTTACTGCTTTCACAGAAAATATATGCATCCGGACAAACGGCAATTCCTCGCAGCAAAAAAGGAACTTCGGAGCACAAAACTCCAAAGTTCCTTTCTGTTCTATGTCTGTCATCAAATCTTGAATACAGAAATCTCGTTCTTGAGACCTTCCATATTCTCATCCAGTACACTTGCCGTATTGCTCAGCTTCTCTACATGCTCAAGCAACTTATTAGCCACATCATTAACAGTCTCGGCACTTCCCGCAGTCTCTTCGATGATATCCGAAATATTCTTCACTGCTGCTACCGCTGCACTACGTTCGCCATCAGCCTTTTCTGTACTTGCTGCAATATCCTTCAATCCCTCGATCAGCTGCCCCATGCGAGCCTGCATCTCACGGAATACTGCAATTACCTCGTCCACTGCCTTGGTCTGAAGCTCTACCATCGCCTGTGCCTGGCTTGCGCTGTCTACACTGTTCTGCGTCTGTGCAGTAATGTTCGCAACATTATTGCTGATCTCACCGGCCGCCTTGGCGGAATCATCTGCCAGCTTGCGGATCTCTTCCGCTACCACAGCGAAACCTCTTCCGGCCTCTCCCGCTCTGGCTGCCTCAATGGAAGCATTCAGGGACAGCAGATTGGTCTGCTCCGTGATCTCCGTGATCGTACCGACAAAGCTGTTGATGATCGCGGATTCCTTACGAAGAGATTCGATACTGTCACTTACCTTTGCAGTCATCTTGGTCGTCTCACCGGCTCTGTCACCCAGTACCTGTACGATCTCCATTCCTTTGTTGATCATACCCTCGGTCTCATCCACCAGTTTTTCAACACGTTCTACCACGCGGCTTACTTCCTGCATTTCATTGGAGAGGACATCTGTCTTCTCCACACATTCCTGTGCATGTCTGGACTGTTCTTCCATGCCTTCGTTGATCTCTCCGATGGCTCTGGTAATATCCTGGGAATACTCATGGATCAATTCGGAAGCCTGTCCTACATTCTGTGCGGATACTTCCAGTTCTCCGGTGGCATTGCTTACCTGATTTACCAGCTTCTTGGTATTCGTGATCATATTGGTCGCAGATCCTGCCAGATCCTGGAACTCATCATGTCCCTTGGCAGATACCGTCACGGTCAGATCGCCCTGTGCAACATCACCGAACTTTCTGGAGATTCGTTTCATGTTATTCTCAATACCGGCGGTAATAAAGATACCCACGATCACCACGATCACACATGCCAGGAGCACCAGTCCAATGGTCATATTACGGATCTCCATAGCCTGGCTGGTCACCACACGCATAGGCACCAGTGCACAGGTGGTAAATCCCACTTCCGCACTGCGACTATAGATAAAGAGGTATTTTTCTCCACGGAACTCCACTTCCGCAGTGCCGGAATCCGATACTGCCTGCTCCATTATCCCATTATAAAATTCCTGATCGACGAATACTTTCTCATCCTCAGCCAGAGTACTCTCTTCACCGTCTTCCAGCTGCTCCACTACCAGTTCTCTTCCACTCGGAGTGATAAATCCGATGATACTGTCATCACCGATATCGATCTCCTTCAAAAAGTTCGTAATAGCCAAAGGCTTCATGTCAATAACAACGCAGGCATTGTTAGACTGGCTCATCATCTGGAAAGACAATATGTAGTCCTGCTGCGTCTCTTTTACCTTTTCATCCAGCACCGGATGGCTGTCGATCCACTGTGGGATGCTTCTTCTGCCTTCGCCGGAAGCTACCGACTCCTTATATTCATCCAGGAATCCATCCACACCGGAAGAAAGCTTGGTAGACAAAAGTCCCACACCTTCCTTGGGAATAATGTGCATATGACTGATGAACGGATTCGACGTCTGCACCGATAAAAGATTCGACTTCGTAGCTGTCAGGAAGTTCAGCTTGTCTACCGGATTATCCTCGAACATTCCCAGGAAATATTTCCGAAGATCATCGTCATACGCATACTTTAAGCCCTCGGAACGGATAAAATCACAAGTCATCTCCAGATATTCCGTTGCCATGCGCACAGTCTGTAACGTGGAATCTGTATATTTCTCACTTAAGCCTTCCGCAGACTTCTGGTATGCCGAAATGCCGATAATGATCATGAACACGATCGGCACCAGGAAACATACTACGATCTTATTGCGTATACTGAACAGTTTGGAGCTTTTCCCGCTCCTGCCGGATGTCTTCTTCGGTGTCTTTGTCTTTACAGCCTTCTCCTTCGGTACTTTTGTTACCTTTTTCTCAGGTTTTGGCTTCTTTTGGGAAGCTTTCTCTTTTTTCCCCGCAAAAAGAGATTTTTTTGTTTTCTCAACATTCGTACTCATACAATATCCTCCGGTACATGTATTCATATTAAGAAGTATACCATGATTTTTTCTATAATGAAACAACATTTTATGCGTTTTGTTATACTTTTTTGCGCAATTTTAACAAAAATCCATCTTTTTTAAGAATGTTTCTGTGAATTTTACCTGCTCCGCCAAATTCAATATCTGAATCTGTAATTCGTGCCATCTGCGCAGATCATCCCATGCTCGCAGCTGTCCGGTCAGTATCCTGTTTCCCACCAGTGCAGCACCACTAAGTGCCGTGTTGCCGCCGGTCACGGTACGATCTGTCAGTTCCTTCGGAAGCAGTCCGATGGCTGCAGCTGCCTTCGGATCCAGGTAATAGCCAAAGCCTCCTGCCAGCACTACCTTGGAAATATCCGAAAGTCTGATTCCATAGCTTTCCGTCAGGATCTCTATGCCTGCGGCAATGGCTCCCTTCGCCAGTTGTACCGCACGCACGGCTTCTTTCGTGACAAGTACATCTCCGATACGGATTCCCTTCGTAAAATAGGGTTCCTTTAACAGTCCCTGCCGATCCATCAGTCCTTCTTCCAGAAGCTTTTGTAACAATTTCACCATATCCGCGCCCCAGATACCACGGTTTGCCCCGCCCTCGAAGGCAGGTCCGGCCGCCGTGGCACAGGCATACAGCTTCTGTCTGTTCCCCAGCGCCATCTCACCGTTGGTACCCAGATCGATGAGCAGCATGGGTTCCTCCTGCTCCAACATTTGACAGGCCAGTATTCCCGCAGTGATGTCACCTCCGACAAAGGCAGACAATCCGGGAATGATATGACAGGGAATGCCTGCGATCTGCGTGTCCACAGCTCCGCAATGACTTACCTGAAAAGGCGCCCTGCCCAGCTCTGCCGGATCCCAGCCCATCAGCAGATAGGTCATAGTGGTATTCGCCGCAATGACCATCTGTATAGACTCCTTCTCCTGCAGCTTTTTGGAAAACCGCTGTGATCCCTTTTCAATGAGGTCCAGGACTTTTTTCTGCATATCTGCTGCTTTCCCCGGATCCCTTGCCGCCTCTATCCGTGAGAGTACATCGGCACCGTAGCTGACCTGTGGATTCACACTCGGAAAACTGTCCACTACTCTACCGTCTGCATCATAGAGCTGCATAGCAATGGTAGTCGTTCCGATATCCACTGTCATCAGCCGGATACCTTCCGTATTCTGTAAAGATAACGGAGGAAGCTCCAGCTTTTCCGTCACCACCTGCATCCCCCGGATCACTCCGGGACATCTGCCACAGCCGGTGCAGATCAGACATCTGGTTCCCTTTTTCCCTGTAAGACTGCTGGTTGTATTATACAAACTGATTCCTCTCTTCATTGTAATGATAATCGATGGATGCCAGCTTATCCCTGATCTCCTGTTCCTTCACATCCAGATCTTCGCAGAGCTGCTCCAGGCTTCCGTAATAGTCACGGAGTTTCAGATTGATAAAGCTTAATAACATGACCGGATCCTGTGGTATCATAAAAAAACCTCGCTTTTAAAATATTATTACTATAACATCTTAAACGAAAAAAGCGAAAATGACAAGTCTGCCACTTTCGCTTTTCGTATTACTGTTTATTTATTTTTAGAGCCTTTCTCACATTTGGCGGAAAGCTTATCGTCCTCTACGGTAATGACGATGGTATCGCCCTCCTCCACCTGATCTGCCAGGATCATCTTGGCAGCCAGGGTCTCCACATACTTCTGAATATAACGTTTCAGAGGTCGTGCACCATAGACCGGATCATATGCGTTATCCACGATGTACTGCATAGCCTCGTCCGACAGACGGATCGTCAGCTGCTTATCCTCCAGACGCTTATTCAGATCGGCAATGATCAGATGAATAATGCCGCCGATATTATCCTTGGTCAGAGGCTTGAACAGGATCGTCTCATCCAGACGGTTCAAAAATTCCGGACGGAAATGTGCACGCAGGTCGTTCATGACTGCTGCCTCTGCCTCCGGCTTGATGGTGCCGTCTTCGTTAATGCCGTCCAGCAGGTAGCTTGCACCGATGTTGGAGGTCATGATCAGGATGGTATTCTTGAAATCTACGGTACGACCCTGAGAATCGGTGATACGCCCGTCATCCAGTACCTGTAACAGTACATTGAATACATCCGGATGTGCCTTTTCGATCTCATCAAACAATACCACGCTGTAAGGTTTTCTCCGGACAGCTTCGGTCAGCTGACCGCCCTCATCGTATCCTACGTATCCGGGAGGTGCACCGATCAGACGGGAGACAGAATATTTCTCCATGTATTCACTCATATCGATACGGACCATGTTGTTCTCGTCGTCAAACAGTGCTGCTGCCAGGCTCTTCGCCAGCTCCGTCTTACCTACACCGGTAGGTCCTAAGAACAGGAAAGAACCTATGGGCTTGCTGGGATCCTTGATACCGGCTTTGGAACGGATGATGGCTTCCGTAACCTTGGTCACGCCTTCGTCCTGTCCAACTACACGTTTGTGCAGTTCTTCGTCGAGGTGAAGGGTCTTGTTACGCTCACTCTCGGTCAGTTTGGCTACCGGGATACCGGTCCAGCGGGAAATGATCCTTGCGATCTCTTCCTCCGATACCTTTTCATGCACCAGAGACATATCCGATTCGCCGACCTTATTTTCCTCCTGCTCCAGCTGTTTCTCCAGTGCAGGAAGTTCGCTGTATTTTAATCTGCCCGCTTTCTCATAGTCTCCTTCCCGCTCTGCGATCTGGATCTCATTGTTGATACGGTCTCTGTCCTCACGCAGCTTGGAAAGCTTATCTACGGATGCCTTCTCGTTATCCCACTGTGCTTTTCTCGTATTGAACTGATCCTTTAACTCTGCCAGTTCCTTCTGCAGATCAGCCAGACGTTCCTTACTGATCCGGTCATCCTCTTTTTTCAGAGCAGTCTCCTCGATCTCCAGCTGTGTCACCTTACGTTGCAGTTCATCCAACTCCGTAGGCATACTGTCCATCTCGGTCTTGATCAGGGCGCAGGCTTCATCCACCAGGTCGATCGCCTTATCCGGCAGGAATCTGTCGGTGATATAACGGTTGGAAAGTACGGCTGCACTTACCAGCGCATTATCCATGATCTTAACACCATGATATACTTCGTAACGATCCTTCAGTCCACGCAGGATAGAAATCGTATCCTCCACGGTGGGTTCTTCTACCATAACCGGCTGGAAACGACGTTCCAGAGCGGCATCTTTTTCAATATACTGTCTGTATTCATCCAGAGTGGTAGCACCGATACAGTGCAACTCACCACGAGCCAGCATAGGTTTTAACATATTGCCTGCATCCAGAGCGCCATCTGTCTTACCGGCACCAACAATGGTATGCAGCTCATCAATGAACAGAATGATCTGTCCGTCGCTGTTCTTCACATCATCCAGTACAGCTTTCAGACGTTCCTCAAATTCACCTCTGTATTTTGCGCCGGCTACCAGTGCACCCATATCCAGTGCGAAAATCTTCTTATCCTTCAGTCCCTGCGGTACATCACCTTTTACAATACGTTGTGCCAGCCCTTCCACCACGGCGGTCTTACCGACACCGGGTTCACCGATAAGTACAGGGTTGTTCTTCGTTTTACGGGACAGGATACGTACCACATTACGGATCTCACTGTCTCGTCCGATGACAGGATCCAGCTTCTGGTTTCTCGCTTTCTCCACCAGATCCTGACCGTATTTTTCCAAAGTATCATAAGTAGCCTCCGGATTGTCACTGGTAACTCTCTGGTTGCCTCTTACGGTAGACAGAGCCTGTAAAAAACGCTCTCTTGTGATGCCGTATTCCTTCCAGATCTCGGCGATCTCCTTGTTGGGATTCCTGATCATGGCAAGGAACAGATGCTCAACGGAGACATATTCATCTCCCATCTGCTTTGCCTCATCTGATGCGCTGACCAGCACCTTGTTCAGATACTGACCGACATAAGGCTGACCACCCTGCACCTTTACTCTCTTCTCCAGAGCCTGTTTTGCACGGTTTACAAAGTGATCCTTTTGGATCTCCATCTTCTCCACAAGCTTTAAGATCAGGCTGTCATCCAACGTCAGCAGACTGTACAGCAAATGCTCCTGCTCGATCTCCTGGTTGCCATATTCCATAGCGAGCTTTTCACAGCCGTTGACGGCTTCTATGGATTTCTGTGTAAATTTATCAATATTCATAATCGTTCGCCTCCTCACTAAGGTGTTACAATTTTGTTTTTCACATTAATTCTTAGACAATGAACTGATTTGTTTGAATTGTTTTGTTCCAATTCCTTTGTCCGCGCCTTCGTCAGACAGATGCCACAATCTCAAAATCTCTCTTGTTTCATCTGTTCTATAGTTAATATAACACATAGTGTAAGAAAATCAATTAAGAAAGTATAAACTTTATATAGAATCTTTCGAAAATGCATAATTTCCCCTTTGCATTTTCCATGATACGATTGATTGATACACTTTCACTTACGCTATTTCACAACAGACGTGCATGATTATAAAGAGATATCAGTCATGGGTCTATGCAGAAAAATCTTGTTTTCTGATCCCCTTTTCTGCCATAATATCACTCCAGAAGATTCACTTTGGGTCTATAGAAAAAAATTTGCTCTCCAGATACTCATTTTTCATGATATGAGTATCTAAAATGATATTTTTTCTGTATAGACCCACCGCGCACAAAAATCTATGATATCTACATAAAAAAAGTATCTGGAAAGCACTTTTTTCGCTATAGACCCAAATGGCGCTGCCACCGCATTCCGTCTGCTCATAAAGCAGAATGCAACACAGTGGCGGCGCCATTTTTCATCATTTGTTATTCCTATCCGGCTACAAAGGTCAGACCTATTTTGCTGTAACGCCCTTCACTTCATATCCTGCGTCCACCACAGCCTTGGTCAATACCTCATCTGACACATCGGAAGCCAGTTCCACGGTAGCGTTTTTCTGCTCCAGGCTCATGGTAACGGCTTTCACGCCTTCTACTGCCTCCAGTGCCTTCTGTACGGTTCCGGTGCAGTGGTTGCACATCATTCCTTCGATACTGATTACTTTTGTCATTGTGTTTGTCCTCTCTTTCTCCTGCTTTACATCTTGTCTGTTATTTTGCTCTGCGGGGGTCTTCAGTATGCACTGTTCTCCCTCCGCAGCTGCATGCGTTATCTCGATTTCCTTACGGGTTACTTCCGGTACTCCTTTTTTCAGCGGGGTGAATCCGCTCTTAAAGCCTCTCAGTCGCAGGGCATTTCCCACGACGAAGATACTGCTTAAGCTCATGGCTGCCGCGCCGAACATGGGATTCAGCCGGATCTGGAACGCCGGATACAACACACCGGCTGCCAGAGGGATGCCGATGCAGTTGTAGAAAAATGCCCAGAACAGGTTTTCCTTAATATTGCGGATCACGGCACGGCTCAGCTTCATGGCAGTCACCGCATCCCGAAGATCGTTTTTCATCAGGATAATGTCGGCACTCTCCATGGCGACATCGGTACCTGCGCCGATGGCCATACCCACATCTGCTGCCGCCAGTGCGGGAGCATCGTTGATACCGTCACCGATCATTGCCACCTTGTGTCCCTGACGCTTTAACTCACTGACCTTCTCCTCCTTATCCTGCGGCAGCACTTCCGCCACGACTTCGGAGATTCCGAGTTTTTCCCGTACCGCTTCTGCGGTTCGTCTGTTATCACCGGTCAGCATGATGACTTTCACACCCATCTTCTCCCATGCCTGAATTGCTTCATAGGAAGTAGCTTTGACCGTATCCGCTACACCGATGATTCCAAGGAATCCTGTTTCCTTGGGCCAAGTTTTCTGGATGCAAGCTTCCTGAGAGCCTCCTTCCCGGAAGTTTACTTCCTGGAAGTTTACATCCATTGCTACCAGAAGCGGTGTCATACCTTCGTCCGCCATCCGGTTCAGGGCGTCTAACGCCCCCTCCGGCAAAATAATATTCTTCTCCTGCAGAAATGCAAGATTGCCCACATAGAATTTTGTACCTGCCGGAAGAATAGTTTTTCTCTGCGACAGCTCCGCAGACTCTGAACTTTCTTTTGTCATTGTTGCGGCATCTTTTGTGCCATTTTCTGTTCCGACAGAATTTCCCGTATTTTTTTCATCAAATTTTCCTGCATAAAACACTGCAGTCGGTCCATCTTTTTTCAAGAACTCCTGCGCAGCAAAATCCTGTGCCAGAGCACCTTCCACACCACGCCCGAAGGTTGCCTTGAAATCCACGATCTCCGGAATTGTCAGTTGGAAGCTTTCCGCATATTCCACTACCGCCTCTGCCAGCGGATGCTCACTCTTTTTCTCCAGTGCCGCTGCGATCTGCATCATAGCATCCACAGGGAAATCGCTCTGATAACCGCCTGCTTCTTCTACCTTTAACTTACCGCTTGTAATGGTTCCGGTCTTGTCCAGTACCACAGTGTCGATCTCCTTAGCCTGCTGTAAGGCTTCCCCGGTCTTGATCAGGATACCGTTGCTCGCACCGACACCAGTTCCCACCATGATTGCCACCGGAGTTGCCAGTCCCAGCGCGCAGGGACAGGAAATCACCAGTACTGCAATTGCAGTGGAAATCGCAAACTCCGTGGTCGCACCACTTGCCAGCCACACGATCAATGTAACCAGCGAAATCGCCATAACAGTAGGTACGAATACTCCTGCCACCTTATCTGCCAGTTGTGCGATTGGCGCCTTGCTGGCACTGGCTTCCTCCACCAGGCGGATGATCTGCGCCAGCGTCGTATCATCGCCGACACGATCCGCACGGCATTTTAAGAACCCCGCTTTGTTCACGGTAGCGGAGACCACATGGTCGCCCGCCTGCTTCTCCACAGGGACACTCTCACCGGTGATAGCCGCTTCGTCCACGCTGGAGTTACCCTCCAGCACGATGCCGTCCACCGGTACCAGACTTCCAGGCTTTACCAGAAATACATCACCCTTTTGCAGGCTTTCCGTAGGTACTTCCTTCTCCTGTCCGTCCTCAGTTACAAGGATCGCCACCTTGGGAGCCAGATTCATCAGCTTGGTGATGGCTTCACTGGTCTTGCCCTTGGAACGGCTCTCCAGATATTTTCCGACCGTGATCAGGGTCAGGATCGTACCGGAGGATTCAAAATACAGATCGTGGGAATAATGCTCTACTACTGCCATGTCACCGTAGCCTAAGCCATAGCTGATCCGGTACATGGCGAAAATGCCGTACACAAGCGCCGCGCCGGATCCCATGGCGATCAGGCTGTCCATGTTCGGACTGCGGTGCGCCAGGGTTTTAAATCCTACGGAGAAAAACTTCCGGTTCACATACAGAATCGGCAACAACAGTAAAAACTGTGTCAGTGCGAAATTCATGGCATTGGCATTGCCGTGCAGGGTATTCACGATAAATGCAGGGACCGGAATCCCGAACCATTCCTTGAACATATGATGCATGGACACATACATTAACGGAATCAGGAATCCGATGGAGATTCCAAGCCGCCATTTCATGGCTCTTGCGTCCGCATCCAGCTTCTGCTGCAATTCCTGCTTGCCGTCGGCTGCGGACCTTCCTGTACTTCCCGCATTCCCGGAAGTGCTCCGTCCGCCGACACCTGCCGCACTGCCTTCGGTCATTACCGAAGCACCGTAGCCTGCTTTCACCACAGCATCAATGATTTCCGTCGAAGTGATCTTCGTCTCGTCATAGGTCACATCCATGGTCTCTGTCAACAGATTCACGGATGCTTTTTCCACATTTTCCAGTTTATTGACTGCCTTTTCCACATGCGAAGAGCATGCAGAGCAGGACATTCCCGTAACATGATATCTTTCCTTCATAAAAATAGCCTTGCCTTTCCATAACCTGCAAAGTTTCCGTTATTTTCAGTGCCTTACCGCACGAATTTACAGTATTATCTGCAGTCATGCCTCTACTTATTTCAATTTTTTCACCAGATTCACTGCTTCCTCTACGATAGCAGTATTTCCCTTCCGGATCTCTTCCACCACGCAGGTCTCCATATGCTCCTTCAGAATCGCATAGCCAAAAGCCTGAAGGGCGCTCTCCACCGCAGCTACCTGCGTCAGGATATCTCCGCAGTATCGGTTTTCTTCCAACATCCGGCTGATACCGTTCAGTTGTCCCGTCATGCGGCTTAAACGGTTCTGTAATTGTTTTCTTTCTTTTTCAGAGCGAGGTGTTGCTTTCTGATGACAATGGCAACATTTCATGCCCTTCTCTTCTAATTTTTCTTTTATTTGTTCTTCTATTTGTTCTGCCATACTTTCTCCCATTCTGAAGCCGGTTCCTGCTATTTTTCTAAATGCCCACATATTCTTTATTGTCCTCCGATCACATAACAGCGTTCAATGTATGTAGAAGGACTAATTGTTGCAGTTATGCAAAATACCCCACAGGGGTATCTTGTATAGTCACAAGATATACCCCCACAGGGTATTTGTCAAGAGGCACTTTCTAATTCCTGCCAGTTCATCTCTGACCAAAACAGATCCTTACGATCTGCATCTTCATGATTCTGTCGCCGGTTCTGGCGAGGAAGCGGAATAATCCGCTGACGGAAGGGTCTCGAAGATCATTGTAGCCCAGCATATAGCCACGGCTTGTAACCTGCAATCTACTGTCCCACGGGGAAAGCTCACTTTTCGCATCCGAAACCGCAAAATACGCACCCACATCCTGAATTTTAGCGCTCTTTAGCCATGTCTTTGCTATCATCTTAACCGCTGTCCGGTTCGCCGCGTCAAATACCAGCACACCACCGGGAAAACTGTCAGCCATTGCCTGTACCAGCGTCCTGACTTGCTCCGTCAGGAAATAATAGAATACTCCGGAGGCAAAAAATATCGCCCCTTCGGACGCGTCGATTTTGGTAAACCATTCCGTATCATTCAAATTGCAGGGAATATTTTCCTCACGGTCTCCGGCGGGCAGTAATTGATTGCGTACGGCGATAACATCCGGAAAATCCAGATTGTAAATTTTACAGCTGCCATTGTCACAGGCTCTTCCCGTACTGTCAAGTC
>ERZ772872.2858-NODE-2858-length-13440-cov-4.143369_pt1 | contig 13440 bp, 10 predicted proteins | sample MGYA00512132_ERZ772872 | MGnify/ENA primary metagenome ERZ772872 (study PRJEB29015, sample SAMEA2737724) | human gut metagenome | biome: human gut; feature: human-associated habitat; material: faeces | place: China | collected 2012 ...
GATGGGAGAATGATCTCCATTGACTGTACCGGGGTCGAAGATGCGCTGGATGTGACCATGGCCCAGAGGTCAGAGTTAGACTACCTCATCTACAATGACCCGCTTGGCTATGCCGATTTGATTCTGAATAGTGACCCAGAGGAGTATTTGAAGAATGTGACCGGGAGCTATGGATTGGAAGATTAAGAAAAGGGATGCCGTTTCGTCAGGTGACGAACGGCATCCCTTTTTGATTGAGTGCTTGAGCAAAAGAAAACCACCAGCTATGCTGGTGGAATAAAAACGGCTTTAGCCCTAGACAAGAAGAAATCTCCCTGTAGAACAGAGTGTGGGTTTGCCAACCACATTCTAAGAACAGGGCGGTTTATCTTTGAAATGAAAGATAACAAAGACGTGGATAGTTTAAGCTATACGACATGGAGATGTCAATATCATGTGGTGTTTGCACCGAAATATCGGAGGATGATGATTTACGGCCAGATAAAAAAGGATATAGGCATGATACTCCGTTAGATGTGCGAGCAAAAAGGTATTGCAATCATTGAAGCAGAAGACAGCCCTGACAATATCCATATGCTGATAAGTTTTTCGCCGAAGTACAGCATTTCTTACGTCATGGGATAGCTTAAGGGGAAGAGTAGCCTTATGATTTTCGACAGACATGTAAATTTAAAGTACAAGTATGGAAATCGGCATTTCTGAGCCAGAGGATGCTTCGTGGATACAGTAGGAAAGAACAAAAAGTAAATTCAGGAACACATTAAAAATCAGATGAAACAGAACTAGATTGCCGATCTGCTGAGCCTTAAGGAATTCGTGAACCCATTTATGGGTAGCAAGGAAACCAAGGCGTAAACAAAGGCCCCTTGAGGGGTCTGCCACGAGACAGGAATACAGTTGGCAGGCCCATTCGTGGTCCCTTAAGGGGCTTTGCTAGTATTGTGCCTTTCTAGGACTTACTCAAGCTACTGGCTTAGCCGGTGATTTTGACTGGCTTTACAATAGACTTATCCGACTTACTGTGCGCTTACGTAAGCGGTTGCGCTGTCACCGGCAATGCGGCCAAAGATAACGAAGTCGGCCACAGCGGTGGCACCCAGACGATTTGCACCGTGGACACCGCCGGTCACCTCACTGGCTGGGAACAGACCGGGAATGACAGTGCCATCAGCTTTCAGCACTTCGGTATCGCTGCTGATGGTCACACAGCCCATAGTGTGATGAACACCGGCAGTGATTTTGATGGCATAATAAGTCTGAACCGCTCAAACAGGTAGGGCTGTTCATCGAGGAAAATTTCCAGGGTGTGATCAAAAAAACAAATCACCACAGTCGGAGAAAGGCAGTACCCCAACTAAGGGAACGGCCACGTTTTCGATTTGCGTTCATTCAGCAGATTGTGGCGGACTGCAGAACCCAATCCAAACGAGGAAAATCCATTCATCGTGAACTTTGTCAAAAAGAGGTGGGCAGGCAAATGTTGAAAACTATAATTGTGTAAATTGACTGTATAGTAGTGATTGCAAACGAAAAATTCGCCCCAATGCTCAGGGTGCAGTGGATAGCCGCCATCTTCCACAACGGGCAGGATGCACTGCGGCTGGGTGCGGTTGGTTATCTCATCAAACTGTTCCGCTATGAGCGATTCGAGGAAGTATTGGATAAAGTACTGGCGTGCCTCAAGGCCATTGAGAGTGAACTCGAATTTACGTAAGCCGACATCGACGAGATGGTTTGCGCTCTCCACTCGAACCCGGAAAGCCACACGACCGAACTGGAAAAGGACGTCCGGCGACAGACTCTCGACCACATCCGGGCCGACCTGCGCAAAAATGCAAACGCACACCGCACGGCGGAACAAATCGTGGACGATACCGGCCTTTCCAAAGCGACCGTGCGGTGGTATCTCAATTGCCTCATTGGCGCCAACGAAGTTGAAAGTCAGGTGGATTATTCTATAGAAGGCAGACTGAAGGTGGGGTATCGGAGCTGATCATTCGGAGTTGCCTTATCCGCTTAACAATTCGCTGCTTGATAAAAGCTTTCTTCAACACAAAAATCCAAATAATTTGCGCAAAAGTACTTCCTTTGCGTAAAGAAATATGTTAAAATGTGTAAAATTGAGAGTGTTACCTTTTTCAAAATTGCATAAAAACAAGAGATTTTAACACTTAGAAGAAAGCGTGCGTAAGAAGATGAATCGAGCGGATTATGAGTCTTTTGCTACTCGTGTAACTCAAAAACTCGGTAGCGTGATCAGCGGCAATGAGAATGCGGATTTGTTTTTCTTTTGTAATAAACAACCATCGGTCGGTTATTGTACAGAATATTTCGATGGAACATATTGTTCACTTCGTAATCCCGGAACAAAAGATCAGAATTATAAAACGGGTCCTACATATTATGTAGGAATTCGCACAGAGGCGGATGTAAACTATCTTACACGGCAAATGGTGCATCTGCTGTTTGGTTACTTGAAAGAACTTTGGGAGGGCGTTTATTATGATGAGAACTTTGAAAGTGACCGTGATGTGATTGTGGTGCGAGATGCTTTGTGTAAGAAGTTTTCTGACAAATTCACGGAAAAGACGCAGACCGATTTAGGACTACTAGATGATTTGAGCCTTCTAAAATATGAAGGTACGAAGTGTAAGGGGTCTCTTTTATTTTTGGAAGCAACACAGGCTCCCTGCGTGACAAGTCAAATCGAACCTGTTCACCCTATCGTTTTTTGCACCGATGAGTTACGTCGTATTCGAAAATTGATGGCAGGCAGCAACGAAAAGAGCGTACTGGCGTTCTGCCGAAAAAAAGATGCGTGTGACCCAGAAGAAGAGTTTATCTGTCATGGTTATACATCTGTCAAAGACCTCGGCAGCTGGAAGGTAAAAATCGTTGCGCCGCGACAGTTCATTGTTTGCTTGTGCAACAAGCCATTGTTTCGCATGAACTGCATGCTCCCGGAACTCGTATTGGAAAAGTGGCAGAGCCAATTGCAGACGGTATGTGACATCTTTTCTATTAAAGAGAATGTCAAAACAAAAATTTCCAAACTGCTGCAAAAAATCAACAATGCAGAACATGGTGCTGCTGTCGTTTTTTTGAATCTGAAAAAGGGCTCTTACGCAGAGGAACGTATTCAAAAACTCAAACAGCTCGATCGAGGTTATGGGATTCATGGCAGATCAGTTGCTTCACATGCTAATATGGACGGTGCAATCGTAGTGGACGTTAGAACCGGAAAGATTGATTCGATCGGCGTTATATTGGATGGCAGTGCCCGGAAAAAGGGAGACATGTCGCGTGGAGCTCGTCATAATAGTTTGGATGCCTTTTGTGCAGACTTCCATGCACGATGTGCAGCGGAACATGTGGCAGCAATCGTTTTTTCAGAAGATGGAGGAAGCAGCATTTATTTTGAGAAGGCGACTGCAAAACGGCAGATTCGGACTCGGATCCCGTGAAATTTTTGATAAAGATTATTTACAGAAAAATCTTGAAAAACGCAAACATCCATGATAAAATAAACGCATATCATATACTAATATAAGTATACGCTATGAATCGTTGATTTTGGATTTGAACAGGTTTTATAACAACAGGTGTTATTTGTGAACACTAGGTAGGATCCACGGGAGGATACTTTATTATGCAACTCAAAATTTCGGGATATGAGCGTGTTTTTCGCAGAGATCCCGAGTATCGCAGCATTTCATACAGAGTTCCGGAACCCCCTAAAGGGTCTCGCGGAAACCCTTCCGGCGCTAAGCTGGAAGATGGAAATACGTTGTATGTTCCCGGCACAGCTCGCTGGTTTGTGTCGACTAAGAAATAAAAAGCTTCTAGGCCGCTTTTTCCTTACAAGGGGATAGAGCGGCCTTTTATTCAAGGAGGTTTTAGAATGTGTATACCTTCTAATCCGCAGATATTGGATGTTCGAGCAGTTTTTTTGTATAGTCGGGATGTGGACTTAAGGCCACTGGATTTTCCAATTTCGAACTGTGGTAACTGCGGCTTATCTATGTCGCATTACGACCAAATCTGTGTAGAACAGGTCGTTCTGGATTCCCCTATTCAATCTGATTTATTGACGGAGTCTCCGCTTGCGCAGGCATATCAGCATAGTTTAAAGCTTTCCCGTGATAGCAAACCTCCACGGCAGGAAATTCTTGCCTTCGCCAATTTTTCTGATACGGAGCAGGCCTATGCTGAACGTTTTTGGAGTGACCAGACGCAGCCTGTGTTCTTTATGACACTGTTAAACCTCGGCCCTCATGCGGACCTTTCCGCTGTTGAGGCACGGATTCATTCGATTTTCGATGCTCAAACACTCGTCTATTTTACGTTTGATTACAATGATTTAGTGATTTTCCACAAGGGAAGTTCTTTTTCCGAGTATGTACATAAATTGTTGAAAGTAGACTATGGCGGGAATGATTCTTCTGCGTGGATATCGGATTCTATTACGTTGTACAGTTTTCCTGAAAGTTTTCAAACATCTTCAAATGCGATGACAACCTCCGAAGTCTTCGGTGCATATCTCCGAATGGGTGTGGCGAATACCTCTGTGATGGAAGAGTTTCGACAGAGATTGTTAAAGGATAGTCCGTCCACCGAAGTGAACTATATTTTGGGGCGCCATGATATCGGTTTTTTTCAGCCGAATGCTACATTAGAATGGATCAAGACGGTACAAGAACTTATCCGCTCTACATCACAGGAGATGGACAAGAAAGCTGCGGATTTGGTGTCACCAATTTGGTATACAACAAGCACTCTTTCGATCCGCATCCCACCAGAAGAGTCCCTTCCCGAACTGGGCAGCATCGTCTGGAACGGCACACATATACAAAGTGCACTTCGAGATAGTATGAAGGCGGCATATGAAAAATTTTGTGCGGCCTACGAGGACACCCACTATGAATTTGGAATCACAACAGACGATGTATGGCTCACGTGGCTGAAAACTGGAGTTCAGCAGGCCATTTCCTTTTTGGAAAATGACTTGACACAGGAACTTGGACTTTGCCTTGTTCCCTTGTATCAGGACTTTTTGCATTATTCTACTGATCTATGGAAAAAAATTGGAACCCCTGGTATCCATGATTATGATATCAATCAGAGGCGCGTTTTTCGAAGAGAAGCGGAACGTAATTTTATGGACTTGTTCCAAGACGTATCCATTCTTATGGATAGCATGAACCGCAGTTCTCGACAGTTTATACAAACGCCTCCGTTCCGGACGACGGCTTTTTCCATGCCGCCTAAATTGATGGCTTATTATACAGCGGTAGCACATCAAATTCTGTATGCACTGCAAGACGATACCAATAATTTCTATGGTTTTATGATTGCCCCTTCTTTTGTTAAGGAGTTGGAGGTGATTTCACTGGCAGAGCAGCGTCTCACAGAAGGAAATCAGCTGCTGTCGATTTCAATTGGTGAAACTTCAATTTACACGCTTCAGCTTACTACATTCTATCTAGCGCATGAACTTTCCCATTATGTTGGCTCTGAAAATCGTATGCGTGAAATTCGGCTGGACTATATCTTGAAGGCTTGCATTCAGAATTTCCTTTCGATGGTGCTGGATGATTTGATTTGCTCTTTTAATATTCGGATTTGTAATGCGCACAATTTATATGCAAGAACCCCTCAAATCGGAATCAAGCGCGAGGAAACATGGGAAAAACTAGCTGATTTGGCAGACCACGTTTATCAAGATACTTGTCGAGACATGAAGGATCGCTGGGAAGAAATGGTCCATGGCAGTCCGGTGTTTTATTTGCAAGAAGTTTATACATTGGCTGAAAAAGCCATTCGGAAGGTTTCGAAAGACCGAAAAATATTGAATGCAGTGTACCAAGTGTTTTGGGACTTGATTGCAAATCCTGAAATCGTGGAGACAGTTCTAGCATCCGAATTAGGTGAGAATGTTTTGTTGGGAGCAACTGTTCGACATTTTGCCCGGCAAGAAGGATATCATATTTACACTAAAATTGTAGAGGATGACTATAACTGCTACACGAAAGGAAATGACGAGAGGAAGCTTCCGAAACAAATCGATTTGATTGAAGATGTCTTCCGTGAAACATTTGCCGATTTACAAGCTATCCGACTTTTAGGTCTTTCCCCAAACGAATATTTGAACATCTTCAAAGACGAAAAAGAGCACGATCTTGTATCTAGACAGTATCGTGACCGGGTTCTTGCGGTTCTCAGTGTTCTGCCTGAAGAAGTTTCAGGTCTTCCGGATGGGGAATTTAAGGAGTTGTTGCAAACTCTTCGCGGTAGGTCTGGCGTAGTAAATAATTTTGAGGAACTTCTAAGCAGCTCTATGAATGGAATTGTTGTATACTATGTTCATGAGTATCTGAAAAAATGCCTGGAAACGATTGATAGAGCATTTGACCACGATTCTAAAGTTGAAAAACTTCGTACTCTCTATAAGGAACTTGGCAATCAAAAATCCGTAAAGGACTTAATGGACACACTCAAACAGACAATCAAGGATTACCAACGAACTCTGTGTAAAGGTTAAAAAGAAGCTGCCATGCTCTGCATTTAGGGCATGGCAGTTTTGTTTGATAGAAGGGAAATGGTCCCAGACTTTTGCAGTCAGAGTGTTGAAAATGTTGCTGACGGTCTTCATGTGGGATGGTTCCTCGTTGTGATGGACATGCCGAATAGAGAGGATTACTTCGTTTTATATAGATGTTTTGACTTAACGTTGAACAACACTTGACTAAGAAAACCCGAACTTTTTCTCGATAGGAGAAGGGTACGGGGTGCAGAACTAATGTTCAGGGATAAGAGAAAAGTTTTCATTGACTGCACCGGCGTCGAGGATGCGCTGGATGTAACCATGGCACAAAGGTCAGAGTTGGATTATCTTATTTACAATGATCTGCTGAGTTATGCAGACTTGATTCTGAACGGCGAACCAGAGGAGTATCTGAAGAATGTGGCGGGAAGTCACGGATTAGAAGATTAAGCATAAAAGGGTATGCGGCTATAAACCGCATACCCTTTTACACTTTATCGCTTCCAGACCGCTGCGGCATTGGAACGTGACATCAGTTCTTCGACCGGGATTCCGGCTGGGCAGATGTCCTGGCACGCAAGAGATTTTCCGCAGCCTTCAAAATAAAGCTGACGATACGCATTTGCGAGTTCTGTCTGATGGGCAATATCCTGTTCTTCGTTCAGAATACGGTAAGCGTTGACGGGCAGAACAGCTCCAGCAAATTCACTGTTCGGGTCAAAGTTCGGGCAGACCTCCAAGCAGCAGCCACAGAGCAGACACTTAGCAGATCGATACCGCTGGCTGTGCGTATAGCTGGTCTGGAACGCATCTCCTTCCAGCCACAGCTTTGTCCGCTTCAGTGCTTCAAAGATCACGGAACGGTCTACGACCAGATCTTTCACCAGTGGGAATTTGCTCAAAGGCTCCAGAGTAACAACGCTTCCCTTACAGTCCCGCAGAAAAACGGAACAGGCAAGACGAGGCAGACCATTGATCCGCATGGCACAGGCACCGCACTTGCGTATCATGCAGCCGCATTCCCACGCAATTGGGGAAACGACCGTTCCGCTCTTTTCGCACAGAGGGCTGCGGTGATTCAGCTCGTTCAACACCGAAGCAATCGAGGTGTCCGCACTTCCCTCAAAGGAAAACTCCTGCCAGCAGGGTGAAGCCTGCGGGTTTTCCTGCCGTTTGATTCGGATGGTGTAGTTCATAAATCATGCCGCCTTTCGGGGATGGATTCAAAGCTGATGGCGATATGCTGCCCGTTCCAGTGTGCCACGGTGGTTTTGCAGTAAACGGCATCGTTGCGTTGGGGATAATCTGCCCGCCAGTGCGCACCCCGGCTTTCTTTTCGGGCGAGGGCACTTTCCAGCATGGCACAGCCCAGAAGCGGAAGGGTGCCAGACAGTTTGCGGATTTCCTGAATGCCCGCTTCCAATGTCTGTGCATCCCGCACGACACCGAGTGCGTTCAGCAGGATACGATTCATCTGCATTTGAGCGTCCGGGGAAAGTTCGGGCAGAAGGGATTCTTCGGCACAGGGCATATTGGGGGAACTGACTGTTTCCCGGCAGGCAGTTTCCGCAGCAATCTGTCCTCCATAGATCGCACCCAGAAGAGAATTTCCACCCAGACGGTTTGCGCCATGGTACTGAGCGCAGCATTCACCGGCAGCGTACAGATTCCGCATCGAAGTGCGGTGCCGCTCGTCCACCTGAATGCCTCCCATAAAGTAGTGGATACCCGGCAAAATCGGAATGGGTTCTTTGCGAATATCTTTGTGCAGATAGGTCTGACAATCATCCACCAGTCCGGCAAGTTTATACTCCATGACTTCTTTAGGAAGCTCTGTCATATCAAGGAACACCTCATAGTCACGGCTGACCGTCCAGACTTCCCGCGCGGTGATGTCACGCGGCATCAGGTTGCCGAGTTCCGGATATTTTTCTTCCATGAAATACCACGGCTTCCCGTTCCGTAATGCAAACAGCCGCCCGCCCTCACCACGGGCGGCCTCACTCAGAAGCATCCGTTTTTCGCCCAGTTCGACCGTGGTAGGGTGGTACTGGATCATTTCAAGATTTGCCATCGGAACGCCCAGACGGAACAGTTCTGCGGTGACTTCTCCGGTATTGGCAAGAGAGCCGGTCGTATCACCGAATAAGCCATGCAGCCCGCCTGTGGCAATCAGGACGGCATCGCATACAAACCGCAGCAGTTCGCCAGTATAGGTGTCCTGCACTGTGCAGCCACCGCAGATGTTCCCGGAAAGCAGCAGGGTGCGGAACTTATGGTGTGGAAAGCGTTCGACCGTTCCTGCGCTTTCTTCCCGGCGCACAGCATCAATCAGAGCGGTCATTAGCTGCTTTCCCGTATCGCTTTGTGCAAAGGCCGTCCGCTTTTTCTTCTGTCCGCCAAAATTCCGCAGGTCGAGTTCATCGTCATCTGTCACGTTGAATTGTACTCCCAGATGGTGCAGGCTGCGCACCAGTTCGGACGCAGCCTGCGTCATCCCCCAGACTGCATTCGGGTCAGCAAGTCCGCAGGCAGCGGTCAGGGTATCTGTATAATGCTGCTCCGGGCTATCCTCCTCTCCCTTGGTATTCAAGGCTGCATTGATTCCGCCCTCTGCCATAACAGACTGCGCCCGCTCGGAGGCAAGGGAGGACACCAGCTTTACCGTCCAGCCGTTTTTCACAGCAGTCAAAGCAGCGGAAAGCCCTGCCAGCCCTGCACCCACGATCACCAAAGTGTGTTTCATACATTGTTCCACCCGATATAATATAGAATGATCGAACCGGCAGCAAACAGCACCAGTATAGAAAGAATCAGATAGAGGTCGCCGCGCTGCTCCTTATCCCGGACGATGCCCAGCGATACCAGAAGGGGTCGGAGATTGAGCAGAAGATGCACAAATACCGAAGCAACCAGTAAAAGCTGCGTCAGCAGCCGGACCGTTGTGAACGGAAACAGAATGTATACGCCGTCCTGCACTCTGCCGAACACGCCAATATGGAAAAAGAGCATGAGCAAAATAGCAAGCCCACTGGTGCGCCTTGCCCAGAACAGAGCATTCTGCTTTCCGTAGAGTTTTCCGCCGGACCGGGAAGCCCGGAATGTCTGTGCGGTCAGCAAAAGCCCAAGGACGGTGTGCGCCGCCAGAATGCCAACGCCGATCCATGCCAGAAACTTTCCTGCCCCGGAACTGATGCCCAGCAACATAAAACTGCCCATCAGCCCATGAAGCAGACAGATGAAAAGTAGCAGAACGGAGAGAATGGTGTTCAGTTTTCGCATGAGGGGTCCTCCATTTCTTCTGCGGAGAGCAGAAGGATGTCTGCATCCGGCAATGCTGTTGCATCAAGCGTATTTTCCGAAACCAGCAGCAGTTGATACCGCCCATTGATTGCACGGGAACGCAGCATGGTTTCGCTGTACTGCTTCAACGTGACATCTGCTCCGGCAGCAGTCAGGCGTTCACAAAGAGCCGTTGCATAGCAAAGCAAGGGATAGTCTGTTTCGCAGACCGAAAGCGTCATGTGCGGCAGTCCGGCATCGGAAAGGACTTCTGTCTCACCGGAAACAAATGCTTTCAGATCATTCCGGAAATCCGCATCGGAAAACGGTTCCAGCGCAGGGTTGAGGCAGAACAGATAGTTGCCCTCCAGCGGTGCGGCCATCTGTGCGGCACGTTTCGCTTTCGGGGTCGCACCGGTCAGCCCATCCAGAATAGAGGGCGGCGAGTGCATGAATACGCCAAACGCGGCAAGAAATCCCAATGTCAGAACCAGAGTGATGAATTTTCCTTTCACAGGCAGACCTCTTTTATTTATTGCATGGTTGTTCAAATGAAAAATCTTCTGCGCAAAATACGGCAGTTGAGTAAACGCTCAACTATATTGTATGCGAAATAAGGAGGCTGTCAAGGTCTGTTAGACGACAAATCGCAGGAAGCAGATGCTAACTTTTCCTCTTGACAACGGAGGAAGAGCAGATATAATATGATTGAACGGTTGTTCAACTACAAAACAAGGAGAACGTCTGATGTCAAATTCTTTATACACCTGTAATTGCGATGTGATCCATGAGGACATCGTGAACGATGTAAAAGGCAAAATGCAGCCGAAAGACGACTACATCCAGCTTGCATCGCTTTTCAAGCTGTTCGGAGATGGCACAAGAGTGCAGATCCTTCATGCTCTGGAACAGAGCGAGATGTGTGTATGCGACCTTGCGGTTCTGCTGGGCGTCACCAAATCGGCGATCTCTCACCAGCTGAAAGCACTCCGGCTTGCCGGACTGGTCAAATTCCGCAGAGAGGCCCAGATCGTGTATTATTCGCTGGCGGATGATCATGTAAAGGAGATCATCGACAAGGGATTTGAGCATTTAAGAGGATGATCGCGCAAGCGATTATCTTTTTGTCTTTTAAGTTGAGCGATTGAACAATTAAGAAAACGTAGTGGAGTTCAAAATGAAAAGAGTATTCATCCTGAAAGGTCTGGATTGCCCGAATTGTTCCGCCAAGATAGAAAAAGAGGTTGGAGCATTGCCGGGAGTGGAATCCTCGGTTGTGAATTTAATGCAGCAGACACTGACCGTTCAGTCAGAAAAGTCTGCGGATGCAACACTGGCGGAACAGGTCGAAACAATCGTTCACAGCCATGAACCGGATGTTGAGGTGTCGGAAAAGACCGAACCTGCGGTGACGAAAGTCTATCTCCTGAAAGGTCTGGACTGCCCGAACTGCTCAGCAAAGATCGAGAAAGAAGTCGGTGAGCTGGATGGCGTGACTTCTTCGACCGTGAATCTGATGAACCAGACGCTGACTGTTCAGGCTGGAACATCGGTAGCTGCTTCCTTGCTGGATACCGTTACCACGATCGTACACAGCCATGAGCCGGATGTTGAAGTGTCGGAAAAGCAGCTGGAAGCGACTGCACCTGTCAAAAAGGATGAAAAAGCGGCGGTCTATAACGATGAGGATAAGAAGCGCACGATACGGCTTGCCGTGGGTGCTGTGGTCTATGCAATCGGTATGGCATTGACCGTATTCGCAAAGCTGCCGACTCTGGCGGAACTGGCGTTTCTGATTGTGGCGTATGTGATTCTTGGCTGGGATGTCGTATGGCAGGCAGTGAAAAATATCACCAGAGGACAGGTGTTTGACGAGCATTTCCTGATGAGTGTTTCCACGATCGGCGCATTTGCCATCGGGGAATACCCGGAAGCTGTTGCAGTTATGCTGTTCTATCAGGTCGGAGAGTTCTTCCAGTCGCTGGCGGTAAAGCGTTCCAGAAAGTCCATCTCTGACCTTATGGACATCTGTCCGGATTCGGCGACCGTTAAGCGGAATGGCGTATTGCAGGTCGTTTCTCCGGAAAGCGTTGCGGTGGGCGAGATCATCGTGGTAAAACCCGGTGAAAAAATCCCGCTGGATGGCATCGTTGTGGATGGCGAATCCATGCTGGACACCAAGGCACTGACCGGCGAATCTGTGCCGAGAAGCATCCGCAAAGGCGATGAAGCCCTGTCCGGCTGCATCAACCAGAGCGGTTTGCTGACGCTGAAAGTCACAAAGAGCTTCGGGGAATCCACGGTATCGAAGATCACTGACCTTGTGGAGAATGCTTCTGCAAGAAAAGCTCCCACCGAGAACTTCATCACGACCTTTGCACGATACTATACGCCGGTCGTTGTTGGAATGGCGGCTGTGTTGGCGATCATTCCGCCGCTCGTCCTTGGCGGCGGCTGGTCTGAGTGGTTGCGCAGAGGTTTTGTGTTCCTGATCGTTTCCTGCCCGTGTGCATTGGTCATTTCTATTCCCCTGACCTTCTTCGGCGGTATTGGTGCCGCATCCAAGCGCGGTGTGCTGGTAAAGGGCAGCAACTATCTGGAAGCACTGAACAAAGTGAGCGTGGTGGTCTTTGATAAGACCGGCACCTTAACAAAGGGTGTTTTTGAGGTCGCAAATATCATTCCGGCAGCCGGATACCAGAAAGAGCAGGTATTGGAGTATGCTGCACAGGCAGAGAGTTATTCCAACCACCCGATCGCAAAGTCGATTCTTGCGACTTATGGAAAGCCAATCGACCAGAAGCAGTTCTCTGGCTTTGAGGAAATCTCAGGACACGGCATCAGCGTTATGGTGCAGGGAAAGAAGGTACTGGCTGGCAACAGTAAGCTGATGGAATCTGAAAAGATTGCCTATGCCGCTTGCGATGCAGCCGGAACAAAGTTCTATGTAGCAGCGGATGGTAGCTATGTAGGCTGTATCCTGATCGCAGATGAAGTGAAGCCGGACAGCAAGTGCGCAATCGCAGAGCTGAAAAAGATCGGCGTGGAAAAAACTGTTATGCTTACCGGCGATGATGAGCGAATCGGCAAGTCGGTGGCAGACGAACTTGGTCTGGATGCGTATTATGCACAGCTCTTGCCCGACCAGAAGGTCGAAAAGCTGGAAATGCTGGATAAGCAGAAACGGCAGGGCAGCAAACTCGCCTTCGTGGGCGATGGCATCAACGATGCCCCTGTTCTTGCCCGTGCAGATGTCGGCATTGCCATGGGAGGTCTTGGCTCGGATGCCGCGATTGAAGCTGCGGATGTTGTTCTGATGACAGATGAACCATCGAAACTTGTAGAAGCCATTGATGTTGCAAAGGCTACGAAACGGATTGTGATGCAGAACATCGTGATTGCTCTTGGCATCAAGAGCGTGTTCCTTGTTCTGGGCGCACTCGGCATGGCCGGTATGTGGGAAGCCGTGTTCGGTGATGTGGGTGTCACGATCATCGCTGTTCTGAACGCAATGCGGATTCTGAAGAAATAAGCACAAACAAAAACAGGGTGCGCCCACCCGGACGCACCCTGCAAAAATCCACACACGATAAGTAAGGCAGGGAGTTCCCCAG
>ERZ772872.2865-NODE-2865-length-13415-cov-3.830314_pt1 | contig 13415 bp, 10 predicted proteins | sample MGYA00512132_ERZ772872 | MGnify/ENA primary metagenome ERZ772872 (study PRJEB29015, sample SAMEA2737724) | human gut metagenome | biome: human gut; feature: human-associated habitat; material: faeces | place: China | collected 2012 ...
GAGCCTGCTGGAGCGCAGCTTGGAAAAAGCGGTAAAAAATATTGAAACATATAAAAAGATCCTGCAGCTGTGGCACTGATGGAAATTCTGCAACAGCTTCGGGATCTTTTTATGAAATTGCCGTAATTAAAGCGTATAGATCAGGATACCTGCAATGATGATCAGGTTTCCCATGATTTTTCCTTTCGTGATTTTTTCCTTCAGAATGAAATGAGAGAGAAGCAGGACAAACACATAGGCGGCAGTATCAATGACAGGACCATAGCGCATATCTACTTTTGTATAACACCATGTATTGAGGAGGAGGATCAGCATATATATAGTGTATGAGAGAATCACCCGGAAATTGAGATATTCCCTGATTCGGTTTTCGTATCTGATATTTGCGCTCTGTTTCAGAAGTATCTGTGAAACAGCGGAAAAAAATGTTCCGCTCAACATGATTAAAATAAATGTTCTATTCATATCTCTGCACCGTCCATACTCCAAATAAAACCACCAGAATACCTATGATATTCTGAATGGAAAGATTTTCATGAAAGATCAGCACTGCCCATATCTGCGACCACAGAAGATAAACACTTTTATTGGCATAGGCAGTAGACAAAGAGAATTTCTTGATGACCTGCTGCCAGGTGATGGCGTAGATTCCGCAGTTGGCTACCATCAGGAACAGGAACAGGTAAAGCAGAGGACTGCTGAGACCATGTTTATTATACTGAACAGATGCAGCTTTGGAAAAAACACTTGTCAGTGAAAACAGCAGGATATTCAGATGAAGTTGTATGTAGTCTTTGAGTTTTGACATAATACCTCCGGGCGATAATGGTATTTTACGGATTTCGTCCAATAGCCTGAAAGAGCCTGAAAGCTGTCGGACAGTAACTATTTTACATAAAAAAGCAGGGAAGTCAAGGTTTGTGCAGCAGGAATCTTGAAAAGAAATGTTGAAAATGATATGATAAAAATGATTGCAAAAAGATGAAAAGAGAAAGGAAAAGCATATGAGCTTATATTCAGTGGTTGTTCCTGTATATAATTCTGAACATACACTGGGAGAACTATATACCCGTTTGGAGAAAGTATTCCGGGAAACTCTTAAAGAAGACTTTGAACTGATCCTGGTAGATGACGGATCAAAGGACAGATCTTATGAGATCATGACGGAACTCAGAGAAAAGGATCACAGGGTACGGATCATACAGATGGCCCGTAACTTCGGACAGCATCCGGCACTTCTGTGTGGATTTGCACATGTAAAAGGAGAGTTTGTGGTAACAATGGATGATGACCTTCAGCATCAGCCGGAGGAACTTCCGAAGATGGTCAGAACCATGCAGGAGAGACCGGATGTGGATGTTATCATTGCAAGCTATGAAGGAAGAAAGCATGGTCCGATACGCAAACTGGGAACGAAATTTTCTGTATGGGCAACTTCAAAGATGCTGGGAAAAGATCCGGATCTTCAGATCACCAGTTACAGGCTGATCCGCAGATTCCTTGTGGATGCCATGGTAAAAACAAATACATATCTTCCACAGATTGGAAACCTTCTGATCAGGAGTTCTAACCGTATTATTAATGTTCCGGTTCAGCATGCAGACAGAGCTTACGGAAAAAGCGGTTATTCCTTTAAGAGACTGCTGAAAGATCTGATTTATGATATCACGACACATACTGCATTTCCCCTTCTGCTGGTGAGAAATATCGGAATTGTCAGTTTCCTGATAAGTGTAGTTCTGTCGGTCTGTTATCTGGTAAGATATTTTACACTGGGCATATCTGTGCAGGGCTGGACTTCGCTGATGCTGGTTATGCTGGCGTTTTTTGGACTGATTTTGTTATCGATCGGAATTATGGGAATCTATTTAATGAACATTCTTAATGAGGCAAAAAAAATGCCCCATTATGTAATACGTCGGGAGGATACGGACGAATAATGAAGGAAATTGGCGGATATTTTCAGCTGGAAGAGATGCCGGGAGAGGAATATTATCCTGACCTGTACAGGGTCAATCTTGGAAGAACCGCACTGCTGTGGCTTTTGAAGAGCCGCAGGTGCAGGAAAATCCTATTACCGTATTTTCTGTGTGAATCAGTGGTGCATACCTGTCAGGAAAATCAGATAGAGACAGAATTTTATCATCTGAATGAGAAACTGGAAGTTCTGTATCCGAAAGAACAGCTTCCGGAAGGGGAATATCTTTATCTGGTTAATTACTATGGTCAGCTGTCTGATTCCCGGATATCAGAGTATAAAAAGATTTACGGAAACATCATAGTGGACCATACCCATGCATTTTTTCAGAAACCATTAAAAGGGATAGATACACTGTATTCCTGCAGAAAATTCTGGGGTGTCAGCGATGGCGCATATCTGTCAACAGATGCCAGCCTGACAGAAAATAAGACTGTCGATTATTCTGCAGAGCGTATGAAACATATTCTGGGGCGTTATGAGCATAATGCCGGAACCTACTACAAAGATATGCTGGAAAATGCGGCAAAATATGACGGGATGGAGCTTCGGCAGATGTCAAAGCTTACACAGAATCTTCTGAAAGCTGTGGATTATGACAGAGCAAAGAAAAAAAGGGAAGAAAACTACCGGATTCTCGGAGAACTGCTTCCATCGGAAAGTATATTTAATCAGACTGTGCCGGAGGGACCTTTTGCATATCCGTATTTCCACGCTGATGGAATGAAACTTCGCAGACATCTTGCCGAAAAGAAGATATTTGTGCCGACTTACTGGAAAAATATAATTGAGAACTCTGAGACAAAAAGTCTGGAATATACCTGGGTTGCCAATATTCTTCCGTTGCCCTGCGATCAGCGTTACAGCGTGGAGGATATGAAATATATGGCTTCGGTTGTCAGAGAATGTGAGGAACGGATATGAAACATAAAGTGTTGATTCTGGGAACGCTCGGAGAATTTACAGAGCTGGTAAAGAAAGCAAAAGAGAAAGGTTATGAGACTGTTGTGTGCGACGGATATGCAGATGGTATTGCCAGAACGTATGCAGATAAGGCTTATACCATTCCTGTAACAGATGTAGATGCTATTGCCCTGATGTGCAGGGAAGAAGGTGTGGACGGGATCATCACATCATTTTCAGATCTGCTCCTGGAGTGTATGGTAAAAATTGCAGACAAAGCAGGACTGCCCTGTTATCTGAAACCGGAACAGCTTTCCTGGTACAGGGATAAATCGGCATGCCGGGATGTTCTGGACAAGCTTGGACTGCCGGCACCGGGATTTCGGAAAATATCTGTGGAACTACTGAAACAGGGATCAGAAGAAGAAATACAACAGAGTATTGCAAATCTGCAGTATCCTCTGATCAGTAAACCTCTGGATAAATATGGTTCAAGAGGAATATTTATTATTCATCATTCAGATGAAGTCAGAAAAAAAGCTCTGCAGACAGCGGAATATACGGACTGTCAGGAAATTCTGGTTGAGGAATACAATGACGGTTATGAGTTTAACATGATGACATGGGTAATGGATGGGAAAGTCAATGTGATCAGTATTGCAGATCGTGAGAAAACGGAAATGGAAGAGGGAATGCTTCCGCTCAGCACACGAAATGTTTATCCATCCCGTTTCCTGACGGAGGTCGAAAAAAGTGCCACAGATATTCTGCAGAATTATATCCGCTATACCGGACAGACGGAAGGTGCATTATCCATGCAGTTTTTCTGGAAACCTGGCAGGGGCATTCAGGTATGTGAGATTGCAGGACGTTTCTTTGGATATGAACATGAGCTGACAGATATGGTTTATGGATTTCAGACAGAGGAACTGCTGCTGGATTATCTTTATGAAAAAGACCGGATAAAGGAGATGTTTCACCGTCATGATATTCATCATCCGGTAAAATATGGGGCTGTACTGTATTTTCAGGGACGACAGCTTCAGATTGCAGATCAGACGGCAGCCTGTGAGCTTGCAAAAGAAAAATGCGTTGTAAAACCCTGGATTTTTTATAAAGAAGGCGAACATGTGATAGAATATGGGCCGAATCCATATCTTGCATTGTATTATATAGAAACAGAAAACCGCAGGCAGCTGGAGCTGGAGACTGAGAAATTTTTCAGTGAGATGAGTATCCGGGATCCGGAGGGAAGAGAAGTTGCCTACAGAAATAAGATACCGGAATATGAGAAGGAAAAGAAAACAGATGATTGATTTTAACAGACCTGCTTTTACAGGCAGGGAATTTGATTACATACGTGATGCGGTACAGAGAGGAATGCTCTGTGGGGATGGAGAATATACGAAAAGATGTTCTCAGTGGATGATGGATAAATTTCATGTAAATCATGTAATGCTTACCACATCCTGTACCCATGCTCTGGAGATGGCAGCCCATCTTTGCGACATTAAGCCCGGTGATGAGGTGATCATGCCGTCCTATACATTTGTTTCAACCGCAGATGCCTTTGTATTAAAGGGAGCAAAGATTGTATTTGTTGATATCAGACCGGATACAATGAATATTGATGAGAAACTGATCGAGGCGGCAGTGACTGAGAAAACAAAAGTGATCGTCCCGGTCCACTATGCAGGGGTTGCCTGTGAGATGGATACCATTATGGAGATTGCAAAAAAATACAATCTGAAGGTTGTTGAAGACGCTGCGCAGGGAGTAGATGCCTGTTATAAGGGAAAAGCTCTTGGTACCATTGGAGATTTTGGGTGTTACAGTTTCCATGAGACAAAGAACTATACTATGGGAGAGGGCGGTGCAATCCTTTTTAACAGGGATGAATATGTGGAGAAGGCAGAGATCCTGAGAGAAAAGGGAACTGACAGAAGTAAGTTTTTCCGCGGACAGGTTGACAAGTATCGCTGGATGGATTATGGTTCTTCCTATCTTCCAAGTGAACTGAATGCAGCATATCTTTATGCACAGCTGGAAGCAAGAAATCAGATCTTTGCCAAAAGAATGGAGATATACAATTATTATCATAAAAATCTGGCTCATCTTGCACAGGAAGGTAAGATCGAACAGCCTTATGTGCCGGAGGAATGCAGCCACAATGCCCATATGTATTATATCAAGGTGCGTGATATACAGGTAAGAACCCGGCTGATTGCTTACCTTCGGGAAAAAGGAATCTGCAGCGTATTTCATTACGTGCCTCTTCATTCTGCACCTGCGGGACAGAAATTTGGAAGATTTTCAGGGGAAGATGTTTATACTACAAAGGAAAGTGAACGTCTGTTGAGACTGCCGATGTTTTATAATCTGGATATGGAGGATGTGAAGTATATCACAGATACCATAGCTTCTTTTGACGGATTCTGATAATCGTGTGCCACAAGTTTGTTTCAGGAATTAACCTGTCGGCACATCGGACGGAAAACAGAGACATATATTAAGAGGAAATATTATGAAAAAATGGAAATATTTATTAAAGGTTGTTATGGCTGTGGGAGTCATTGCAATGACTGCTGTTCAGATCTGCACTGCTGCGGAAGGAACTGCGCAGGCTGCTGTTTCAGAGGTTACACCCGTATCCATTTCAACTAATGAGATTTCAGGCTGGCCTGCAGGTCCTGAGATCACATCTGAGACAGGGGTACTGATGGATGCAGACAGCGGAACTCTTCTGTACAGCAAGGGTGGAGATGAAATCCGTTATCCGGCAAGTATTACCAAAATCATGACACTGCTTCTGGCGGTGGAGAACTGTTCCCTGAAAGAAGATGTTGTCTTTACGGAAACAGGAACACGTGATATCAGTTGGGATTCCGGCAATATTGGAATGCAGGTGGGAGAAGTGATGAGCATGAGAGCATGCCTTTATGCACTTGTGATCCGCTCTGCAAACGAGGTCGCAGCCCAGATTGCAGAACATGTAGGCGGCACAGAGCAGCACTTTGTAGATATGATGAATGAACGTGCGGCACAGATCGGATGCACAAATACACATTTTGTAAACGCCAGTGGCCTTCCGGATCCTGACCACTATTCTACTGCACATGACATGGCGTTGATCATGCGGGAAGGTCTGAAGAATAAAAAATTCCGCAGGATTATCGGCGCTACAGATTATACGATCAAACCTACGAACATGAACAGTGAGTCAAGGGTACTGCATACGCATCATCCGATGCTTGCCCCGGAGAGCAGCTATCATTATGATGGCTGTATTGGCGGCAAGACAGGATATACCAGTGAGGCCGGAAACACTCTTGTGACAGCAGCAGAGAAGAATGGAACTACCTATATTACAGTGACAATGAAGGCGGCAGACCTTGCAGTTGCCAGTACGGATTCCACAGCATTGTTCAACTATGGTTATCAGAATTTCACAAAAGCACAGGTGAATGGTGGAGAAGTATCAGTTCCAAACGGAGTGACTGTGGATAACCTGACTGTTCAGGAGAATTCACAGAATGGAAATACAGTAGATGATTACTATTATAATGATTATCTGTTGGGAAGCGTTGAAGTTCCGGAAACTACACCTACACCGGAACCTGCAGCGGATGCCCTTTCTGATACATCCGGAGGAAATACGGATCAGGCGGATCAAAATGAGAAATCAGATACTGTCGGAGAAGAAAAAACTTCTGCGGGGATGCCGGAACTGCGAAAAATACTTCTGATCATAGGAGCGGCAATGCTTCTTCTTATTATCATTCTGAGCATTGCACTTGCAAAAAAGGAAAAAAGATATTATGGCTAAGTCTGCATACTAGTGTGCCGACAAATTGATTCTTGAAACAATCTTGCAGGATAAATTTTTTTATTTCAAGGCGGAGGAAGGAGGCGTAGCGGTGGCTACGGCGACCGACGACAACGCGGAAATAAGAAATTTAGACGCAAGATTGTTCGAGAAATCAACTTGTTGGCACACCAGGTGGATTTATGCGAACAAATATAACAGAAACACAGAGAAAGCTAAAGAAAAGAGGAAAATAAAATGGGAAAAATCAAAGTTACAGAATGTGGTGGAATTAAGGGATTAAAAGTGGTAGAACCTACAGTTTTCGGAGATGCCAGAGGATATTTCATGGAAACCTACAATTACAATGATTTCAAAGAAGCAGGAATTGATGTCGAATTTGTACAGGATAATCAGTCAAGCTCACATAAGGGTGTACTTCGCGGACTCCATTTCCAGATCAATTACCCACAGGATAAACTGGTACGTGTTGTAAATGGTGAGGTATTTGATGTGGCGGTAGATCTTCGTGAAGGTTCAGAAACATATGGAAAATGGTTTGGAGTCGTACTTTCTGCTGAAAACAAGAAACAGTTCTTCATTCCGAAAGGATTTGCACATGGTTTTCTTGTGCTTTCCGAGCATGCGGAATTTGTTTACAAATGCTCTGATTTCTATCATCCAAATGATGAGGGCGGCCTGATCTGGAACGATCCGGATATCGGAGTTGAATGGCCGATTCCGGAAGGAATGGAATTAAGCTTTTCTGACAAAGATACCAAATGGGGAAGCTTTAAAGAGTACCGTAAATAGGAGAATGAGCGATTGAATACAATTTTTTCTTTACCGATGGATATTTATAAGAACAGACGGCTTGTTGCAAAGCTTGCAAAGAATGATTTCAAAACAAGATATGCAGGTTCTTATCTGGGAATTGTGTGGGCGTTTATCCAGCCTGTGATCACGATCCTGGTATACTGGTTTGTATTCTCTGTAGGTTTTCGTTCCGGAACAGGGGATCTGGGAGTTCCTTTTGTTCTTTATCTGGTAGCAGGTATTGTGCCATGGTTCTTTTTCCAGGATGCGCTGATGGGGGGGACAAATTCTCTGCTGGAATACAATTATCTGGTAAAAAAAGTCGTTTTTAATATCAGTGTGCTTCCGGTAGTCAAGATCATTTCTGCCATGTTTGTGCATGCATTCTTTGTGTTGTTTACGATCATCCTGTATGCAGCGTATGGGAAATTTCCTGATTTCTATTATCTGCAGATTATTTATTACAGTGTATGTGTGTTCATTCTGGTATTGGGCTTATCCTATGCCACAAGTGCAATCGTTATTTTTTTCAGAGATCTGACCCAGATCATCAACATTGTGCTTCAGGTAGGAGTCTGGCTGACTCCGATCATGTGGATCGTTGAGGCTTCACCCCTGATGGGACATCCTGTGATCATGAAGATCCTGAAACTGAATCCGATGTATTATATTGTTTCCGGATACAGAGATACATTCCTGATGAAAACCTGGTTCTGGGAACATGCAGGATGGACGGTCTATTTCTGGATATTTACAATTCTGTGTTTCCTGTTCGGAAGCTGGGTATTTAAACGTCTGCGCATTCATTTTGCAGATGTATTGTAACTAGTGTACCAACAAGTTGATTTCTAGAACAATCTTGCGTCTAAATTTCTTATTTCCGCGTTGTCGTCGGTCGCCGTAGCCACCGCTACGCCTCCTTCCTCCGCCTTGAAATAAAAAAATTTATCCTGCAAGATTGTTTCAAGAATCAACTTGTCGGCACACTAGTACAGCGAATATTAATATAGCAGAAACTTAATTTTCGCTGTACTGGTAAGCGCGAAATAAGTCAGAGGAAGATGAAAAACACAGGAACATAACAGAAAGGAAATCACGTGGAGAACAAGAAAGTAATTCAGGTGAAGGATCTCACCAAAATGTATAAATTATATGATAAGCCTTCGGACAGACTGAAAGAAGCGCTGGGGCTTACCAGAAAGAAACTTTATAAAGAGCATTATGCACTTCATGATGTAAATTTTGATATTTATGAAGGAGAATGCGTGGGAATTATCGGAACCAACGGTTCCGGTAAATCCACGATCTTAAAGATCATCACCGGTGTCCTGACTCCCACAGCAGGGGAAGTAAAGGTAGACGGACGAATTTCCGCGCTGCTGGAACTGGGAGCCGGATTTAACATGGAATATTCAGGTCTTGAGAATGTATACCTGAATGGAACCATGATCGGTTTTTCAAAAGAAGAGATTGATGCCAGACTGAATGATATTCTGGAATTTGCGGACATTGGAGACTTTATCCACCAGCCTGTAAAGACTTATTCCAGCGGTATGTTCGTGCGTCTGGCTTTTGCTGTTGCGATCAATATTGATCCGGAGATCCTGGTGGTAGATGAGGCGTTGTCTGTAGGTGACGTATTCTTCCAGTCCAAATGCTACCGGAGAATGGAAGAAATCCGTAAAAAAGGCACCACGATCCTGATGGTTACCCATGATATGGGAAGCATCATCAAGTACTGCGACCGTGTGGTACTGCTGCATAAGGGTGAATTTATTGCAGAAGGCCCGGCAGGAAAAGTAGTGGATATGTATAAGAAGATACTGGCTGGAAAGCTGGATGATCTTCGGGCAGAGCTGGCAGCGGAAAAAGCAGCAGAAAACGGGGAAACAGCAGAACTTCCAGATGGAAAAAGCAGCGCAGAGACTGGTGACAGAAATGCTGATGGCACAGAAATGTCTGATTTTTCCGGTGGTATGAACTTATCCCATACCGGTCTGATGCGTGACCAGCTGGCCATCAACACGGACCGAACAGAATATGGGGACGGAAGAGCTGAGATTTATGATCTGGGTCTTTTAGATGCCAGAGGAAATGTGACCAATCTGCTGTTAAAGGGAGAGATGTTTACCATTAAAGAGTGCATCCGCTTCCATGCAGATATACAGGCTCCTATTTTTACCTATACCATTAAGGACAAAAAAGGAACCGAGCTGACAGGAACAAACACCATGTTTGAAGGCGCGGACATTAAGCCTGTGAAGAACGGGGACGAGTATACCGTAGAATTTACCCAGAAAATGAACCTTCAGGGCGGTGAGTATCTGTTAAGCATGAGCTGCACCGGCTTTGAGCAGGGGGAACATGTGGTGTATCACAGACTTTATGATGTAACCAATATTACCGTTATTTCCAATAAAAATACCGTTGGCGTTTACGATATGGAATCACAGGTAAAGGCGGAAAAGAGGAACGCAGATGAATGACATAAGTTATGAAATTCTGGACTTATTTAAGAAATATGGCGCAGATAAACAGGGCATCCAGAAAATATTAGAGGCAGACAGCCGCCCGGAAGTCCTTTATGCTCTTTCTGACATCCGGCGCAATCTGATGGATTGGATGGATTTTTCAGGACAGGAAAATGTGCTGCAGCTTGGATCAGACTATGGTGTGATCACCGGGCTTTTGGCAGAGCGCTGCAAAGCAGTAAGCGTTGTAGATGAAAGAGACGAAAATCTGGTAGTAAACCAGAAGATGAATGGGGCTTACACCAATATTTCCTATATAAAAGCAGCAGATTTCCAGAAAATGGAAAATGCATCAAAAGAAGGAAAATATGATCTGGTAGTTTTACGGTCAGACCGCCCGGAGATGGATATTAAAGCTATTTTTACACAGGCTGCGGCTTATCTTTCAGAGAAAGGCAAGCTGATCTTTGCCTGTGAAAATGCTCTTGGATTAAGCTTTCTTTCCGGTGCTGTCCATGATGAAGAGGAGACTGCATTTACAAAGGGAGAGCTGGAAGAAGCCTTTAAGGAAGCAGGACTTTCCAAGGTGGAATTTTATTATCCTATGCCGGAGTATAAGCGGGCCGGATCTGTATATTCTGACCGTTATCTTCCAGGAAAGGGAGATATTCCCCATGTGACGGCTGTGTATGACAGACAGCGCTGGGCTTGCATCCATGAAGATGAGATATCCGACAAACTGGTGCAGGAAAAGGCCTTCGGGCTTTTTGCCAATGCATATCTGGCAGTGGCATCTAAAAATGCAGAAAACTTTTTGGCAGTATTTGCAAAATATAACCGCACCAGAAAAGAGGAGTTCCAGATCAGAACGGCTATTTTGGAGGAAAATGGAGAGCGGTATGTGGAAAAAACTGCCCTTACAGAACGGGCAGAAGCCCATATCCAGTCCATGAGTGAGAAGTACGAAAAACTGTCTGAAGTAAATCCGGGGGTAAAGGTTCTTAAACCTTATTATTCTGAAGATAAAAAGGCAGTGCGCTTCACATTTTTAAAGGGAAAAACTCTGGCTGAGATCCTGGGAGAGCAGATCAAAGGGAAAAAGGCACCAGTTGAAGCATTAAAGTCTGCTATGGACCAGGTATTTGGCCAGGCAGTATTAAAGAAAGAACCATTTTCACCGACCAAACCGTTTACAGAAGTGTTTGGAAACAGCGAAGAAGTGATCTCTCTGCAGGATGCTTCCTACGAAGTGAGCAATATTGACGGCCTTTTTGAAAACCTTATGGTTACTGCAGATGGTCTTTATTGCATGGATTATGAGTGGGTATTTGACTTCCCGATCCCGGCAGGATTTGTCCGCTATCGGAATCTGGTTTACTTCTATTATAAATATGAAGGACTGATGGAGTATGAAAATGCAGCACAGTTCTTAAAAGAGTTTGGATTAGATGAAAAGCTGGCAGAAACTTACGCTTCTATGGAAGTATCTTTCCAGACCTGGGTGCATGGTGATGGTACGCAGGGGTATATGGGAAATTATAAGCAGCGTCTGGTGACACTGGAAGAGCTGAAAGCCCAGGAAAAAGAACTGGCTCAGGCAAGAGAACGGATCAACCAGCTTCAGGCAGAGGTAGAAGAACGCAATATCCAGGTGAAGAAGGATCAGGAGATCCTGCGCCTTACTAATAACCATGTGACCAATCTGGAAGTAATGATCAAGGATCTCCGCCATGAAATCGATGAACTGGGAAAACTGGCGACTTACTTAAATGGTCATGAAGCACTTGTATTTAAGATGCGCCGGAAACTGGGACAGCAGGTAAACAAGGCATTTCCAAAGGGAACCAGAAAGCGCAAGATATTAAATTATAGTTTTAATACAGTAAAACATCCGATTAAGTACGGAAAAATGTATGCTACCAAAGAGGGACGCAACCTGATCGAAGGTGATTTTAAGATCGGTGACGGTTATCTTACGGGCGGACATTTGTCCTTCCCGCAGTATGAGAAACCTATGGTATCCATTGTGATCCCATGCTATAACCAGATCCATTATACCTATGCATGTTTGCAGTCTATTCTGGAGTTTACAAAAGATGTGACATACGAGGTTATTATTGCAGATGACGTTTCTACAGACGCTACTGCAGAGATCGGCCGTTTTGTAGATGGGCTGGTGATCTGCCGAAACAAGACAAATCAGGGCTTCCTGCGCAACTGCAACCAGGCTGCGAAAGCTGCAAAAGGCAAATACATCATGTTCTTAAACAATGATACCAAGGTAACAGAAGGATGGCTGTCTTCTCTGGTAAACCTGATCGAATCCGACGATACCATCGGTATGGTTGGCTCTAAACTGGTTTACCCGGACGGAAGATTACAGGAAGCAGGCGGTATTATCTGGAGTGACGGTTCCGGCTGGAATTACGGCCGTCTGGATGATCCGGATAAGGCAGAATACAACTATGTAAAGGATGTTGACTATATTTCCGGCGCAGCGATCCTGTTATCTGTAGATCTGTGGAAGCAGATCGGCGGCTTTGATGAGCGCTTTGCACCGGCTTACTGCGAAGACTCCGACCTGGCATTTGAAGTAAGAAAAGCAGGCTACAGAGTGGTTTATCAGCCACTTTCCAAGGTGATCCATTTTGAAGGTGTTTCCAATGGTACAGATGTAAATGGTACCGGCTTAAAGCGTTATCAGGTGGAAAACAGCCAGAAATTAAAGGAAAAATGGGCAGACGAGTTTAAGAAACAGTGTGTCAATGACGGAAATCCAAACCCGTTCCGTGCAAGAGAGCGCAGTCAGGGTAAGAAGGTTATCCTGGTAGTGGATCATTATGTTCCTACTTTTGATAAGGATGCTGGTTCCAAGACTACCTATCAGTACCTGAAAATGTTCTTAAAGAAGGGCTATGTAGTCAAGTTCTTAGGAGACAATTTCCTTCACGAAGAACCATATTCCACCACTCTTCAGCAGATGGGAATCGAGATCCTTTATGGAGATCACTGGGCAACCGGTCTTTGGGACTGGCTGAAATTAAATAAAGACGAGATCGATGTGGCTTACTTAAACAGACCCCATATCGCTACAAAATACGTAGATTTTATCAAGGAAAATACCAATATCAAGGTGATCTACTATGGTCATGACCTGCATTTCTTACGTCTGGGCCGTGAATATGAGCTGACCGGAGATATTGATATTAAGAGAGAGGCAGATTACTGGAAAGCCATTGAACTTTCCATGATGCGCAAGGCGGCGATTTCCTATTATCCGTCTTATGTGGAGATCAACGCCATCCATGCTATTGATCCAGAGATCAAGGCCAAGGCTATTACGGCTTATGTATATGATCACTTCCTGACAGGTATCCAGGAAGACTTTGCCAAGAGAGAAGGACTGCTGTTTGTGGGTGGTTTCGCTCATCCGCCAAATGCA
>ERZ772872.2874-NODE-2874-length-13384-cov-24.817091_pt1 | contig 13384 bp, 8 predicted proteins | sample MGYA00512132_ERZ772872 | MGnify/ENA primary metagenome ERZ772872 (study PRJEB29015, sample SAMEA2737724) | human gut metagenome | biome: human gut; feature: human-associated habitat; material: faeces | place: China | collected 2012 ...
TTTCTCCACTTTTATGATCTCCTTGTCAAAGGCCTGTGCCACAGGCCTGTTAAGGTTCCTGAAAGCATTCATATCCGCTGCCTGTGCCCGTCCTGTGTACAAAGCCAACAAAGCCCGCGCACAATTACAGCTATCTTATTATACACAAATTACACAAAAAAGCAAAGCCCCGATTGTACGAGTTCCATTATTTTCTGTTTTGCCCAGAATCCGTTCCGATATTCTGAAAATTTGTCTCTTTTTTTCAAGATTCCGACACATTCCGGCGGTCAGACGCCGGTTTGTCACATTTTACCACACCTGATCCTCACTGCGGGTCTCCTTGATCCAGCCCAGCTGATAGGCCGTTACCAGCTGTTTGAGATCGTGCACCCGCTCCCGCAGCACCTCGCCCTCGTCGGTGTCCTCCACGAGGATGCGGTGGTTCTCGGTCTCCAGAATGTTTTTCTGGGAAATGATATCCAGGTTTTCACTCACCGCCTTTTCGGCACTCTCAAAGGGCTGGTGGGTGCGCAGCGACATGGAGCGGCTGGAATACACCAGCGTGTAGCCCGCAATGCCGGTTTTTTCGTGGTAGGCACGACAGAACCCGCCGTCGATCACCACCAGACGGCCGCCGCCCTTGATGGGGCTCTCGCCGTTCTTTTCCCGCACGGGGACGTGGCCGTTGACGATGTGGCTGGTACCCGGCAGGCCGAACTCCGCCAGAATGCGGCGGCAGGCGGCCTCGTCGTTGTACCAGGTATAGTAGGGATCCTTGACCTCCTCATGGGTGGCGGGGTCTGCCACATACAGCCGCTCGAAGGTGGTCATAGCGCTGCGGCCGAACAGCGGTGACAACCGCCCGCACCACAGATACCACAAAAAATCCTGTCCGTTCTGGCGTTCGGCGCTGCCCTCCGGTGCGTAATAGCCCCGCCGGGCGCGGGCATCGCAGTAATCCATCAAGGCACGGCCGGAATAGCGGCGGCCCTCAAAGCGTTCCACCGCAAAACTGCCCTTTGCGGTCATGGGCACCACACCGTGGTACAGCAGGTTGCCATTTTCAATGTGGTACACACTGCCCTTTGCATAGAGGAATTCCACATGCTGCTGCAGCTTTTCGCTCTGGCGGAAGGACTGCACCAGCTTGCGCAGCACCAGCTTTTCGTCGTCGTTCAGGGCCGCCGGGTCGGCAGGGTCCACCGTGGGGAAGGCCGTGTCCCGCAGCGGGCAATCCTGTTCGCCGATGCGGACAGTATGCTTTTCCCAGTCGATGCGGCGCAAAAAATCCCGCCCCTGCATTTGGAAGTCCGGGTTGCGGTCGATGACCTGACATTCCAGCTTGAACATCAGGATGCTGATGGCCTTGTGCATCACCGCGCAGCGGTGCAGCATGCCCTTGGTATAGGGACCGCGAGCTGCGTCGGTGTGGGGCATCCAGATGGACAGATCGTCCTCCCCATAGAACTGCTCGGCCATGCGCTGCAGATGCCGCAGGTTGATGCCGTAGCAATCCTCGAGCATGCCGTGGTTGTGATAGGCCAGCGTGGTCTTGAGCACCGTGCAGATGCAGATGGGGCTTCCGGCGGCGGCACCCATCCACACCACGTCGTGGTTGCCCCACTGGATGTCCACGTTGTGGTGGCGCATGAGCAGGTCCAGAATGATGTCCGGACGCGGGCCACGGTCAAACAGGTCGCCCACGATGTGCAGCTTGTCCACCGCCAGATGCTTGATCAGCTCGCACAGCCGCACGATGAACCGGTCGGCCCGACCGTTCTCGATGATGCTGCCCACGATCTGCCCATAATACAGGTCTTTGTCGTGGTCCTCAAAATGGGCGTGGAGCAGCTCGTCCAGGATATAGCCGCAGCTGGCCGGCAGGCACTGCCGCACATGGTCGCGGGTGTGTTTGGACGATACCAGCCGACAGATGTCAATGAGCCGCAGCAGGGTGTCGGTGTACCACTGGTCCAGCGCTTCCTCGCTGGTGCAGCGGTTCTTGAGCTGCGGCAGCTTTTCGTTGGGGTAGTAGATCAGGGTGGCCAGCTCAGCACGGGTCTGTTCCGGGATGGCATCCCCCAGCACCAGGTCCACTTTTTCACGGATGACACCGGAAGCGGAGTTCAGAATGTGGACAAAGGCTTCGTTTTCGCCGTGCAGGTCGCTCATGAAATGTTCGGTGCCCTTGGGCAGCTTGAGCAGGGCCTGTGTACTGATGATCTCGCTGGCCGCCGCAGCCTGCGAAGGGTAATCCCGCGAGAGCAGGGTCAGATATTTGAGGTTATCGCGGATCTCATCGTTCTCGGTGCGCATGAGGGTTCCTCCCGAAAGCAGTTATTCTCTTTTTATAGTATAGCACGACCCGTGTAAAATGTGGTATACTGGGGGCAACAAACTTTACACAAAGGACTTTGGATATTATGCCGAAAACCGATCTTGTCTCTCCGCCCTCCCACTGCGCCCTGTGCCCCCGCCGCTGCGGGGTGGACCGGGCTGCCGGAGCCGTGGGCTTCTGCGGCGCGGGCCGCACCCTGAAAGCCGCCCGCGCTGCCCTGCATTTCTGGGAGGAGCCCTGCATCAGCGGCACCCGTGGCAGCGGCACCGTGTTCTTTTCCGGCTGCACCCTCAAGTGCTGCTTCTGCCAGAACTACCCCATCAGCGCCGAAGGGCTGGGCAAGGAGATCAGCGTGGAGCATCTGGCCGAAATCTTTCTCAGCCTGCAGGCACAGGGAGCTCACAACATCAATCTGGTCACGCCGGGCCAGTGGCGGCCCTGGATCACTGCCGCATTGGACCTTGCCCGGGCACAGGGCCTGCATCTGCCCATTGTGTGCAACACCGGCGGCTATGAGACCGTGGAGAATGTGGAGGCCTGGCGCGGGTACATCGACATCTGGCTGGCCGATTTGAAATACGTCTCCCCCGCCCTGTCGGCGGAACTTTCCGCCGCACCGGACTACTTTGCTCAGGCAAAACCCGCCATTGAAGCCATGATGGCCCAGGCCGGGCACCCGGTATTCGACGCCGACGGCATCCTGCAGCGGGGCGTCATCCTGCGGCATCTGGCGCTGCCGGGCCATGTGGACGACAGCTTTGCCGTGCTGGACCAGATGGCCGCCTGGAACGATGCCGACCCGGGATGCTTCCTGCCCAGCGTCATGAGCCAGTATACGCCGTTCTACAAGGCCGCGGAGCACGGCATCGGGCGGCGCATCACCACCTATGAGTACCACCGGGTGGTGAACTACGCCATGGACAAGGGCCTTGTGCAGGGCTATATGCAGCAGAAGAGCAGTGCCAAGGAGGAATACACTCCCAGCTTTGACCTGACGGGGGTGTAACGCGAATTCTCTCTTTTCGTCAAACTACCCAAATTTCGGTTCTTATTTTCTCTTGCATTCCCGCGCAAATGCTTGCATTCCGGCGGTGCGCGCACTATAATGGTTACATGGATACAACGATGTGTCAAAAGGATCCGCGGTGAGTTTTTTTACAATATCAGGAGGACCGTTATGGAACATTTCAATCCCATCCTTGGCAACGAGACCACCGGCCAGAAATTCATCACCTGCGGCGAGATCATGCTGCGTCTGACCCCGCCGAACTACGAAAAGATCCGCATGGCGTCTGCCTTTGAGGCCAGCTACGGCGGCAGTGAGGCCAACATTGCGCTGGCTCTGGCAAACCTGGGTGTGGACAGCACCTTCTTCAGCGTGGTGCCCAACAACAGCCTGGGCAAAAGCGCCGTGCGCTGGCTGCGCTCCAACGACGTGCACTGCACCCCCATGATCCTCACCGAGCCGGACGAGACCCCCTCGAACCGTCTGGGTACTTACTATCTGGAGACCGGCTACGGCATCCGGCCGTCCAAGGTCATCTACGACCGCAAGCACAGTGCCATCACTGAGTATGACTTCTCGCAGGTGGATCTGGACGCCCTGCTGGACGGCTTTAACTGGCTGCATCTCAGCGGCATTACCCCGGCACTGGCTCCCAACTGCCGCAGCCTGATCCTGGACATGCTCAAGGTGGCCAAAAAGAAGGGTCTGACCGTGAGCTTTGACGGCAACTTCCGCTCCACCCTATGGACCTGGGAAGAGGCCCGCGATTTCTGCACCGAGTGCCTGCCCTATGTGGATGTGCTGCTGGGCATTGAGCCCTATCACCTGTGGAAGGACGAGAACGACCACAGCAAGGGTGACTGGAAGGACGGCGTGCCCCTGCAGCCCAGCTACGAGCAGCAGGACGAGATCTTCCAGCACTTCATTGAGCGCTACCCCAACCTGAAGTGCATCGCCCGCCATGTGCGTTATGCTCACAGCGGCAGCGAAAACAGCCTGAAGGCCTTTATGTGGTACGACGGCCACACCTTCGAGAGCAAGCTGTTCACCTTCAACATTCTGGACCGCGTGGGCGGCGGCGACGCCTTCGCCAGCGGCCTGATCTATGCCATGCTGCACAACTACAAAGCCATGGATATGATCAACTTTGCCGTGGCCAGCAGCGCCATCAAGCACACCATCCACGGCGATGCCAACATCACCGACGATGTGAGCAGCATCCGCAATCTGATGAATATGAACTACGACATCAAGCGGTAATTCACCGCACGATGCAGCAGGGCCTGCCGGTTTTCCGGCAGGCCCTGTTTGTTTCCGGTGCGCAAAAAGGCACCCACCCCGAAGGGCAGGTGCCTGTGCAGCTGTGCTCAGTTGGAAAGGATCATGCGGTCGTTGGCAAACTCACCGCCGCTGGCGATCTGGAACTTGGCCAACAGGTCGCTGACGTGCAGGTTCTTTTTCTCTTCCCCGGACACGTCGTAGATGATGTGGCCCTCATACATCATGATCAGGCGGTTGCCATACTTGATGGCATCCTTCATGTTGTGGGTGATCATCATGGTGGTCAGATGGTTTTCCTCCACGATCTTAGCGGAGAGGGTCAGCACCTTGAGCGCGGTCTTGGGGTCCAGTGCTGCTGTGTGCTCGTCCAGCAGCAGAAGCTTTGGCTTATTCATGGTAGCCATGAGCAGGGTCAGCGCCTGTCGCTGACCGCCGGAAAGCAGGCCCACACGGGCGGTCAGCCGGTCCTCCAGGCCCAGGTCCAGCGTCTTGAGCAGCTCACGGTACTGTTCCCGCTCGGCCTTGGTGATGCCGATGCGCAGGGTGCGCCGCTTACCGCGCCGGGCAGCCAGCGCCAGGTTCTCCTCGATCTGCATCGTGGCGGCGGTGCCGGTCATGGGGTCCTGGAACACGCGGCCGATGTAGGCAGCGCGCTGATGCTCGCTCAGGCGGGTGACGTCCACGCCGTCAATGAGGATCTTGCCCTCGTCCACCGGCCACACACCGGCCACAGCGTTCAGCATCGTGGACTTGCCCGCGCCGTTGCCGCCGATAACCGTGACAAAGTCACCTTCGTTCAGCTTCAGGTTCAGGCCATTCAGCGCCATTTTCTGGTTGACCGTGCCTGCGTTGAAGGTTTTGGAAACATTCTGGATCTCAAGCATTTTTTGCATCCTCCTTCTGTGCCTTTTTGACCGGCTTCGAGAAGTATTTGCTCTTCCAGTACGGCACGGCCAGGAACACGGCCACCACAGAAGCGCTGAGCAGCTTGAGCAGGTTTGCGTCAAAGCCAAGGGTCAGCACCAACTGGATGACAACATAGTAGATGATGGCACCGATGGAGACCGACACCAGCTTGAGGGCAAAGTTGTGGAAAATGCGGCTAAATACGGCTTCGCCAATGATGACGGCGGCCAGACCGATGACGATGGCACCGCGGCCCATGCCCACATCCGCAAAGCCCTGATACTGGCTCAGCAGAGCACCGGACAGGGCCACCAGTGCGTTGGACACGGCCAGCCCCAGCACGATGTTGAAGTTGGTGTTGATGCCCTGTGCACGGGACATGGCGGGGTTGGAACCGGTGGCACGGATGGCACAGCCCAGCTCGGTGCCGAAGAACCAGTACAGCACGCCGATGACCACCGCCGTGACCAGAATGATCATGATGATGGGGTTGTGCAGGGCAAATTCCTTGACCCAGCGCAGGGAGATGAGCAGGCCGTACTTGTCCACGTTGATGGACTGGTTGGCCTTGCCCATGATCTTCAGGTTGATGGAGTACAGAGCCAGCTGAGTCAGGATGCCGGCCAGAATGGCGGGGATGCCCATAAAGGTGTGCAGCAGGCCGGTGACAAGGCCGGTGGCCAGACCGGCCAGCACCGCCACCAGCAGTGCCAGCCAGACGTTCATGCCGGAAAGCAGGCACATGACGCACACGGCGCCGCCGGTGCCGAAAGAGCCGTCCACGGTTAGGTCGGCCACGTCCAGAATGCGGTAGGTCAGGTATACGCCAATGGCCATGATGCCCCAGATCAGGCCCTGCGCACAGGCACCCGGCAGAGCACCCGGCAGGTTGGCAAGTCTTGCAATGATCTCCAAAACAATTTCCTCCTAAACGTTACACTTTTTTATCTCCCGTTTTGATACGGGAAAGCGGAGAAGAGTAAAAATATGCTCTCCTCCGCTATTTTCGTTTTGGTTCCCGCTGTTGTCAGGCCTCGATCTCCTCGTAGCCTTCCGGCACGGTCAGGCCCAGATCATCGCAGATGGCCTTGTTGTACTTCTTGGTCACGTCGGTGTACTCGATGGGCATGGTGGAGATATCGCTCTCGCCGTTCAGGATCTTGACGGCCATCTCACCGGTGGTGTAGCCCAGATCATAGTAGCTGATGGACAGGGTGGCCACGCCGCAGCCGGAGCAGATGCCCTCCTCACCGGCGAACACGGGCTTCTTGGCCGGGCGGCAGATGCCGTCGATGATGCCGGTGTTGGCAGCGCAGGTGTTGTCGGTGGGGACATACACTGCGTCGTTCTCGTCGGCAGCCTTCTGGCAGACAGAAGCCAGATCGTTGGAATCAGAGAAAGCGTACTGGGTGGCGGTAACGCCCTTGGTCTCCAGGTACTTCTGGACCTCGTCCACCTGATACTGGCTGTTTGCCTCGGCAGAGCAGTAGAGCAGGCCCACCTTGGTGGCCTCGGGCAGCCACTCGGTGATCATATCCGCCTGCTGATCCAGCGGAGCCAGATCAGAGGTGCCGGAGACATTGCCGCCCACGGTGCCATCGAAATCGGTCAGACCCAGAGCAACACCGTACTCGGTGACGGAGGTGCCCAGAATGGGGATGCTGTCGGTGGCAGCCTGTGCGGCCTGCAGGGCGGGGGTAGCGTTTGCCATGATCAGGTCAACGCCTGCGGAAACAAAGCCGTTGGCGATGGTGGCGCAGGTTGCGGAATCGTTCTGGGCGTTCTGGAAGTCAAAGGTGACATTCTCGCCGAACTGTGCGGTCAGGGCATCCTCAAAGCCCTGGGTGGCGGCATCCAGAGCGGCGTGCTCCACCAGCTGGCAGATGCCAACGGTATACTTCTGGCCGTCAGCCGCTGCGGAAGAGGCCGCAGCAGAGGAAGCAGCGGAAGAAGCAGCCGTGGAGCTGGAGGAACCGCCGCAGGCAGTCAGGGCAGCAGCTGCGCCGCAGACAGCGGCGGCAGACAGGAACGAACGACGAGAAATTTTACGCATGATATTACTCCCTCAATTCTACTTTCGCGGCAACAGGACACCGCATGAAAGTCAGTATTCAAGCGGCCTGTCGCATCGCGCTGCCGCTTTACACTCGTGAAGTATATCACACTTTCCGCTCCAAAACAACCGGGGAACAGCCCGAATTATCAATCAAAGTAATTTTATCTATCACTTTTTTCGATGGTTCTGTGCCGCATCTGCATCCCTTCGAGCTTTTTCAGCTCACCGTCCAGCCAGAGCAGATTTTCTTCCAGCTGGGGGCTGTACTCTTTTGCAAAGTCGTACCGGTAATACAGCGCCTGCCACAGCTTTTCCTGCATCCGCCGGGCAAACACCGGCTCAAACAGAGCGTCCAGCCGCTCCACGGTATCCTCCAGCTCCATGCACACCTGCGCCCAGCGCACATCGGTGGCCTCCCGGGCGGGCACATCGTAACGGGCCAGATAATCCCCCACCCTTGCCGCAATGATCTGCCCGCCGCACTGGGTGGGCTGCAAAAAGTAGGACACCTGCCCCTCCTTCGTGATCTCCTGCGCCAGCGGGTAAAGGGCGCAGACCAGCGGCTCGGCATCGTGGATGGCGCAGTGGTTCCCGGTGAGGAAGGGGCAGTTGCCGCGCTCCTCCTTCAGCGGTGCCAGCCGCAGCACCGGCAGGCGGCTGACCCGCCCGATGCTTCCCCGGCAGAACGCCCGGGCCACGGTGCGGGGCGGCAGGCGCAGACGGGCCGCGATGCGCCACAAGTCAAAGCCCGACAGCACGATATCCTCCCGCCCCCGGCAGCAGCCGCCGCAGCCCGCGCAGGCAAACGAGAACGCCTCGTCCCGGGCAAGCAGGGGCGCGGTGCGGGTAAAATCGGTGCGGCCGCAGAGATCGACCTGTGAATCCTTGAGCATGATGGTTCTCCTGTTCTGTGAATGGTTTTGTTCCATTGTACCACAAAGCCGGGCACAGAAAAAGGGAGCGCATCCGCTCCCCTGTTCAGGCCCCCCGGCTCACACGGCGGTAGACCGTTACGGCATCCTCGATATGGTAGGGCGCGGTGCTGTGGTTTCCCCCCGCCCCGGCCGTGACCAGAATGTATTCCCTGCCCTTCACCTCGGCCAGACTGGCAAGGCAGAGCCCTGCCTCCCCGGTGTAACCGGTCTTGCCGCCCAGGATCCGGCCACGGTGCAGCTCAGTGCCGTCCAGCTGGCTCAGCAGGGTGCTGTGTATCGTGAACCCCTGCGGGTGGCAGTTGGTGGCCGGAACGGTATACCGCTCCGTGGTAAACAGCTTGCGGAAGGTCTCGTTCTGCAGGGCTGCTTCCGTTAGCCGGGCCATGTCCCGCACGGTGGAAACATGTTCCGGGTCGTGCAGGCCCGTGGGGTTGCAGAAATGCGTGGCGGTCATCCCCAGCTCTGCCGCTTTCTGGTTCATCCGGGCCACAAAGACTTCCTCGCTGCCGCTCACCTCCCGGGCCAGTGCTTCGCAGCATTCGGCCCCCGAGGGCAGCATGGCCCCGTACAGCAGATCCCGCACCGTAGCCGTTTCCCCGGCCTGAAACCCCGCCAGCGAGGCATTCTGGGCCTGCAGAGCCGGAAAGATCTCCTCGGGCAGGGTCACGGGCGTGTCGAGGTCCGGGTTTGCTTCTATGGCCAGCAGAGCCGTCATCATCTTGGTCATGGAAGCCGGATAGATCGTGCTGTCGGCATCCTTTTCGGCCAGCACCTCCCCGCTGTCGGCCTGCAGTAAAATGGCATGGGGACTGTTCAGCCCATCCAGCGTGACCCGCCGGGGCCACAGCAGCAGAAGCAGGGTTGCCAGCACCAGCAGCCAGAACAGCCGCCGGAAGGCTCTGCGCCGGTGCTTCTGGCGATGCGGTGAAGTTTTCATTCTCGTTCTCATCCCTTTTTGCAAAATCAAAAGCGCTTTCATCCCTTAATACGGGACGAGAGCGCCTTTTTCTGCAAAAAGTGGGGCCACCCCACAAAAAATTGTGCAGTGGCCCCAATCCAGTTTAGTTTTTTACCATTTTACGTCATTTACAGGAACGTATTCAGTGCTGTGCCTTATGGAACATGCTCTTGCGCTTACGCTCCAGCAGATAGCCGGCAGCCAGCAGAACACCGCCTGCACGCACCAGAACATCTGCCATCCAGTTGGTGGTACCGGTCTGGATCAGCTTGCCGCTCTCCGGGCGGGCATCCTGTACCGGCGGGTTCACGGGGGTCTCCGGGGCGGGCGTGGTCTTAGCGACTGCCTGCTCCACGGCGGGAGTGGTGGGCCGTGCATCCTGCACTGCCGGGGTAGTCGGCGTAGTGGGAGCCGGAGGAGTAGGATCGGAGTCCTCGGGCGTTTCCGGAGCCGGATTCGTGGGGATCACAGGGTCGGTCACTTCCCGCAGAGCACCGTAAATGGTCACAGTATACCGTGCGGAGTCGGTGCCGTCGATGGTATCACCGGTGACCTTCACGTTGGAATCCGGGCCAAAGGCATCCAGCACGCCCGCTGCTGCGGTGGTGTTGGGATTGTTCTGGCTCTCATAGCCCCAGACGATGGTATAGGTCTTGCCCTCATACTCGTACTCGGTGCCATAGACCATATCATAGGCGCTGGGCGCACCCTCTGCCTGCTTTTCGTAGTTGCCCCAGATGAGCTTGGTGTTGCCCTCTGCATCGGTGGTCTTGGTGAAGTTCAGGCTCTTGCCGTTCACCACCATATCCCGCAGAATAACGACCTGATCGCCATTCTCAGCGGTCTGGTAGGCAGTGTCGAAATTGTATCCGGCCTGCTTCAGCTCTTCCAGCACCTTGCCGATGATCTCCGGGTCATGGGAACCGTCCACATCCAGCATATAGTTCAGTGCGGCGGCGGGCACCCACACGGAGAGATACTGCTTCCCGGTCTCCTTGTTCAGGTCAGAGAGGTAGGTGTAGGTCTGGCCTTTATAGGAAAGGGCATCGAAGTTTGCGTGGGTATCATCCTTGGTCAGCAGGAAATTGGTCAGCTTGTCGCCCTGCTCGTTCACCGGCCACAGGGTGTTGTCGGCGCTATAATCATAGGTCAGTGTGCCGCCGGTCACGATGAGGTTCCGGTTTTTATGCTCAGCGTCATACGTAATCGATTCAACATCTACATGCGAATTGTCCTTGAAACGGATATTGATATCATTACCATAGGCATTGATGCCACCATACAGATACTTACCGTTTGTGGTTATAACGCCGTTATCAGCAATCAAAGAGACCCCATCGTCCATCATAATACCCGCAGAAGCAACATATGGTGAACCGGCCGTATCACTGATGTTCATTGCACCATTATCGTTGACCAGAATCGTATGAGTCGGCTTTCCTTGGTATGCACCATCTGCTACACATGCCCATACGCCATAATGAAAAGCGGTCGTCAAATTATACAAACTGTTTGAAACATTCAGTTTAGTCGCATTCCCTTCACTACCGGTCAGGATGATGCCTGCTGCACTCGAGTTGGAATTCACAACGCTTCCATCTCGAATATTCACATTCTTATATCCCGCCCTAATACCATAACCATAAAATGCGCTGGCATCAATATCGAGCTTACTGTGAGCGATATTCAAATCGCCCTTACCGCCTTTTTCCGGGCCATAAATTGCAGTGCCTCCTGCGCCTACGGTTATTTTAGCTTCTGTATCGTCAAGTTTAATGGAAGAAGTACCGTTGTTTCCGGTCATAATACCGATATTGCCAGCATCAATATTAACCTTTGCCTTTTCAAACGTAATATCACCGGCAGATTTGAGTGCCTTTCCCTCCTTGTCTACACCTGCACCCTCGTACTCAATGGCTTTTTTAACATCGCTGATATTCAGCGTACTATCCTCCACAGTCAGGTTTGCATCCGAGCCTTGATGTCCGTAAATACCGGTCGCAGCACCACTGATATCCAGTGTACTGCCATCCTCGACTGTGATATCATCCCAGCTGGCAATACCAATACCGGTATGCGGCGCTTTATTGTCCTTCCCACCGTCTATCGTTAGGGAAGAGCCGCCGGAGAGGGTCAGATCACCGTGCTGGGTAACAGCGCGGCCTGCCTGAGTGGAACTGGAGGTCTTAGTATCCTCAATGGTCACATCAGCGCCGTCCGTGATTTCCACGTCCGAGCCATCTGCCATTACCAGACCGCCTGTGGTCTTACTGATGGTCAGTGAGCCGCCAGCGGGGCTTTCCGTTTCTTCTGTGTCTGCTTCCGCAGTTTCGGTCTTTTCTACACCGCCGCTGATAGTCAGGTGCGTTTTTGCACCCTCGCTGGCGCCCGAACCGTCACCTGCGCCGCCACCGCCCACACGGATACCCTCGACATTGACATTCTTTTTAAGGTCCTCGTTTTCAATTGCCTTGGAGCCATCAATGGCATTCTCGCCCTTCAGGGTAAGATCCACATTAGAATTGTCCTGTACGTTGATACCCACCTTTCCGTTTTGTGTCAGGTTGACTTTGGTATTATCCAGCGTCAGGTCAACATCGGCTCCCTTGTTTTCATCTTTATCTTCCAGATTCACACCAATATCAATGCCATGGCCGCCGGTGGTCAGGTTGGAATCCTTGACTGTCAGGTCAACATCTGCACCCTCGCCCACCTTGATGATGGTTTTATCCCCTGTGCTCCCGGTATCTGGGAGTGCTTCAGTCTGGGTGCTGGTATCCACATTCACACCGTCAAGAATGATATCCACATCACGTTTGCCCTTCTCGTTCGTGACATCTTCTTCCACAGTGACGGTATTATCCGTTTTTGTACCTTCTGCCTGCGTGATGATGATTTGGCCATTGTTTTGGGTATCCTGATCCACATAGACATTATCCGTTTTACCATCAGTCTGGTTCTGATAACTGTACGCACCAGTACCATCTTGACCAACAGTCACATCACCTTTTTCCAGTTGATACGTCACCGCAGAAGCACTGGGGCCAACTGCGCTCACTGCAACCGCAGTGGCCAGCGACATTGCTGCCAACTTGAATTTCTTGTTTGTCATTTTTCTTCTGCTCCTTTCCAGTTCATGCTCACATGATTGAAAAGTGGTGGTCAAACAGCAGGCCGATCCTTTGTCAACTGTTTTTTGCATGGGAACGCGTTTCTCCCAAAAGCGTTTCCAGCCTTATGATAGCACACCGTACGAAAAAATCAGGCAGAAATAGAAACCTTTGGCAATTTCTTTGCTAGTGAAAGAAAATGCCGCACAAAAACAACAAACCCCCAAGGAATTTCTTCCTCAGGGGTTTTGTTTGAGTCGGCGACTACCTATTTTCACGCGCCGTTTCCAGCGAACTATCTTGGGCACGAGTGAGCTTAACTTCTGTGTTCGGAATGGGAACAGGTGGAACCTCACCGTCATCGTCACCGACCAATATGACTGGTTCAGTATAACATTTCTGTTTTACTTTGTCCAGTGTTTCTTGAAGGACGTGCCTTCAAAACTGAATAATCACTGCTCACATTTTATCATTGACTTGAGAATTCAAGCGAATTGTGGTCAAGCCCTCGATCTATTAGTACACACTTGCTGAATGGATCACTCCACTTACACATCGTGCCTATCAACCTCGTAGTCTACAAGGGATCTTACCTGATTGAATCAGTGGGATATCTTATCTTTGGGTCGGCTTCACGCTTAGATGCTTTCAGCGTTTATCCGATCCGTACATAGTTGCCCAGCTATGCCCTTGGCAGAACAACTGGTGCGCCAGAGGTACGTCCGCTCCGGTCCTCTCGTACTAGGAACAGCTCCCATCAAATATCCTGCGCCCACGACAGATAGGGACCGAACTGTCTCACGACGTTCTGA
>ERZ772872.2880-NODE-2880-length-13372-cov-3.830142_pt1 | contig 13372 bp, 10 predicted proteins | sample MGYA00512132_ERZ772872 | MGnify/ENA primary metagenome ERZ772872 (study PRJEB29015, sample SAMEA2737724) | human gut metagenome | biome: human gut; feature: human-associated habitat; material: faeces | place: China | collected 2012 ...
CAATCGTGTAGGTCTCAAAGCGGGAGCCGTTGTTGACATCCACGATCTGTACCTTCTCGTATTCCAGGATTCCCGCCTGCTCCAGCAGATCCATATCCACGGTAATGCTCCCAACGTAGTCTAATTCCGCTTGTGTTACTGTTGCGCGGTGTATTTTTGCTTTCAACATTGTAATTGTCATCGCCTAGTTCTCCAATTCATACATAAAATTATCAATCAGTCTTGTCTTTCCGATATAGACCGCTATCGCGGCAAGGATTCCTCTGTCGATCTTCTCCACCTGCTGCATCGTATCAAGATCTACGATTTTTACATAGTCAATCTTTGCGAGAGGCTCTTTTTCGATCTCCTCTGTCATTGCGGCAAGAATCCTTTTGCAGTCGCGCTCTCCCTTTTCCACCATCTCTTTTCCGAGGAAGATAGAACGGCTCAACACGAGCGCTGCCTTCCGCTCCTCCGGCGACAGATAGGTGTTGCGGGAACTTTTTGCAAGACCGTCCTCCTCGCGGATGATCGGACAGCCGGTAATCGTAAGCGGCATGTTCAGATCTTTCACCATTCTCTTGATGACCGCGAGCTGCTGCGCGTCTTTCTGTCCGAAATATGCGCGGTCCGGCGTTACAATATTGAAAAGCTTTGTCACAACCGTGCACACGCCGCGGAAGTGTACCGGTCTGCTGAGTCCGCAAAGCTCCTTGGTCAGCACATCCATATCCACATAAGAATAAAACTGATCCCCGTACATCTCCTCCGGTGTCGGATGGAAAATGAGATCCACACCGTGCTCCTCACAGAGCTTCGCATCATGTTCCAGATCTCTCGGATAGCTTGCGAGATCCTCCATCGGTCCAAACTGCATCGGATTGACAAAAATGCTCACAACGACCTTGTCATTCTCTCCGGCTGCATCGATCAGGCTCATATGTCCCTCATGCAGGTAGCCCATGGTCGGCACAAACCCAATGCTCTGTCCTTCCTTTTTCCACTCCTTCACCTGTGCTCTTACTTCTTCTATGGTTGATACGATTTTCATAATCTGCTCCTTTCGGCATGATCTGTCATTTAGTATAACTTTTCAATCACTGAGTCATCGATCTTAAAGCAATGTTCCTCGCCCGGAAATGTTCCCTCTTTTGTCTCTTTGATATATGCTTTGACGCCCTCGCGCATTACTTCTCCTACGTTTGCAAATACTTTTACAAATTTCGGACGGAAATCACCATACATAGCGAGCAGATCCTGGTAGACGAGCACCTGTCCGTCACAGCCTGCTCCCGCACCGATACCGATGGTCGGAATCGTAAGTTCCTCTGATATCTTAGCTGCCAGTTTTGCCGGCACACACTCCATCACGACCATGCAGGCACCTGCTGCTTCCACTGCCTTCGCGTCGGCGAGAAGCTTCTTCGCTGCCTCCACATCTTTGCCCTGCACTTTGAATCCACCGAATGCATTGACAGACTGGGGGGTCAATCCGATGTGCGCCACAACCGGAATGGATGCCTTCACGATCGCCTCGATGTGAGGTGCAAATTCCACACCACCCTCCAGCTTTACCGCATTCGCGCGGCCTTCCTTCATCAGTCTTCCGGCATTGACCACTGCGTCGTACACGGATGTCTGGTAGGACATAAACGGCATATCCGCAACTACAAATGCATCTTTTGCACCGCGTGAAACCGCTGCCGTGTGATGAATCATATCTTCCATGGTCACAGAGAGCGTATCCTCATATCCGAGCATTACCATTCCCAATGAATCCCCGACGAGAATCGTGTTGACACCGGCTTCATCCATGATCTTTGCCGTCGTGTAATCATAAGCCGTCACCATGACGATCTTATCGTGTTCTTCCTTCTGCTTCTGTAACGTCAATACTGTGTTTTTCATGTTTCCCTCCACTTTTCCTGCGCCCCAGGCGCATAGACTGTGTTTTCCTGTTTACACTGTTTCCGCGCATTCCGCGCCCGGGCTGTGTTCCCCGTCTCTGCACAATTTTCTCATCTCCGTGTAATCACGATCCGGATGCTTGCTCTGTGCGAGATCTGTGAGATATTCAGCACAGGAAGTATATATTTTCCGCTGTTTTTCATTTAACGCGGAAATATGTTTTTCTACGGTAGCACAGTCATTTCTCTCCAGCGGACCTGTGAGAGACTGCACGCATCCCTGTGTCAGAATGTGATCCAGATTTCCCTTTGCAAGTGCATAGAGCTCGCTTCGCGCTTCCTCCTGTGCGAATCCGCAGTCGAGAAGCAGCTGCTCGGACATGGAAAATAAGGCAGTCATATAGTTGGATGAGATTGCTGCCGCCGCGTGATATTTGATTTTGTCTTCTTTGGAAATGATACGGGTGCGATTGCCCATGGAATGGAAAAATGTCTCCAGATCCTTCACATAGGAGGAGTCCCCCTCGAGTGTGAACAATACGCCGGATAATTCTCTCCATGCATTTTCTTTGCTGCTGATTGCAGCAAGAGGATGTACGGAACATGCATGACAGTTCATGCTGTCCCAGTCTGAAAAGATGTCTGAACTGTAAAGACCGCTGCAATGACCGATCACTTTACCGGATACATAGGGCTTTGCCTGCTGCCACACTTCTGCGATGGCGGAATCCGGTACAGTAAATAGAATCATGCCGCAACTGCTGATGATTTCTTCTAAACTTTCATAACAGGTTGTCTGTGTAAATGCTGCTGCCCATGCAGCAGACGCGCGGGTCAGGCTGTAATAACCTCCTACGTTCCTGCCCTTTTCTTTAAAATATTTGCCAAGTGACACGCCGACCTTGCCGGCACCGATAAAACCGATCTGCATACGTTCGGTCTGTACATCATTCAATGAAATACAAACGCCTCCTCCCGGAAGCAGTATGCGGCACCTCTCCTGTGAAATCATGGTCTCCTCGATCCATGTCCCGTCGGAAACTGGCGGTCTAAGGTTCGTTCTCTTTTCTTCTACGGTATCATTTCCGCGCTGCGGAATATCATCCGTGATTTACTATAACACCTGGTATTTCAAATGTAAATAAAGGAATAAGAAAAACCCGCGGTCTTTTGACCGCGGGTTCCGATACATCTTCGATTTTAGTTGTTTCCCTTATAAGACAGGAATTTTACAACTGCAATGATCGGGATCAGACCGGATACACAGCCGATTGCCTGTGTCTCGCTCTCCTGCTTACCCTCTAACTTTGCATACATCTTAGCGTAGCTGCATCCTAAGAATACAACGTTTAATACGATTGTGATGACATTTTCTACCGTGCCGTTTACCGGGATGAATAACAGTGCAACCGGTAAAATCCACCAGAGCTTGAATACCATTGCCGGAAGTTCAAGGCTTCCAAATAACTTTACCTTCTCGCCTTCCCCCTCTGCTGCTGCATCCGCACATGCATAAAATACACCGTATGGAATCCATGCAAGCCATGCATTTTTGTATCCCAGTGCCTTTAATGCCTTCATGTGGGAAACTGCATATAACACATAGCATGCTACCACAACAACAAGACATAACAGAATGACACCGATGCTTGCTCCAAGAATTGCTCCATAAGTACTCATATAACCTGTTCCTCCTTAATAGTAAAATCTCTCTTCAAACTCTATCATATAGAAAAAGCTATACGATGTCAAATGTATCTTTATATTTTTTTCATACTTTTTATTTTTCTTTTATTTTTAGAAAAATGCTTATTCCTCGTCACTGTCATCCTTGGCATCGTCTTCAGCACGCTTCAACAGCTCATCCATCAGCTCGTCATCCGTCTCGGAATTGTCTGACTGACCGGCTGCTTTCTTCGCATTTTCTGCTGCAAGAGCCGCGCTTGCCGCCTCTTCCTCATCGGTCAGAAGCTCAGAAGTATCGGCTGTCTCAAGCTCCTTATTCTCGCGCACCTTCGCAATGCTTGCCACAGTCACATTCTCGTCCAGATTGATCAGCTTGACACCGGAGGTAATACGTCCAAGAAGTGCCGTATCCGCTACCTTAATGCGGATAATGATACCCTCTGTCGTGATTAACATTATTTCATTGTCATGGTTGACTGCCTTGACACCGACGATATTACCTGTTTTCTCGGTAATCTTGTAGCACTTCACACCCTTACCGCCACGGTTCTGTGTGGTAAACTCGGAGATTAACGTGCACTTTCCGAGACCTTTTTCGGAAACGATCATCAGGGAATCTCCCTGGGATTCCATCTGCATGCCGACGACCTCATCTCCGTCTGTCAGGTTCATACCAATGACGCCCATGGATGTTCTGCCTGTTTTTCTTACGTCTGTCTCTTTAAACCGGATACACTGTCCGTATTTGGTGACAAGGAAAATATCCTGATTATTATCGGTCTTCTTCACCTCGATCAGCTCGTCGTCCTCGCGCAGATTGATGGCTGCAAGACCTGTCTTTCTCACATTTGCATAATCGGTGATCGGTGTCTTCTTCACGATACCTTTCTTTGTCGCCATGAAAAGGAAATGTCCCTCGGTGTACTCCCGGATCGGAATGACCGCAGTAATCTTCTCGCCCGGCTGCAGCTGAAGCAGGTTGATGATTGCGGTACCGCGCGCGGTTCTGCTTGCCTCCGGAATCTCATAAGCCTTCATGCGGTATACACGGCCGGTATTCGTGAAGAACATCAGGTAATGGTGCGATGTCGTCATCAGAAGTTCCTCGATGTAATCGTCATCAATGGTCTCCATTCCCTTGATTCCCTTGCCCCCGCGGTTCTGCGCACGGAAATTGTCAAGGCTCATACGCTTGATATATCCAAGCTTCGTCATGGTAATGACGGTATTGGTAACCGGAATCAAATCCTCCATGGAAATATCATATTCGTCAAACCCGATGGATGTTCTTCTGTCATCCCCGTACTTGTCGGCGATCAGAAGAATCTCCTCACGGATGACGCCGAGCAGCTTTTTCTTGTCGGCAAGAATTGCCTTCAACTCTGTGATGCGCTCCATCAATTCCGCGTATTCGTTCTCCAGCTTCTCGCGTTCCAGACCTGTCAGCGCACGCAGACGCATATCCACGATCGCCTGTGCCTGTACGTCCGTCAGCGCAAAACGCTCCATTAAGCGGTCTTTTGCTTCCTGGGTGTTCTTGCTGCTGCGGATAATGTTGATAACTTCATCAATATTATCAAGTGCTGTTAATAATCCCTGTAAGATGTGAGCACGTTCTTCCGCTTTGTTCAGATCATATTTCGTTCTTCTGGTGACAACTTCTTCCTGATGGATCAGGTAATAGTTGAGCATCTCGTAAAGGTTTAAGACCTTCGGCTGGTTGTCAACGAGTGCCAGCATAATAACACCGAACGTATCCTGAAGCTGTGTATGCTTGTACAGAAGGTTCAGCACGACATTCGGGTTCACATCACGGCGGAGTTCGATGCAGATTCTCATACCTTGACGGTCGGACTCATCCCGCAGATCGGTGATGCCGTCGATTTTCTTATCTCTGACAAGCTCCGCAATCTTCTCGATCAGACGCGCCTTATTTACCATGTACGGAAGCTCCGTCACAACAATACGGTTCTTGCCGTTCTGCATCGGCTCAATGCTCGTCACCGCGCGTACTCTGACTTTTCCGCGTCCGGTCCGGTATGCCTCGTTGATTCCGGCGGTTCCAAGAATCGTACCTCCGGTAGGAAAATCCGGTCCCTTGACGATCGTCAAAAGCTCCTCGATATCGGTTCCGCGGTCTTCCAACACCTGATTATCAATGATCTTTACCACACCGTTAATAACCTCGCGCAGATTGTGCGGCGGAATATTGGTCGCCATTCCGACAGCGATACCGGTCGTACCGTTGACTAACAGATTCGGAAAACGGGACGGAAGCACTGTAGGCTCTTTTTCCGTCTCATCGAAGTTCGGAACAAAATCAACCGTATCTTTTCCGATGTCCGCAAGCATTTCCATGGAAATCTTGGAAAGTCTTGCCTCAGTGTATCGCATAGCAGCAGCGCCGTCACCATCGACGGAACCAAAATTTCCATGTCCGTCGACAAGCGGATAACGGAATGACCAGTCCTGCGCCATATTGACGAGTGCTCCGTAGATTGAGCTGTCGCCGTGCGGATGGTATTTACCCATCGTATCACCGACGATACGCGCACATTTACGGTGCGGCTTGTCCGGTCCGTTGTTCAGCTCAATCATGGAATAGAGGACACGCCTCTGTACCGGCTTCAAACCATCTCTTACATCCGGCAGCGCACGCTGTGCAATGACACTCATGGCATAGTCGATGTAGGAACTTTCCATTGTTTTCTTCAGATCCACATCATGTATCTGGTCAAAAATCTTGTCATCCATAGGATTTTTCTCCATTTCTATCAATTACATACTCTGTACAGTCCGTCTGTCAGATATCAAGATTCTGTACATACTTTGCATTTTCCTCGATAAATTCACGGCGTGGCTCTACCTTGTCTCCCATGAGCGTTGTAAATGTCACATCAATCTCAGAAGAATTCTCCTCATCAATCATGACACGCTTTAAGATACGCTTCTCCGGATCCATGGTCGTCTCCCAGAGCTGCTCGGCATCCATCTCACCAAGTCCTTTGTATCGCTGGATCTTGTTGTTGCCGTCGCGGCCGATCTCTGTCAGAATGCTGTTTAATTCGTTATCATCGTACGCATACCACACGTTCTTGTTCTTCTCGATCTTATAGAGCGGTGGAGTAGCCAGATAGACATGTCCCTGCTTAATCAGCTCCGGCATGAAGCGGTACAAAAAGGTCAGCATCAGCGTCGCAATATGTGCACCGTCGACATCGGCATCGGTCATGATGATGATCTTGTTGTAGCGGAGCTTACTGATGTCAAAATCTTCATGAATACCGGTACCAAACGCGGTAATCATCGCTTTGATCTCAGCATTGCCATAAATCTTGTCTAATCTTGCCTTCTCCACATTCAAAATCTTACCGCGGAGCGGCAGGATCGCCTGCGTTGCACGGCTTCTCGCCGTCTTTGCGGAACCGCCGGCGGAATCTCCCTCTACGATAAAGATCTCGCAGTTCTTCGGGTCTTTGTCGGAACAGTCGGCAAGCTTGCCCGGAAGAGACATTCCCTCGAGGGCGGTCTTTCTTCTGGTGAGATCACGCGCTTTTCTCGCCGCTTCCCTCGCGCGCTGCGCGAGCAGTGATTTTTCACAGATGTTCTTCGCCACCGTAGGATTCTGCTCCAGGAAGTAGGTGAGCTGCTCGCTGACAACCGAGTCAACGGCGCCTCGCGCCTCGCTGTTGCCGAGCTTCTGCTTCGTCTGTCCCTCGAACTGCGGCTCCTCGATCTTGATGCTGATGATCGCCGTGAGTCCCTCGCGGATATCGTCTCCGGTGAGCGCCGGCTCCGTATCCTTTAAAATCTTATTCGCACGCGCATAGGTATTGAAAGTCTTCGTCAATGCATTACGGAAACCGGCAAGATGTGTACCGCCTTCCGGTGTGATGATATTATTGACAAAGCTGTAAGTCGCATCATTGTAGGAATCGTTGTGCTGCATGGCAACTTCCACATAGACTCCGTCCCTGGTTCCCTCGCAGTAGATGACTTCCGGATAAAGCGCTTCCTTGCTCTTGTTCAAGTAGGTCACAAATTCTTTGATACCGCCTGCATAGTGGAATTCGTGTGTATGCACCGGATCCACTCTGGCGTCGGAGAGCACAATTCTTAAGCCTTTTGTTAAAAAGGCGGTCTCGCGCAGTCTCTGTTTTAACGTATCGTAATCATAGACGGTTTCCTCAAAGATCGTTGGATCCGGATGGAAGGTAACCTTCGTTCCGTGTTTTTCGGCAGAACACTTACCGATAACCTTAACAGGTTCATCCGGCTTGCCAATCTTATAACTCTGACTGTAAATCTGTCCATCCTTGTATACCTCAACAGAAAGCTTCGTGGATAGGGCATTTACAACCGATGCTCCTACTCCGTGGAGACCGCCGGATACCTTATATCCGCCGCCGCCAAACTTTCCGCCGGCATGAAGCACCGTGTATACAACCTCCAGTGCAGACTTTCCGGCTTTGTGATTCATCCCGACCGGGATACCGCGTCCGTCATCCTCCACCGTGATGGAATTGTCCGGATTGATCGTCACTTCAATATTTTTACAATATCCGGCAAGCGCCTCATCAACTGCATTATCTACAATCTCATATACCAGATGATGAAGTCCTCTCGCAGATGTACTTCCAATGTACATTCCGGGTCTTTTTCTGACTGCCTCAAGTCCCTCTAATATCTGGATTTGATCTGCTCCGTATTCATTTTCTGTACCCATTTTATTCTCCATTTCTGCATCAGCCAGAAAAACGGCTCACGCTTACTATATTGATCGCTCATATACATGACCGGCTATGACTTCAAATACCCGGTTTACCGTAAAACGATTTCTCACAAATTCATCCAGTCCCGTACAGGTAATGATGGTCTGCGTATCGGAAATATTGTTCAGCAGATAATTCTGACGGCTGCTGTCAAGCTCAGATAACACATCATCCAGCAGCAACACCGGCGTATCGGAAATGGACTTCCTCACAAGTTCAATCTCGGACAACTTCAGCGACAACGCCGATGTTCTCTGCTGTCCCTGTGAACCGTACTTTCGGATATCGACGTCACCGATCGAGAACAGCAGATCATCCCTGTGCGGTCCCACCGATGTCTGACAAAGCTTTTTGTCCTTTTCCTTCGCCCTGCTAAGTTCATCTTCAAAAAAGATGTCGTCGATATTCGGCTCATATTTTAAAAAAAGCTCTTCCTTTCCGCCGGAAATGCGGTAATGAATGTCACTTACAATCTCCCGAAGTTCATCCACGAACTGTTTTCTGCGTCGGATGATCTTCTTCCCGGTCTCAATAAGCTGCATGTCCCAGACGGGCAGCGTATCGGAAAGACTCGGACGATAGATCATATCTTTTAATAGCTTGTTGCGCTGCGCTAAGATTTTATTGTAATTTGTGAGGTCTGCCAGATAGATCCGATCCAGCTGGCACAATTCGGAATCCAAAAATCTGCGCCGCTCCGCCGGACCGTTCTTTATAATATTCAGATCTTCCGGTGAAAAAAAGACAATATTTAAAATTCCGAAAAGCTCACTGGCTTTTTTTATCGGAATCTTATCGATGGCAATCCCCTTAGCGCGGTTCTTCTTCAGATGCATATCGATCTGATATTCTCTCCCACCGCGCACGACAACTGTTTTCAGATGAGCTTCTTCCTCACCGAAGCGGATCATCTCCCTGTCACGGCTTCCTTTGTGGGACTTGGTCGTTCCGCTCATGTATGCCGCTTCTAAGATATTGGTCTTGCCCTGCGCATTATCCCCGAATAAAATATTGGTTCCTTCATCAAAAGAAATCTCTAAATTTTCGTAATTTCTGAAATTCTTAAGCTCGATTGACCGAATGTTCATCTGACTATCTTTACTGTCTCGCCATTATAGGAAACAAGTTCACCGCCGTGCAGCTTTTTTCCTCTCTGCGTCTCTACTTCCCCGTTCACGGTTACAAGTCCATCCTGGATCACGAACTTTGCATCCACACCGGACTCCACAAGTCCGGCTTTTTTCAGTGCCTGTCCCAGTTTGATGAATTCATCCTCTTTGCGAATCTCTATTTCTATCATATCTCTCCTACGCCTCGTTTCTAAACGGTGCTGGCATTAAAGTTCACCGGCAGTATCAGATAAATGAACTTTCCTTCATCATCCTTGATAAAACACGGTGCCTTTGGATTCACCATGTAAAGGCTTACCTCCTCCTCATCAATTACGCGAAGCGCATCAATGAAGAACTTCGGGTTGAATCCGATTAAAATATCCTTGCCATCTTTTACAATATCAATATCCTCATTCATAGAACCGATGAAGGAATTGATCTTTAACTCCATGTTTCCGTCTGTCACATTCATGATGATCGGCTTTTTGTCACCCTCTTTGACGAGGAGCGTCGCACGGTCGATACAATCTAACAGTTCGCGCTTGTTGATCTTGATCTTTGTCTCATAATCGGAGGAGAGCATCTGCTCGATCTTAAAGTATTCTCCCTCGATCAGTCTTGAAACGACAGTCGTATCGTCAAACTCAAATACAATATGATTGTCGGTCAGGAACATATTGACATTTTCCTCCGCGCTTCCAGGAAGAATCTTGCTGACTTCCTGCAGCGTCTTTCCAGGAACGACAACCTTTTTGTGCTCATAGTTATTCTTTAACTCAATATTGCGGATAGAAATACGATGACCGTCCAGAGATACCACTTTCAAATGATTCTCCTCAATCTCAAAAAGTTCTCCGGTCATCAGCTTGTTGTTGTCGTTGTCCGCGATTGAGAAGATCGTCTGACGAATGACTTCTTTTAATGTGAACTGCGATAACGTGATGGCTTCATTTCTCTCGATATAAGGAATATAGGAAAAATCATCTCCGGATTTTCCTACGATATTGAACTTTGCTTTTTCACAGGTAATGGTCGTCTTAAAGGAAGCGTCTGTCTCAATCACAACATCACTGTCAGGAAGCTTTCTCACGATCTCGGAAAATATCTTGGCATCCAGAGCAATCACTCCGCGTTCTGCGATCTCACCTTCGATCTTCGTCTCGATTCCCAATTCCATATCATTGGCAGTTAATTTGATCTCATTGGCAGAAGCATCAATCAGGATACACTCCAGAATGGCCATCGTGGTTCTGGTTGGAACCGCTTTCGATACGATATTGACACCGTGCAGTAAATTTGATTTGGAACAGATCAGTTTCATAGTTGTTAATAACTCCTTCCTGTGGTTCGTGGAATATATGGTGCGCACGCCATACATGATTGTTATAAAAAGAGATTCAAAGTAATATTCTTAGGGGGTGTTTATATGTGAATAAGTCACACAGCCCTTGATCTATAAGACTTTCAGGTAAAAAATGAAGGGTGAAAGTCTGTGAATTACGTGCGGATGAAATCTGGACAACCTGTGAATAAAAAATTATGTAAACTTGAAAGAAAAATGTGAAAGAAACCTTAAGTGGTTTACATAATGATATTTATCCAGTTTCATGAACAAACCTTACACAATATTTCAACAACCGAATGTGAATATCTAGTTCGGGTTGATCTTTTTCTTGATGGTGTCGATGAGACTGCGTGTCGTCTCGTCCGACTCGTACTCATCCGAAATCTTCTGGACGCCGTGGATGATGGTAGAGTGATCTCTGCCGCCGAGCAGCGCACCGATGGAATCTAACGGTGTGTCGGTCATATTCTTACATAAATACATGGCAATCTGGCGCGGCCTTGCGATGTCTTTGCTCCGGTTCTTGGAGATCATCTGATCTAAGGAGATCTGGAAATGCTCCGATACGACCTCGATGATAAGCTGAGGCGTAATCTCCTTCGGCTTATCCGGAGTGATGATATTCTGAAGCTCCTTCTGGGCAATCTCCATTGTAATGTCCGTTTTCTCAAGGTTGGAGTAGGCGAGAAGTTTGTTGAGAGCACCCTCTAACTCACGGATGTTGGACTTGATGTTGGTTGCAATGTAATTAAGGATCTCGTCGCTTAAGTTCATCTCATCCGCTTCGATCTTCTTGCGGAGAATCGCCATTCGTGTCTCGTAGTCCGGTGTTCCGATGTCAGCCATCAGACCCCACTCGAAACGGGAACGGATACGTTCTTCCAGTGTCTCCATCTCTTTTGGCGGCTTATCGGATGTAAGAATAATCTGTTTGCCGGCAGAGTGGAGAGCATTGAACGTATGGAAAAATTCTTCCTGCGTACTTTCCTTACCTATAATAAACTGTACATCATCGATCATCAGAACATCGATGGTGCGGTATTTTTCACGAAACTTGTTCATCGCGGCTGCATTACCGCTTCGGATGGACTCGATGACCTCGTTGGTGAATTCCTCGGAAGTCACGCAGATAATCTTCGCATCCGGATTGCGCTCCAGGATGAAATGACCGATGGAATGCATCAGGTGCGTCTTGCCGAGTCCCGGTCCTCCATAAATATAGAGAGGATTGTATGCCTCGCCCGGAGATTCCGCAACTGCGAGAGAAGCGGAGTGGGCAAAACGGTTATTGCTTCCGACAACGAATGTATCAAACGTATAATTGGAATTCAGATTCGATTTGGATGCCGCTTCTGAGTAAAAAGGCTTTTTCTGTTTATTAGGAGAAGAAGCGATCGACTTCGCCTGTTCCGGGAGAATGAACTTGATCTCGTATTCTGTTCCGGTGATCTCTGTGATTGCTACTTTGAGCGGCAGATAATATTTCTTGGAAATATAGCTGAGTCCCAACTGCTCGGACGGGACAAGGATATATGCGGTGTTCCCAGTGACACCATAAAATTCAAGGGGACGTAAGAACGTGTTAAAAGCAATGTCGCTGATGTCGTGTTCTGTCTTCACGGTCATCAGGATCTCGTCCCATTTTTCTAAAATCTGATCCATGTAAACGCTCCAATTTCTTATCATACTAAAAAAATCCTACACCCTCTATCCTACACCATTTTAGTGCTTTAATCAATGTTTAATTTGCTTTGGAGCGCTATGGCGTAGGGGACACTGTAAAAGAAAAAAAATCGCTATTTGGGCAAAATACGGTGTCTATGAGGGAAAAAAAGGAGTTCCATGTTATAGACCGCCAAAAATCAGCGTTTGTGATGCTTATTCACAACTTGTCCGTGTATTATCCATATTTTATCCACAAGTTATCCACATTTCGGGGATAACTTATGTCAACGGCGTATTTAAGGGCTTTCCGGGATCCTTAATTTTAATTTTTTTTGTGGAAGGGTTGTGGAAAGCAATTTTACAAGATATAGATGGCATGAGTTTCTTCCTTATATATATAGTGGTTATTTTTTTCCACAAAGAGCAGATTGTGGAAATGTAGATGAATTCTGATGGCCGGGATTATTATTTTATGCTTGACTTGGAGACTTTTTCTGATATAATTGAGAATGATGTTTTGTAACGTAGAGGAGGTGAATGCGATATGAAGATGACATTCCAACCAAAAAAGAGACAGAGAGCGAAAGTTCACGGTTTCAGAAGCAGAATGAGCACAGCAGGCGGAAGAAAAGTATTGGCTGCAAGAAGATTAAAAGGTAGAAAGAAATTGTCAGCTTAGGCCACATCTTATGTGGTCTTTTCTTCTATAAAGGACATGCATACAGAATGAAATATTCCGAGTCATTGAAGAAAACCAAAGATTTCCAGAACGTATACCGCAGGGGAAAGTCATATGCGAACCGGTACCTTGTGATGTACGTTCTTTCAAATCAGACAGAAGGAAATCGTTTAGGGATTTCCGTGAGTAAAAAAGTTGGAAACAGTGTTATCAGACATCATCTG
>ERZ772872.2882-NODE-2882-length-13369-cov-17.348956_pt1 | contig 13369 bp, 10 predicted proteins | sample MGYA00512132_ERZ772872 | MGnify/ENA primary metagenome ERZ772872 (study PRJEB29015, sample SAMEA2737724) | human gut metagenome | biome: human gut; feature: human-associated habitat; material: faeces | place: China | collected 2012 ...
GATAGGGCTATGCCCGAAAAATAAAAGCCACCCGCTAGGCGGGTGGATCTTTACTCTTAGGAATTTTTATCACTAATTTCATGGGTGAGTATTGACTCATACGTTATTTGTGTTATAATATAGGTATCAAAGAATTTACTGAAAGGTGTTATCACCTTTCCTATTATTTTTTATATTATATATGAATAGATACTCATATGAAGAGTGAGACAACCTGAAAAGAAAGGTGGTAGATACAATGAAGAAAGATTTGGAAGATATCCGTAACGGTGCCGGCGATGTAAGAGCTTTTCGTCACATCGACGGCCATATCAATAGTGTAGAGGATTACAGCAAGCATCCGGAAGGCTGCACCTGCGGTCACTGCGGCAAGGACCATGATCATAAAACTATGGGACATGTACCTAAGCATACTCATGGCGATGCTTGCGGCTGCGGACACGACCACGACCACGATCATGACCATGAAGAGCATTCACATGAACATGGCGATGACTGCTGCTGTGGCAATGATCATAAGCATGAAGATGAAGAACACGCTCACGCACACGCGCACGGCGACGAATGTGGCTGCGGACATGACCACGGCCACGAGCACGAGCACGCTCACGCGCACGGCGACGAATGCGGTTGCGGACATGACCATGAGCACGAGCATGCTCACGAACATTCCCATACACACGGCGACGAGTGCGGTTGCGGACACGACCACGGCCACGAGCACGAGCACGCTCACGCACACGGCGACGCATGCGGTTGCGGTCACGACCACGGTCATGAGCACGAAGAACACGCTCATGCACACGGCGACGAGTACGGTTGCGGACACGACCATGGCCACGAACATGCTCATGTACACGGACATCACGTTCCCGGTCATCCTGCTGACTGTAATTGCGAAATCTGCCATCCGCATGAGGAGTACTGCGATGTATGCGGCGAGAGCCTGGCTAATTGCACCTGCCGTATGCCGGATGCCGATAAAATTAAGCGTGTATATATTCTGCAAAACCTTGGCTGTGCTAACTGCGCTGCCAAAATGGAATACAAAATCAAAGAGCTGCCGGGCGTAACCTATGCCAACGTAAGCTTTGCTACCAAGCAGCTGCGCCTCAGCGCTGCAGACCATGAGGCTTTGCTGCCGGAAATTCAGAAAATCTGCACATCTATCGAATCCGACGTAGTGGTAGTACCGCGTGACAGTCGTCCTAAGCTGGGCGGCAAGAGCAGAGTATACTTGGTGCAAAATCTGGACTGCGCTAACTGCGGTGCTAAGATTGAACGCGCGCTGAATGCTATGCCTGAGATTGATGAAGCTACCCTGACCTTTACTACGAAAAAGCTGCGCGTAAGTGCAAAAAATTACAACGGTCTGCTGGAGAAAATGCAGGCTGTAACTGATAAGGTAGAAGAGGGTGTTGTTCTGCTGGAGGCTGAAAGCAAGCCTTCTCTGGCTCCTGAGCTGGAGGAACGCAAAAAATCCGGCGGTATCTTCTCCGAGCTGAGCGAAAAACAGACAATTATCGAAATCGTACTTGGCGGTGCAGTATTCATCATCACCGAATGGCTGGGACTGGTGCCGGAAGCGTATCATATGTACTTCCTGATTTTTGCTTATATTTTGCTTGGCGGACGCATTGTGCTGACTGCCTTGAAGAATATTGCGAAGGGCAATGTATTTGACGAAAACTTCCTCATGACCGTTGCAACATTAGGTGCGTTTGCAATTCAGGCTTGGGAAGAGGCTGTTGGCGTTATGTTCTTCTATCGCGTGGGCGAATACTTTGAGCAACGTGCGGTAGAAAAGAGCCGTGGCCAGATTATGGATGCTGTTGACCTGCGTCCTGAGGTTGTCAACCTGCTCGTAGGCGAAGATGTGAAGGTTATTCCTGCCGCTGATGCACACGTAGGCGACATTCTGCTGGTACGCGTAGGCGACCGTATTCCTCTGGATGGCGTTGTTATCGACGGTGAAAGCCTGGTAGATACCTCCCCGGTAACCGGTGAGCCTGTGCCTGTAAAACGCAAATATGGCGATGAGGTTGTTTCCGGCTGCGTAAATACCTCCGGTATGCTGAAAATCCGTGTGGAAAAGGTTCTGGAGGAGTCCATGGTTACCCGCATTCTGGACAGCGTAGAGAACGCTGCTGCCAGCAAGCCGACCATCGACCGCTTTATTACCCGCTTCGCACGTATCTATACTCCGTTTGTTGTTGCTGCAGCAGTACTGACTGCCGTGATTCCGTCCCTGATTACTGGCGACTGGAATAAATGGATTTACACCGCGCTGACCTTCCTTGTTATCAGCTGCCCCTGCGCACTGGTGCTGAGCGTGCCGCTGGCCTTCTTCTCCGGCATCGGCGCCGGCTCCAAGTACGGCATTCTCTTTAAGGGCGGCGTTGCTATGGAGGCTTTGAAAAATATTGCTGCCGTAGTTATGGATAAAACCGGTACCGTTACCAAGGGTAACTTCGTACTGCAGAAGGTTAATGCTGCCGAAGGCATGAAAGCTGACGAGCTGCTGCGCCTGTGTGCAAGTGCTGAGCTTGTTTCTACCCACCCGATTGCTGTAAGCATCGTAGAGGCTGCTAAGGCTGAAAAGCTTGAGCTTGTACGTCCCGATAAATTTGAAGAAATTGCCGGTGAAGGCCTGGTTGCGTACTTTGGCGCACGCAAGGTTCTGTGCGGTAATACCAAGCTGCTGCAACGCTTTAACGTTGAGTACGGCGGTTATACTCCTACAGAAAGCGGCAGTGAGGTGCTTGTTGCCGACAATGGCTTATATATGGGCCAGCTGCTGATTAACGATACCTTGAAGGAAGATGCTAAGGAAGCAATTGCTTCTTTGAAGGCACAAGGTCTGGTAACTGCTATGCTTACCGGCGATGCGCAGAAGGAAGCGCAGGCTGTGGCTAAGGAAGCAGGTATTGATGAGGTACGTGCTCAGCTGTTGCCGCAGGATAAGCTCAGCGAGCTGAACATGCTGCGCAACAAGTACGGCCAGGTTATGTTCGTTGGTGACGGCATTAACGATGCGCCTGTTCTGGCGGGTGCGGATGCTGGCGCTGCTATGGGAAGCGGCGCAGATGCAGCGATTGAAGCTGCCGACGTTGTCTTCATGAATTCCGAAGTGAAGGCTATTCCGCAGGCGATTGCTATTGCGCGTGCAACCGGTGCGATTGCCTGGCAGAACGTAATTTTCGCTCTGACTATTAAGGTTATCATAATGATTGCAGGTCTCATGGGCTATGCTTCTATGTGGGCGGCAGTCTTTGCAGATACTGGTGTATCTTTGCTTTGCGTGCTGAATTCTATCCGTATTCTCTACAAAAAGATATAATAAAAAGCTATAGCTAATATGTTGATTTGGTTTACGTCGGCTGACTATAAAGTCAGCCGATATTTTTTTGTAAACATAACAGCATGAGCTAACTAATTTTGTAAATTAGCGTAGGATTTAGCAAAAAATGCTTGACAAAAATTTATAGCTGACGTAAACTTTCAATAGTAGTTAGGAATACCTAACTACTAAAAAAATCGTGTCAAGTTAGTATCTGCTAACAAATTCTTTGGAGGGAATTATGATGCCTTTATTAATGGCCCGTCGCGGCGAGACTAACAAAATCAGCGCTGTTCGCGGCAAGGATGAAATCAAACGCTTTCTGGCTAACCTGGGCTTTGTAGAAGGCTCAGCTGTAACTGTTATTTCTGAAATTGACGGCAATCTTATCGTCAATGTGAAGGATGCCCGCATTGCCCTGAGCAAGCAGATGGCAGCCAAAATATTTATCTGATGCAAGTGGAGGATGTTATGAAAACATTGAAAGAAGTTCCTGTTGGCGAAACAGTTACCGTTACCAAGCTCGTTGGTGAGGGTGCGGTAAAAAGACGTATTATGGATATGGGCGTGACTAAGGGTGTGAGCGTATTCGTACGTAAGGTTGCACCGCTGGGTGACCCGGTGGAGGTAACTGTACGTGGCTATGAGCTGACTTTGCGTAACGGCGAGGCTGAACACATCGTTGTAGAATAATTTGGAGGGAAAAGATGAAACAGATCAAGATTGCCCTGATTGGTAACCCTAACTGCGGCAAAACAACAATGTTTAATGATTTGACCGGTTCCAACCAATATGTTGGTAACTGGCCCGGCGTAACTGTAGAGAAAAAAGAAGGCGGCCTTAAAGGTCACGATGATGTAATTATTACTGACCTGCCTGGTATTTACTCCCTGTCTCCGTACACTTTGGAGGAGGTTGTTTCCCGTAACTATCTGCTGCAAAATGATGTTGACGGTGTACTGAATCTGGTTGACGGCTCTAACATTGAACGTAACCTGTACCTGACTACTCAGGTTATGGAGATGGGTTATCCCGTAACTATTGCTTTGAACATGATTGATATTGTGCGCAAGAACGGCGATAAGATTGATACCGCTAAGCTGGCTGCCGAGCTTGGTTGCGAGATTGTGGAAACCTCCGCATTGCAGGGTGAAGGCACCGGTGAGGCTGCCGAAAAAGCAATTAAAGCTGTCGGCGGTGCCTCACCGAAATATATGCGCTTCTGCAGCGAGGTTGAGGATGCGCTGACTGCGATTGCCCGCGAAGCCGGCAACAAGGTTCACGGTATTAGCGAGCGTTGGCTGCTGGTAAAACTGTTTGAGCGTGATAAGAAAATTGCTGATGCTTTGGGCCTGAGCGAAGGCGAGCAGGCTAAGATTGAAGAAATCGTTGCAGCCTGCGAAGAAGCACTGGATGATGATGCCGAAAGCATTATTACCAACGAGCGTTATAACTACATTGGCGAGCTGATGAGCAATGCAGTTGTCAAAGGCCATACCGGTCTGACTATTTCCGATAAAATCGACAGCATTGTAACGAACCGTTTCCTGGCTCTGCCGATTTTCGCAATTATCATGTTCCTGGTTTACTACATTGCTGTAGAAACCGTAGGTACTGTTGTAACCGATTTCACCAATGATACACTGTTCGGCGAATGGATTCAGCCTTGGGTGCAGGAGCACATGGAGACTGTCGAATGTGAGGATTGGCTGGTATCTCTTGTTGTTGACGGTATTATCGGCGGCATTGGTGCACCTATTGGCTTTGCTCCGCAAATGGCGATTGTATTCCTGCTGCTGAGCTTTTTGGAGGACTGCGGTTATATGGCGCGTGTAGCCTTCATTATGGACCGTTTCTTCCGTCAGTTCGGTATGAGCGGCAAGAGCTTCATTCCTCTGCTGATTTCTGCAGGTTGCGGCGTACCGGGTATTATGGCTTCCCGTACTATTGAAAACGAAACCGACCGTCGTCTGACTATCATGACTACAACTTTTATCCCCTGTGGTGCTAAGCTGCCTGTTATTGCTTTGCTTTCCGGCGCTATTATGGGTGGTGACTGGTACATGGCTCCGATTATGTACTTCGTTGGCTTCTTCGCTGTAATTACTGCTTGCATCATTCTGAAAAAGACTGAGCTGTTTGCCGGCGATCCTGCTCCGTTTGTTATGGAGCTGCCGCCGTACCATCTGCCTGCTGCTAAGAACGTGCTGCTGCATACCTGGGAGCGTGTTGCAGGCTTCCTGAAAAAAGCCGGTACTATTATCTTCCTGTGCTGCGTTGTTATGTGGTTCCTGGCAAGCTTTGGTATTGATGAAGGCTCTGTTGCTATGGTTGATACTGAAAAGAGCTTTGTTGCTTACATTGGTAATGGTCTTGCTCCTATCTTCGCTCCTCTGGGCTTTGACAGCTGGCAGGCTGTGGCTGCTGCTTTCTCCGGCTTTGTGGCTAAGGAATCTATCGTCAGCACGATGGCTATTCTTTCCGGTCTGGCTGATGCAGCTGAGGATGAGCCTGATTTGTGGACTGCTGTTATGGCGTTCTTCCCGAGTGCTGTTGCAGCGTTCTCCTTCCTGGTGTTCAACCTGCTGGATTCTCCCTGCCTGGCAGCGATTTCCACTATGAGCCAGGAGATGAACAGCAAGAAGTGGACCTGGGCAACTATCCTCTTCCAAAACCTGTATGCTTACAGCATCTGCCTGATGGTCTACCAGTTCGGCAGAGTGCTTGTCGGCGGTGAAGCGTTCAGCTTCGGTACTGCTGTAGCTGTTGTTTTCCTGATTGCGTTCCTGTATCTGCTCTTCCGTCCCGCTAAAAAGTATGATAAAGAGACTGTTATGAGCGTTGATGCAAAATAAAAGAGGTGTTTCGTATGGCAACCTGGATTATTGGTCTGATTATTGTTGGTTGTGTGTATTTGGCATCCAAGCAGGTCATCAAGGCACATAAAACCGGTGGCTGCATTGGTTGTGATGCCGGTGGCGGTAAGGGTTGCTGCCCGCATTGCAAGCATACGACAACTGTAAATCTTCGTAAGAAATAAATTTAGTATGATGAGTATTGAAGGGCCGCGCGTTCGCGCGGCTCTTTTTGTGCTTGTGTGAGCTTTAGCTCAACCTTCTTGCCTGCCCCATAGGGGAAGGTGCCGAACGAAGTGAGGCGGAAGGGGGAAATAAAAGCATCGCAATTGATATATCGCAACCCTTCCGTCTGCTCGCAAAGCTCGCAGCCACCTTCCCTTTCAGGGAAGATATAATGATATATTGAAACTCTAACTTTCTATATGCTCCCTGCAAGGGAGCTGGCATCGCCACAGGCGATGACTGAGGGTTGTGCCCCCTAGGGGAAGGTGCTGAGCGAAGCGAGGCGGAAGGGAAAATTTCCTACACTATATAGTATTATAATATTAACCACACACTATATGTTGACAAATGCAGAAATTTGTGTATAATAGAGTCATAACCTAATGCAGTCTGCTTCCTGACGGATGAGTGGAATTGACCACGTGGAGGCAGATGAATGTATGCGCCGACCGTCTGGGCAAAATCGCCCAGACGTTTTTTCTTTATAAGGATCAAAAGGAAAACCCGGGTGACTAGGTAATACTTATAAAGAGAGGTATTCATGATGCAACAGACAAAAAACAGATGGCTGATCGTGCTGGCAGCCATCGGCATTCACATCAGCATTGGCAGCGTATACGCATGGAGTGTACTGACGAAGCCTATTATGCAGGCTATGGGTTTTTCGCTGAAGGAGGTTACCTGGACCTTTTCACTGGCGATTTTGTTCCTGGGTACTTCCGCAGGCTTTTTGGGAACGTATGTAGAAAAATACGGTCCGCGCCGCAGCGGTCTGATATCCATGTGCTTTTTCGTAAGCGGTCTGCTGGGTACGGCCTATGCATTGACGCAGCACAGCCTGCTGCTGTTATATCTTTTTTACGGCGTTATCGGCGGTATCGGTCTGGGAACAGGCTATATTACGCCGGTGTCTACACTGGTAAAGTGGTTCCCCAATAATCGCGGTCTCGCAACCGGCCTGGCGATTATGGGCTTTGGCTTTGCCAGCCTCGTTGCAGGTCCTTTGATGCAGATTTTGATTGCTAAATACGGCCTGGTAGAAAACTTTGTGATTCTGGCCTGCATTTACGCAGTAGTTATGACTGCTTCCGCACTTTATCTGGAGCCGCCAAAGCAGGAAACTGCAGCAGGCAAGGGCCAGTTTAAAGCGCAGATGCCTGAGCATGTACAGTACACCGTGAAGGAAGCTATGCACACCTGGCAGTTCTATGCTTTGTGGTGGATTTTCTTTACGAATATCACCTGCGGTATCGGTCTTTTGGCTGTAGCATCGCCTATGGCACAGGAGGTTATCGGTATGTCTCCGATTGCGGCGGCGTCTATGGTTGGCATCATCGGCCTGCTGAACGGCGGCGGTCGTATTGTGTGGTCCACTGTTTCCGACTATATTGGCCGTGCGAATACGTATCTGGCATTTTTCGTGATTGAGATTGTGGCCTTCTACCTTTTGGGTGGCGTAAATGAAAGCTTTATGTTCCAACTTCTGGTGTTCATTATCATCACCTGCTACGGCGGCGGCTTCTCCTGCATGCCGGCGTACCTGAGCGATTTGTTCGGCACCAAGCAGCTGAGTGCAATCCACGGACGTATTTTAACAGCGTGGGGCCTGGCAGGCATTGCCGGTCCGCTGCTTTTATCCGTAATTTACGAGCGCACACACAGCTACAGCTTTACACTGTACTTTTTCAGCGCCTGCTTTGTAGTAAGCCTGCTGCTGGCAGCAGTGCTCAAGCTGAAGGGCAAAACTGCCTGAGCTTTTGCCGGAAGAAGCAATTTCCACTGAAAAATAACTTTTTTAGCTAAAAAAACGAAAAATTTTGAGCGTCCTACCCTAAAACGTGTTTTGGGGTGGGGCGCTTTTTCACTACCTGGCATATAATAAGCGTAGAGAAAAGCAAAAAGCTTAAGCAGATGTACAAAAGGGGGCGTAGATTATGAAAAAGCATTTTAAGTATTTGGCAACGGCAGGCTTGATTGCAGCGCTACTGTTGGCGGCAGGCTGCGGCGATGATGCCAAGGACAAGAAGAAAGTTGATAAGCCGGACATCAAGACAGAGCAGAAGGTAGATAAAAAAGCCCAAGCACCGGTAGTTAAACCGCCAGAGGGAAAATATTACAGATATCCTTCCTATCTTGATGATGTAACCAAAACGCCGGAAATGACGCCTGAGATGATTAAATATGTAGATGATTTTGCTTCGACCGTAAAATTGGCGCCGTCTGAAAAAGGTAAATTCCTTAATGATTCACGCATTAATAGACCTAATGAAGAATATCATCGTATCTGGCTGCATGCCAATGGCAGCAATCATAATCGCAATAACAAATTTAAAAATTCTAAGGGGAAGGAAGTATATCAGCAGGAGGTTTATCATATCCGTATGTCTGTAAAGGCAGATACCAATAAAGTTGTATATGTTGAGTATTCTGTTTATGAGCAGAATGAGGCCATTCCGGACGGCAAGAGCAGAACAATCATGAAGAAGGTTTTTAAATGAGCTGCTTTAGCATAAATTGATAAAAATTTTAAGCGTCCTACCCTAAAACGGCTTTTGGGGTGGGGCGCTTTTTCGCTCCCTGGCATATAATAAGCGTAGAGAAAAGCAAAAAGCTTAAGCAGATGTAAAAAAGGGGGCGTAGATTATGAAAAAGCATTTTAAGTATCTGGCAACGGCAGGCTTGATTGCAGCGCTGTTTTTGGCGGCAGGCTGCGGCGATGATGCCAAGGACAAAAAGCCTGCGCCTGAGCCGGAGAAGAAGGTGGAGAATGTTGTAGTAAAACCTCAGGACGGAAAATATTACAGATATCCTGATTACATTAATGATGTGACGAAAACACAGAAGATGACACCGGAAATAGTTAAGTACATTGATGATTTTGCTTCGACACTTAAATTCCATCCGGATTCCAAGGGAAAATTCACCAATAACTCCCTGATAAAGAATCCGGAAGAAAAAATTCACTATATCAATATGTCTGCTCTTGGTCCAAATCATAACAATAAGATCAAGTTTAAAAATTCCAAAGGTAATGAAGTTTATCAGCAGGAGGTTTACAGCATCAATATGACGATAGATGCCGCTACCGATAAATTAAAGTCTGTAAGATGCTCTATTTTCGAACAGAATCCGGATATTCCTGATGGCAAAACTACATATGTTGTGAAAAAAAGATTTGATTGACCTGCTTTAGCATAAATCAATAAAAATTTTAAGCGTCCTACCCTAAAACATGTTTTGGGGTGGGGCGCTTTTTAGTTCCCTGGCATATAATGAGCGTAGAGAAAAGCAAAAGTTTAAGCAGATGAAAAAAGGAGGCGAAGATTATGAAAAAGCAATTTAAGTATCTGGCTGCGGCGGGCTTGGTTGCAGCACTGCTTTTGGCAGCAGGCTGCGGGGATGATGCCAAGGACAAGAAAGAAGTTGATAAACCGGACATCAAGACAGAGCAGAAAACAGATCAGAAGGCGAAGCCTGTTGTAGTAAGACCTCAGGACGGAAAATATTACAAATATCCCAGTCACTTTAATGATGCGACGAAAACACCTAAGATTACGCCGGAAATGGTTAAGTACATTGATGATTTTGCCTCGACGGTTGAAATACACCCGTCTTACAAGGGGAAATTCATCAATAACTCCCGGATAAAGAATCCTGATGAAAAAATTCACTATATTAGTATGCATGCCATTGGTCCCAATCATAACGAGAAGATAAAGTTTAAAAATTCCAAAGGCCGGGAAGTTTATCAGCAACAGGTTTACTACATCTATATGCAGTCAGATGCCGCTACCGATAAATTAAAGTCTGTAAGATGCTCTATTGTTGAGCAGAATCCTGATATTCCTGATGGCAAAACTACATATGTTGTGAACAAAAGATTCGATTGACCTGTTTTACTAAAATCATCTTGACAATCCCACCTCTTCCTTGCTAAGATATAGAGTATAACAAAATATCTACAGGCGAGGAACGAGAGGCTTATCTCCGTAAAGCTACTAAAGAGAAGCAGCGGTTGGTGCAAGCTGTGTGGCGGTGAGGTGAGTGTAGCTCGGGAGCTGTTTTGCTGAACATTATAGTAGGCAAAAACGTGCGCACACGTTACGTGCATTGAGTGCCTTGTGCCTTAGAGCATAAGGAAGATAGGTGGTACCACGATTATTCGCCCTGTCCGTAAAGGACAGGGCTTGTTTATTTTAAGGAGGAATTTTTTTATGTGTGAAGAGCATAATATCCCTAAGGTTTATGATCCTGCTTCCGTAGAGAAGAAATGGTATAAATTCTGGGAAGAGCATCGTTATTTTCATGCCGAAGTAGAAGAGGGCAAGGAAGCCTTCAGTATTGTTATCCCCCCACCGAATATCACCGGTCAGCTGCATATGGGCCATGCACTGGATAATACCCTGCAGGATATCCTGATCCGCTGGCACCGCATGATGGGCCACAACACTCTGTGGATGCCCGGCTATGACCATGCAGGCCTGGCAACCCAGATTAAGGTTGAAGAGGTTATCAAAAAAGAGGAAGGCAAGACTCGTTATGACCTGGGTCGCGAAGAGTTCCTGAAACGCGTTTGGAAATGGAAGGAACAATATGGCGACCGCATTATCAACCAGCTGAAGCATCTGGGCGTTTCCTGCGACTGGGAGCGTAAGCGCTTCACTATGGACGAGGGTTGCTCCAAGGCTGTTCGCGAGGTTTTCTGCACTCTGTTTGAAAAGGGCCTGATTTACAAAGGCACCCGTATCACCAACTGGTGCGTAAACTGCAACACCGCACTGAGCGATATCGAGGTTGAGCATAAGGATGACCCGGGCCATCTCTGGTACATCAACTACCCCGTAGTTGAAGAAGAAGGCCGCAGCCTGATGATTGCAACCACCCGTCCGGAAACTCTGCCCGGCGATACTGCAGTAGCAGTTAATCCGGAGGACCCGCGTTATGGCGACCTGGTTGGCAAAACCCTGCGTCTGCCGACTACCGACAGAATTATTCCTATTATCGCCGACAGCTATGTTGATACCAAATTTGGTACTGGCGCTGTAAAAATTACTCCGTCCCATGATCCTAACGACTATGAGATGGGTATCCGCCACAACCTGCCGAGCATCGTTGTTATCGGCATGGACGGCATTATGACTAAAGAAGCAGGCAAGTACGAGGGCATGACCCGTGAGGAATGCCGCAAGGCTATCGTTGCTGACCTGAAGGCTGACGGCTATCTGGTTAAGGTTGAAGAGCATTCCCATGCTGTAGGTCACTGCCAACGCTGCGGCCATGCTGTTGAATCTCAGGTTTCCACCCAATGGTTCGTTAAGATGGAGCCTTTGGTTAAGGCTGCTGTTGACTGCGTTGAAGACGGCCGTACACAATTTGTACCGGAACGCTTCACCAAAACCTATACCGGCTGGATGGATAATATCCGTGACTGGTGTATCTCCCGTCAGATTTGGTGGGGCCACCGCATTCCTGTATGGTACTGCGATGACTGCGGCGAAATGAGTGCCAGCCGTACCGATTTGACTGTTTGCCCGAAATGCGGCAGCGCACATATCCATCAGGACGAGGACGCACTGGACACCTGGTTCAGCTCCGCTCTGTGGCCGTTCTCTACTATGGGCTGGCCGGATAAAACTCCGCTGCTGAAGCAATTCTATCCGACAAGCGTACTCGTAACCGGCTACGATATCATCTTCTTCTGGGTTGCACGTATGCTGATTATGGGTATGGAATTCATGCATGAGATTCCGTTCGACAAGGTATTCATCCATGGTCTGGTACGCGACAGCCAGGGCCGCAAGATGTCCAAATCTCTGGGCAACGGCATCGACCCGCTGGAGGTTATTGACCAATACGGCGCTGATACCCTGCGCTTTATGCTGATTACCGGCAACACTCCGGGTAACGATATGCGTTTCTACTGGGAGCGCGTAGAGGCAACCCGTAACTTTGCCAACAAGATCTGGAATGCTTCCCGTTTCGCTCTGATGAACATGGAAGGCTACGATGCCAACGCTAAGCTGGCTCCGTATACCTTGGCTGATAAATGGATTCTGTCCCGTCTGCAGCATACCGCCAAGAGCGTTACCGAAATGCTGGAGAAGTTCGAGCTGGGCGAAGCTGGTCGTATGATTTACGACTTCATCTGGGGCGAGGTTTGCGACTGGTACATTGAGCTGGCTAAACCGCGTCTGTATAATAAAGAAAACGCTGAAGAACGTGCAACCGCACAGCATGTTCTGGCAACCGTACTGACCAGCGCTATGCAGCTGCTGCATCCGTACATGCCGTTCATCACCGAGGAAATTTACCAATGCCTGCCGCATGAAGCAGAAAGCATTATGATTTCCAAGTGGCCTGAGGCTGACGAGGCTCTGATGGACGACGAGGCTGAACGTCTGATGGGCGCAATTATGGAAAGCATCAAGGCTATCCGTAACATGCGTGCAGAAGTTAACGTACCGCCCGGAAAGAAGGTTCCGGCAACCATGCTGGCTGCTGCCGACCTGAAGGACGGCATTGAGGCTAACGCCGACTACATCCATCTGATGGGCGCTATCAGCGAGCTGACTGTGCTGGCTGACAATGCTGCTAAACCGGAAAATGCTATGGCTGCAGTTGTAGCAGGTATTGAGGTTTATCTGCCGCTGGCAGGCCTGATTGATGTCGAGAAGGAAAATGCCCGCCTGAACAAAGAGCTGGCTGCTATCGACAAGGAGCTGAGACGCGTAGAAGGCAAGCTGGGCAACGCCGGCTTCCTGGCAAAAGCACCTGAGGCTGTTATCGAAAAAGAGAAGGCTAAGGCTGAAGAGCTGAACGGTAAAAAGGCTGCGATTAACGAGCGCCTGAAATACCTGAAGACTCTCTGATAAAACCGTACAACCCCTTGCCACATATGATATGTACCCCCAATACTGGACACCCAGTATTGGGGGTATTTTAATGAAAT